>OHRS01000768.1_pt1 | contig 14336 bp, 9 predicted proteins | sample 1578441 | NCBI WGS metagenome assembly OHRS01 (sample SAMEA3879592, study PRJEB24766) | human gut metagenome | biome: human-associated habitat; feature: feces | place: USA | collected 1985/1987
ATAATTGCATATCCATAAAGTACAGATTACTTCATCAGTATAATCAGAATAATAATCTATCGTTGCAGCATCTAATAAAGTATCTTTTTCTTCTGTTTGTACTAATACACCCCATCTATTCATATCTAAATTGCCATAGTCCTTTTGCGCTTCTGCATATGTATTAGGCATTACAGCAAAAACGGCTATCAATAAAACACAAATAAATCCTAATAATTTTTTCATAACACTTACCACCCTATTCTTCAATACCAGCAGTGTCTTTTAATTTATCGGTAAAATCCCCAAATCCGCTTTTTATAATTCTTTCAAAAACTTCTTTAGGTTTACTGTTGCCGAAAAGTTCATCTCCTTCACGTTCTCTATTATCTATACGCGTCCATACGTTTTCTTTAGTTTTAACATCATCAATTATGAATTTTACTGCGGTATATGTCATAGGGACATTTTGAGGTGCCACGTATTGCTGTTCTGTTGTATGCGTTGTAACAATCTGCCCTCCAAACATCCCGTTGCTAACATAATGAGATTCTGTTTTAGGTACTGTTCTATAATAACCTTCTTTATATTTGCTGCCAGTTGAATAAGTAAGTAATTGCACATTTACCAATAAATCAACATTTTCATTTATATATTTTTCAAAAATTTTCTCTGCTTCAACAGTATTATTTTTAATTTGTTCAGTAAAATTAACTCCGTACAACAATTGAATATCATCATTGACATCAGTTAAAGTTTTAACCTTATATCCCAATGGTGCTAATTTATCAGTAACTTTATCCTGCAAAACCTCAAAAAATATTTCTTCCGTTTCTTTTTCCGTAATACCGTTTTTCAATTCCTCGGGAACAGAAAAACTAACTAATATTCTTTTTGCCTTTCCAAAATCATAATTTTTATCAATCCATTCCTGTTTATCAGCGAAAGCAGAAACAGTTATCATCATTAACATAATTACAAATAATAAAATTCTTTTCATCTCATACACCTCTTTCCCTTTATATTAAAATTATACCATATCGTTATTTTATTTTAAATTGAAGTTTTAATAGTGCCTGCAATTTGCCACGCATAATAAAGCGGTATTATAATAAATATGTACATTATTTTAAGGAGGCTTTGTTATACAGTACGTTTTTGGTTCAGCAGCCGGTGCTTGATGTTATTACCGCTTTTTTTGACAAATATTTAAAAAATTAACTGTTTTAAACGGCATGTTTCCCTGCATGCCGTTATGTTTTTCTGTATACAGAAATACTTACGCTGAAACCATTGCAATTAGTAACTTTTTTTAATAAAATAGGTACAGTGCTATCCGAAGGAGGGTATACTATGCAAAAAATTAAGTCTGTACTGGTTGCCAACCGCGGCGAAATCGCTATCCGCGTTTTCCGTGCCTGCAACGAACTCGGCATCCGCACAGTGGCAATTTATTCAAAAGAAGACACACTTTCACTGCACCGCAACAAAGCTGACGAAGCCTACCTTGTCGGCGAAGGCAAAGGCCCTATCGATGCTTACCTTGATATTGAAGACATTATCCGTATCGCGCATGAGCACGATGTAGACGCCATCCATCCCGGCTACGGCTTTTTAAGCGAAAACAGCGACCTTGCAAAACGCTGCGCCGAAGAAGGCATTATCTTTATCGGCCCGCGCCTTGAACACCTTATTATGTTCGGCGACAAAGTTAATGCGCGCGAACAGGCCAAGCTTGCCGGCATTCCGATGATTCCGGGCAGCGACGGCCCGATTGACAGCGTTGAAGACGTTTACCGTTTTGTGCAGGCGCACGGCTTCCCCGTTATGCTTAAAGCCGTTAACGGCGGCGGCGGGCGCGGCATGCGCATGGTAAACAGCAACGAAGATTTGGAAACCGTATACAACATGGCTAAATCCGAAGCTATGAAGGCTTTCGGCAGCGATGAAATTTACCTTGAAAAATACCTTGAAAGCCCGAAACATATCGAAGTTCAGATTTTGGGCGATACGCAGGGCAACATTGTGCATTTGTTCGAGCGCGACTGCTCCGTACAGCGCCGCCACCAGAAACTGGTGGAAATTGCCCCAGCCTTTTCGCTTAAGCCCGAACTGCGCAAGGCAATCTGCGATGCAGCCGTTAAGCTGATGAAAAACGTTAATTACCTCAGCGCCGGTACGGTTGAATTCCTCGTTACCCCGGACGGCAACTTCTACTTTATTGAAGTTAACCCGCGTATTCAGGTTGAACATACCGTTACCGAAGAAATTACCGGCTTTGACATTGTGCAGACCCAGATTAAAATTGCCGAAGGCTATTCCTTGCACAGCCCGGAAATCGGCATTCCCGAACAGGATAAAATTACCAGCTTCGGCCATGCCATTCAGTGCCGTATTACCACCGAAGACCCTGCCAATAACTTTATGCCCGATACCGGCAAGCTGATTGCCTACCGCAGCGGCGGCGGCTTTGGCGTGCGTCTGGACGGCGGCAATGCTTTTACGGGCTCCGTTATTACCCCGTATTACGATTCGCTTTTGGTTAAGGCAACCACCCACGGCCTTACCCACGAAATTGCCATTACCAAAATGCTGCGCTGCTTAAAAGAATTCCGCATCCGCGGCGTTAAAACCAATATTCTGTTCCTTGAAAACGTACTGGCTCACCCCAGTTTCCTTGACGGCAGCTACAATACTTCGTTTGTTGATGAAAACACCGAACTTTTCATCTTCCCGAAAACGCTGGACCGCGGCACCAGGCTTTTGCACTACATTGCCGATGTAACCGTTAACGGCTACAACAATGTAGGCGTACAGCCAAAACCGGAATTTGCCCCGCTCAGCCTGCCCAAAGCGTTTAAAGGCACCCCTGCCGACGGCACCAAGCAGATTTTAGATTTGCAGGGGCCGGAAGAGCTTTCCAAATGGGTTATGGACCAGAAAGAAGTGCTGTTTACCGATACCACTTTCCGTGATGCTCATCAATCGCTGCTTGCAACCCGCATGCGCACCAACGATATGCTGAAAGTTATCGGCACTACCTCAGCCAAGCTGCCTAACCTGTTCAGCTTTGAATGCTGGGGCGGCGCAACTTTTGACGTTGCTTACCGCTTCCTTGACGAAAGCCCGTGGAAACGCCTGCGCCAGTTCCGCGAAAAATGCCCGAACATTCTGTTCCAGATGCTGCTGCGCGGCGCCAATGCCGTTGGCTACACCAGCTATCCGGACAATGTTGTTAAAGAATTTATCCGCCTCAGCGCGAAAAACGGCGTTGACGTGTTTCGCGTATTCGACAGCCTTAACGGCATTGAAAATATGCGCCTTTCACTGGACGCTGTACGCGACGCAGGCAAATTTGCCGAAGCTGCATTATGCTACACCGGCGATATTTTAGACCCGCGCCGTGATAAATACGACCTTAAATATTATGTAACCATGGCGAAAGAACTGGAAAAAACCGGTGCCAACTCCATCTGCATTAAGGATATGGCAGGCCTCTTGAAGCCGGAAGCAGCTTATCAGCTTGTTTCCGCACTGAAAGAAGCAGTTAATGTGCCTATCCATCTGCATACGCACGAAGGCAGCGGCAACAGCATTTACACCTACGCGCGCGCTATCGACGCCGGCGTAGATATTGTTGACGTAGCCATGAGCGCTATGAGCGGCGGCACTTCCCAGCCGAAGCCTGTACTACGCACTTTCCGGCCATCCGCGCCAGCCGCACCTTGACATTAACGCACTTAACGAAATGTCCCGTTATTGGGAAAGCGTGCGTCCGTATTATAAAGCAATCGACAACACCGTTTCTTACCCCAACCCGGAAGTTTACATTCACGAAATGCCGGGCGGCCAGTACAGCAACCTGCAGCAGCAGGCTAAAGCAGTAGGCCTCGGCGAACGCTGGGAAGACATTAAAGATATGTACCACCGCGTTTCCATGATGTTCGGCGATATTATTAAAGTAACGCCGTCTTCCAAAATGGTTGGCGATATGGCACTGTTTATGGTCCAGAACGACCTTACCGAAGAAGACATTTACGCCAAAGGCGATTCGCTCAGCTTCCCGGCTTCCGTTGTAGAATTCTTTGAAGGCCGCCTGGGTGTACCGTATCAGGGCTTCCCGCAGAAATTGCAACAAATTATTCTTAAAGGACGCAAACCTATCGAAGGCCGCCCCGGTGCTGCACTGCCCCCGGCAGATTTTGAAAAAGTACGCGCCAGCCTTGCTGAAATGGGCGCGCCGACCAGCGATGAAGCTGTAAGCAGCTACTGCCTGTACCCGAAAGTATTCAGCGACTGGGCCGTACGCCATGCCGAATTCGGCGATGTTTCCGTACTTGATACGCCTACCTTCTTCTTTGGCATGAAAACCGGTGAAGAAATTAAAGTTGAAATCGAACAGGGCAAAATGCTCGTTATCAAGCTTTTGCAGATAGGCGAAGCAAACGAAGACGGCATCCGTACCATCTTCTTCGAATTCAACGGCCTGCCGCGTGAAATTGATATTAAAGACAGAAATGTTAAATCTACCAACGTAACGCGCAAAAAAGCCGATAAAACCAACCCCGGCGAAATCGGCGCAACCCTTTCCGGTTCCGTTGTTAAACTGCTGGTTGAAAAAGGCCAGGCTGTCGAAAAAGGCACCCCGCTTATCGTAACCGAAGCAATGAAAATGGAAACCACCATCGCCGCACCTATCAGCGGCATTGTATCGCAAATCCACGTAGCGGCCGGCAGCCGTATCGAAAGCGGCGACTGCCTGATGGAAATTGAAATCAAGGCATAAAAAGTACGTTAAAACACAAAACCTCCCGTTTATACAAGCGGGAGGTTTTATTATTCTGCGTGATATTCATTTTTACGTTAATTTTATTTAAACGCCTGCTTAAAATATGATAAAATAATTTTTATAATTGCTTTAACAAAATAGCCTAAAAAGTTGGTGAAAGCATAAATGACCGAAACAAAACAGCGTTTTAACGAATACATGACCAAAAGAGAATTAAAGCGCCGTTTTTTAATAAACGATAAATTTATAGGCCGTTTCTTTCCTACGCCGGTTAAAATAAGCACCTCCAAAAACAGCGATAAATTAAGGGACGCCTGGCCGGTTTCCGTTGTGGAAGAAATAATGCAAAGAAAGAAATTTCAGCATGACCATTATTCAACCAGAGGCAGCGAGGCCAACGCCAAAAAGCGCAAAACCGTGCGCAAAGCACTTATCCGTGCAAGCAGTATCAACACCCTGTTTGAATCCGTGCCAAACGCAGGCCGAAATTTTGTTCTTCACATCGGCCCTACCAACAGCGGTAAAACCTATCACGCCTTAAAGCGTTTTGCAAAAGCCGAAACCGGCATTTACCTGGCCCCACTGCGCCTGTTAGCATTGGAGATTTTTGATACCTTAAATTATAACGGCGTCTTTTGTTCCCTGCTTACCGGCGAAGAACGTGAGGACGTACCTTTTGCCAAGGTGCTGTCTTCCACTATTGAAACCTGTTGCTTTGACGCCCATTACGATGTTGCGGTTATTGACGAATGCCAGCTAATAGCAGATGAGCGGCGCGGGCAGCACTGGACAAAAGCCATTTTGCAGCTTAACGCTGATGAAATTCACCTGTGCCTTGCACCGGAAGCCGCAGATTTAATTATCTCTCTTTTAAACTCCATCAATGCCAGTTATACCGTAAACTACTATGAGCGCCTTGCGCCGCTGAAATTTTCCGGCATTTTTAAAAGCCTTGCCGATATTCAGCATGGCGATGCCTTAATTGCATTCTCACGCAAAAAAGTGTTGGCAATAGCCGCCGCGCTGGAAGACATGGGCGTTAAAAACAGCGTAATTTACGGATGGCTGCCGCCTGCCGCACGGCGCGAAGAAATACGCAGGTTTAACAGCGGCGAAAGCACCGTAGTTGTAGCAACGGATGCTATCGGCATGGGCGTTTCACTGCCGATAAAGCGCATTATCTTCTGCGAAACGGACAAGTGGGATTACGGTGCCTACCGCCCGCTTTCGATTTACGAAATACGCCAGATTGCCGGACGTGCCGGCAGGTACGGCAAATTTGACGCGGGCGAAGTTTTAAGCATGACGCGCCCGGAACATATTCAATCAGCATTAGCCAAAGGCATAGTACCGCTGAAACGCATAACATTGCCCTTTCCGCAGGAGGTAATTACCGGCGGTGCAGATTTAAAAATATACCTTGAAGAATGGGAACGTCTGCTTTTAGATAAAACTTTCCGGCGGGAACGGATGACGGAAGCCCTTATTTTGCTAAAATTCCTCAAAAACGATGCTGCGGCATTTGCTACCGAAGACCTTTTTAAACTTATCCGCTGCCCCTTTAATACTTCCGACCCGCAACTGATGAGCTATTGGCGCTCCTGCTGCTTGGCGATAAATAACGGCGAAGCCCTGCCGTTGCCGGAAGGCCGCTCCGACAATTTAACAGACTGCGAAGTACAGTACCGCGCTTACGAAATACGTTACCGCCTGGCAAACACGTTTGGTTTTTTTGATGACTTTTTGGCGGAAAGACAACGCTTGTGCATTAAAATCAATAACCTGCTGATAGGCGATAAAACAATGTTCATTGCCAGATGTAAAGAATGCGGCAAACGCCTGCCCGTAACTCACTCCGAAACGCTTTGCAATGATTGTTTAATAAAAGAAGCAGACAAAAAAGCAGCGCTATAAACAACCAGCACCCAAAAAGTTATAAACTTTCAGGGTGCTGGTTTTAATTATTTATTCAATTTCTCATTCATCAACCTTATACCAGAACGGGCGCAGGAAGTGCAGATAACATACTTCGCCGGTTTCCGGTCCCGGGTCGCGGCGGCCAATCTGCACGCGCACTTCCTGGTCGCCTATTTTTACAAGGTAGTCGATAATTTCGCCAAGGAAGGCTTTGCGCATTACAACGCCGCGTACTGCGTTGATATCGTTTTCATTTGTGAACCTTATTTCAGTCGGACGGCTGGCAAGGTTAAATACGGCTTCACCCTGCATGCGCGCCGGAACAACAAGCCCCTGCGGCAGCGGGCGGTTATCGCCCTTAATGCAGGCTGCGCCATTCTGCCATACCACATCGGTAAAGCTCGACACGCCTATGAAGCTGAATACAAATTTATTTGCCGGATTGTTGTATACATCAAGCGGCGAATCAATCTGCTGCATTACGCCCAGCTTCATAACAAGAATGCGGTCAGAAAGCGCCATGGCTTCCGACTGGTCGTGCGTAACGTAAATAATGGAAAAACCGTATTTACGCTGCAAGTCTTTAATTTCAAAGCGCATTTCCTCGCGCAGATGCGGGTCAAGGCTCGAAAGCGGTTCGTCAAGCAGCATAACGTCAGGGTTAATGGCAAGCGCACGAGCCAGTGCAACACGCTGTTTGCCGCCGCCGGAAAGGCTTGCCGGGCTTTCGTTGGCTGATTTTAAAAGGTTTGTTGCCGTAAGCGCGTCTTTGGTACGCTGCTCAATTTCTGCAGCAGGCAGTTTGCGCAGCCTCAGCGGAAAAGCAACATTTTCATAAACGCTCATGTGCGGCCATACGGCAAAAGCCTGAAACACCATGCCGAAATTGCGGTTTTCGGGCGGTGTGTAATGATGCTTTTTAGGAGATGACAACAGACGGTCGCCAACCCATACTTCGCCGTCACTTAAATCCTCAAAGCCTGCCACCATACGCAGGGTAGTTGTTTTTCCGCAGCCGGAAGGACCAAGCATGGAGAAGCACTCGCCTTTGCCGATTTCAAGGTTCAGGTTATCTACGGCAGTAACATTGCCAAAGCGTTTTGTAACGTTAACTAAGCGTATATAAGACATGACGGTTACTCACTCACTTTCTTGGTAAAATGGTTAATCAGCATCTGCCCGCAGACGATGATGATAAGGGCGATACCTGCCAGCGCGGTACTCATAACGGTTTCGCCGTCCTCGTTAAGAGTATAAATGGCAACGCCGATAGTTCTTGTGGTAGGCGCATACAGCATAATGGATACGGTAAGTTCACGCAGTGCCGGCAGGAAGATTAAGAAGAACGCGCTAATCATACCCGGGCGAACAAGCGGAATAACAATATCTTTTAAGGACTGCCACATGGTAGCGCCGCAGGAACGCGATGCTTCCATCAAAGAATCGTGTACCTGTTCCAGCGCGGCACTGTTAGCCTTTAAGCTGAATGCCATGTAGCGGGCAATATAGGCAACGAGGATAATCCAAACCGTGTTATACAGGTTAATGCCGAATTTACCGCTCCATGCCAGAATAACGCCCAACGCAATAACGGAGCCCGGTACGGAGAACGGCAGCATGCCGAGAAATTCCAGAATGCCTTTGCCGCGTACTTTCATCTTAACAATAACGTAAGAAATCATTACGCCTGCAAACATGGTAATAACTGCTGCTGCAAGGCCTAAAGTTACGCTGTTGAAGATAGCGTCTTTGGTTACTTCGTATTCAAACAGAATGTACTTGTAGTTATCAAGCGACAGGTTTTCCCATGTAAGCGGCAAACCGTAAGTGCTTACGCCGCCAACAAGGAAGATAACCACGGTAGGCAGAAGAATGGTAAAGCCAATATAAGCCAGGCAGAAGAACAGCAGCGGATAACGCAGCCCGCGCAGTTTCAGTTCCATCGGGCGGAAGCTCTTGCCGCCGATAATCTGATAATGGCCGCGGCTCAAAACCTTCTGCTGTGCCCAAATGATAAGCGCAGCCGTTACAACAAGCACCGTTGCAAGTACCGTACCGGTACGGATAGAATCGAAGCTGCCGCCGCTCTGGTGAATTTTTTCGTAAATAAGCGTCGGGATGTTGTAAATGCCCTGCTCAATGCCAAGTACCGCAACCGTGCCGAAATGTGCCATGGAGTACAGCATAATCAGCAGCGCGCCCGACATAATGGAAGGCAGCACCAGCGGAATGGTAATTTTGCGGGTAATGGTAAACAGGCCTGCACCGGAAATACGCGCCGATTCTTCCAAAGTCGGGTCCATGCGTTCCAGTGCGCCGCAAACCTGTATAAATACAAACGGGAATAAGTACATAACTTCTACCAGGCTGATGCCGAAGTAGCTGTAAATATTAAATACAGGTTCCGTAAGGCCAAAGGTTTCCATAAAGAACGTATTAATATAGCCGGAGTTCGGAGAAAGCAGCATCTTCCACGCCAAAGCGCCGATAAAGCTCGGCAGCATAAACGGCACAAGGAACAGGCTCTTCATAAAAGTTTTGTACGGCAAGTCGGTACGGGTAACAAGCCACGCAAAAAACGTGCCTACAATCGTACTGCCAATCGTCGTCATGCTGGCGATAATCAGCGAGTTTTTCAATGCCTGGAAAGTTTCAGGCTCTGTAAGTACAGCGTAAAAGTCGCTGCTGTTAAAAGTGCCGTCAACAAAAAAGGCGTTAAACAGAATTAAAAGTACAGGCCACGCAACAAAAATAACCAGTACGGCAATAGAAATTAAAAGAATTATCTGGGCTACGCCAAAACCGGAATCTTTTTTAATTGTACTCATAATTCTTCCACCTCCTTCAGCTGAGCCGCATCAAACCAGTGCAGAGCACGGAAATTAACCACACATTCCTCGCCCTCGTTAAACATCAGCCCTTCGGAAATCGCTTCATGCGTTACAATTTCCGTACGCAGATGCTCACCGTCAATTTCAATCATATAGTCCATGGTTGCGCCAAGGAAGTTGGCACGTTTAATAACGCCCTTCAACCCTGCGCCGCCGCGGGTAATAATAACATCCGACGGGCGGAAAGCCGCAACCCAGTTTTTAATGCCGCTGCCCTGCGGTTTTTCCCACGGCACCTGCTGCGTACCGCTGCCGACAAGGTAAGCGCCGTTTTCTTCGCGTACGTCAAGGAAATTGGCGATGCCCATAAATTTAAAAATGAACAAATCGGCAGGTTTTTCAAAAATTTCGTACGGCGTGCCAATCTGGCGGATATGGCCGTTGTTGTCCATAATGGCAATGCGGTCGCTGATGGCAAGCGCAACTTCCTGGTCATGCGTTACATACATAACCGTTATGCCGAACTGACGCTGCAAAGCCTTAATCTCAAAGCGCATTTCCTCACGCAAGTTAGCGTCAAGGTTGGAAAGCGGCTCATCCAGAAGCATAACCGAAGGGTCTGCAACCAGTGCGCGCGCCAGTGCAACACGCTGCTGCTGGCCGCCGGAAAGTTCGGAAGGCAGGCGTTTGTCGAGCCCTTTCATGCCGACAATATCAATCATTTTCATTACTAATTTATCAATTTCTTCTTTCGGGCGTTTTTCCATTTTCAGCGGATACGCAATGTTATCGTAAACCGTCATGTGCGGCCAAACCGCATAATCCTGGAACACAATGCCCAAACCGCGCCTTTCGGGCGGAATATACTCACCGCTGGCGCTGTCGGCAACAACGGTATTATCAATAATAATACGGCCTTCATCCGGAACTTCATGCCCGGCAATAAGGCGTATCAAAACCGTTTTGCCGCAGCCGGAAGGGCCGAGCAGAGTAAAGCACTCGCCTTTTTTTATGCCAAGGTCAAGGCCTTTATGTACCTGATGCTTGCCGTAGGCTTTGGCAACGCCTTCAACCTTAATGATATCTTCCATAAGGCAACCTCCTGTAAATGTATTAACTGCAAAAACGGCGAAACGGGCAACCCCGCTCCGCCGCCTTTCTTATCCCATTATTTAATTAGCCTTCTTATGCCGGAACTACTGTTTCATCTGCATAATGTCAGAGAATTTCTTAATGGTGTCTTCTTTGGTTTTAATTGCTTCAATGTAGTCAATCTTAATGGATTTTTCCAAAGCTTCTTTCGGAGCAGGCAGATTGAATTTAGCCGGAATTTCTACATCTTCACGTACAGGAATGGTGCCCTGCTGTGCAACGAGAGTCTGTGCTTCTTTGCTGAGCAGGTAATCTACAAACTTTTTAGCTGCTTCAGCTTTGGCGCTGTCTTTAAAAATAGCAACCGGGCTCGGAACTACCAGCATTTCGGGCGGATAGCAAAGCTGCAGGTGCGCGCCTTTTTCGATTTTAGCATTGGTAATATAGTCTACTGCCAAAGCTGCGGAAAGTTCGCCGGAAGCAGTATCGTCGATAACCTGGCCGGAGCCTTTGCCGATACGGCCGCCGTTGGCTTTAATGTCTTCAAAGAATTTCCAGCCGAACTGTTTTTCCAGAAGCGCAACACTCATGTAAGAAGTACCGGAAAGAGCCGGGTTGGCGATGCCGAAACGGTCTTTAAAATCGGGTTTCATCAAATCAGACCACTGGGTAGGAGCGGTTTTAATTTTATCGGTATTAATAACAATGCCAAGAGTACCAAGGCGTGCTGCATGGAAAGAGCCGTCGTAATCGCTGAACGGATTTACAGTTTCGGGTTCAACAGGGCTCTTGTAATTTAAAAGAATGCCTTCGTTTTTCATGTTATAGAAGTCAGGAACTTCACTTGTCCAGATAACGTCAGCCAAAATTTTGCCGCTCTGGCGTTCTGCGGCAATTTTAGCCATCAGCTTGCCTGCACCGGCAGACTGGTAGTCAACATCAATGCCGGGGTTGGCTTTTTTAAAGCCGTCTACAATGCCTTTAATAAGCGATTCCTTCATGGATGTGTAAACGATGAGCTTCTGGCTGTCATTGGCAGCTTTCTTTTCTTCTCCGCCGCCGCAGCCTGCAACCAGCATCATTAACAGCATCATCACAGAAAGCAGCCACAACGTTGTTTTCTTTAACATCATAAAACCTCCTTAATTTTCCTGCCCTGCGTAACGCCAAGGCAGATTAAAATATTGTGCGTCAAAATAAAAGTTAAAAATTTAACTGTATTTTTACTTTTATTTAACTAATATTTAACATTAATTTAACACATTATTCAGAAAAATGCAAACACATCTGTCTTTTATTTTGTATACAAAAATTTTCCGTATCAAATGATACATTTGCCCAAAACGGGCAGCGCATAATAAAAAAGCTGCCGCTAATAACGGCAGCCCTGCATAAGCCTTGCTTATTTAATTTACTGGCCGGATGTTAATTTTAAGCCGATAATGCCTGTTAAAAGCATTGCCACAAAAAATAAACGCACCAGCGTAACCGGTTCCTTAAACAAAACAACGCCCACTATAACGGCGCCCAGCGCGCCAATGCCCGTCCAGATAGCATAAGCCGTGCCCATTGGCAGCGATTTAACCGCGTGCGCCAGAAACCAGAAACTGAAACCCATGCCGATAAAGGTTAAAACCGTAAACATTACATTGGTAAAACCGTGCGAATATTTTAAACAGGTAGACCATACAACCTCAAAAATACCCGCTATAAATAAATCAAACCATGCCATAAATTAAAACCCTCCTTAAAAATGCGGTTAAAACAAAAAATGCCCTTATTTATGTATCTTCTAAGGCCTGCGATACATAAATAAAGGCACCTGCTTAACCGGCGTTAAACAGATTGATGTAAGTATAGCACATTAAAAATTTTTTGGCAACAGGCAGAAGTGCTTAATATTATGCTGCCCGAAAATAAGCAATTTTTTGCTGCTGTTCTTATCGCATAATAATGCTATAATAAAATTATAAAACATACAAAGCTGAGCGGTGAAAATAATGAAGAATTTTTTAAAGTTGGCAACTAAATACTGGCTATATAATCAGCTGTTTTTTGTACTTGGCGCTATTTTCATTGCTTTAGGCATTATATTTATTTTAGGTTTACCGCACAACTTTTACAATTATATAACTGCCGCGTTTGGCAATGATGCCGGTTTTTACCTTTCAGTAATTTTATTTTACACCTTTCTATCGCTTGCACTATTTGCACTTTATAAATTCTTTAAATATTACTGGTGTAAAACGTTATTAAATTATGAAGGAAATTTATCATATCTCTCTGCCGCCGGTATTCTGCCAATGCTTTCGTCAGCCGCCGTTTTTACGCTTTGCTTTTACTTTACCAAAGCCTCGGTAGAATCCTTATCGGCTGTATTGCCGCTGCCCGCATTACTGCACCTTTCTGTTATAATTTATTATATTACTTTAACCAGCCACCTGGATTACTTAGTTGTTATATTCTTCGCTTCCAATTTCATTCCGCTTGCCTTTTTTGTGCGTTATATTCATGTGTTGCGAGGCATTAAACTGCCATTCGGCATGCCTGCGCTTTGCACCGCCGTTTGTTTTCTTTTTTGCGGCTTTTCCATAAACTGCACGCTTAATAACGGCAATGTCATTCGCTCTCACAACTTTGCTTACGAAAACGGATTAAGCAGCGTTGACCTGAAAAAATACAAAATAACTAATCCCGACAACATTTTGCCCAAACTAAACGAAATAAGCACTTTGCAGCTTGCGCAGGAAGAATGGCTGAGGCTTGACGGTGCCGAAGCCGCTTACCCAGTCTACTCAGCCTATGCCAACGCCTGCTATGACGGCATTGCCAAATACCAATATAAGCGGAACACCTTACAGTGGCATGAGCAAGACAAAATTAACGCCGAATTTGAAAAATACATTGCTTTTAACAACACAGTTTATGCTTTTACAGATTTAATCAATAAAAATTGTGATATTTTCTTCGGCGCAATGCCATCAAAACAGCAGCAGTTAGAAGCCGCTGCTTTGGGCGAAGAACTTGTACTTACCCCCATAGCAAAAGAAGCTTTTGTATTTTTCGTAAACAGCGCTAACCCGGTTGATAATTTAACTACACAGCAGATAAAAGACATTTACAACGGCAAAACAAAAAACTGGCAGCCGCTTGGCGGAGATGACCGTCGCATTTTAGCCTTTCAGCGCCCGGAAGGTAGCGGCAGCCAGACGCTATTGCAGCACATTATGGGCGATACGCCGATAATGGAACCGCTAAAAGAAGAATATATCGACGATATGGGAGGAATTGGTACGCAAGTCGCTAATTACAACGGCGAGGCCGGGGCATTGGGCTTTTCGTTCAAGTTCTTTTTAACAGGTATGCTGGGGCGCAAAGACGCGCCGGTAAAAATGCTTGCCATCGACGGTGTGTACCCCACTGACGAAAACATCCGCAGCTGGAAATACCCATTTACAACAAATCTTTACGCCATTACTTTAAAAAGCAACACCAAGCCTCATCTGCAATCTTTCTTGAAATGGATGCAATCTCCGCAGGGACAAGAAATTGCAGAAAAAGTTGGATATGTCAGAATAAAATAAAGTTTAAAAAGGGTTACGCGCACGAGGCGCATAACCCTTTTTCTTTCCCTTATTTATAACTGTTTATAATATCTCTAATCTGTCTGTGTTTCCCTTATTTTACGGCTGCTTTATTTTACTGCTTCTGCTACAAGCTTGCCCATT
>OHRS01000773.1_pt1 | contig 14277 bp, 10 predicted proteins | sample 1578441 | NCBI WGS metagenome assembly OHRS01 (sample SAMEA3879592, study PRJEB24766) | human gut metagenome | biome: human-associated habitat; feature: feces | place: USA | collected 1985/1987
CTGCCGTGTCTCGTAACATGACGGAGAACTGTGTTAGATATATAGGGAAGAGAATATACACGAACAATCCCTGTTAATTTTCTATTGAACCGAAATAAGGGCTTATAATTTTTGGGAAGGATAGGTACAAAAAAAAATTGATTGTCTCACGACAACCAATCTTTGTTAACCTTAAATCTAATACCATGAAAAACACATTGCAAATATAGGGGTAAATATGTTCTCAAACATAATATTTAGACAATAATTTTCTTGGATTTAATTTGTTTTAACTAATGTAAATCGATTTAGTCGTAAATGTATACGGTCTTTAACATTTTTGGCGAGACTGTAAACAAATATTCGCTGTTCCCGGATATTTCCTTATATTAGAATGAGATAGGAATAATTCAAAAAGGGGAAAAGGATTCGTTTGTTTTATCCTTTTCACATCTTTCGTTTGTGGTGTCAGACGAGTTTGTTAAAGATGGACTGTATTCGGTATATCCAAATAAATTTGTTTCTGCACTTGGTTTACATTATCTTTGTCATAACGAAGATAGGATGCGGTTCGACATAGCTAATCGGAAATGAGATTCCCGTTTGCCTCTGCGCTCACCTTTTCTTATCTTTGTCTATTGTTGTACGAGTGGTAAGAATTAAAATAGGTATTAGATTTAGTACCCGATTAAATGAAAAATAAATGAAGGTTGCCGATTTGATAAAGAATAGCGGGAGTACAGGATTTTCATTTGAAATATTGCCTCCATTAAAGGGTAGCAGCATCGAGAAATCTTTTAAAGCGATAGACACGCTACGGGAATTTGCGCCGTTATATATTAATATAACCACACATCGCAGTGAATTGGTTTATAAGGATACCCCCGATGGGTTGTTTCGCCGGGTCTCGGAACGTAGTCGTCCCGGTACAGTAGCGGTAGCGGCAGCTATAAAAAATAAATATCAGATACCCACTGTTCCTCATCTCATATGCAGTGGCTTTACAGCTCTCGAAACAGAATATGCATTAATAGATTTGAATTTTTTGGGGATATGTGATTTGCTTATTTTGAGAGGTGATAAGGCTAAGCATGAGAATCGATTTATCGCTGCTTCCGGTGGATATGAACATGCTATTGAATTGGAGCAGCAGGTGAATCGTTTTAATGAGGGTTATTTCATAGATGGCACTCGAATGGATTTGGTCAGTACAAGGCAATTTTCATACGGAGTGGCGGGTTATCCCGAGAAACATGACGAATCTCCTAATCCCGACGAGGATATGAAATGGTTGAAGGCAAAGGTGGATGCAGGAGCCGACTATATAGTTACCCAGATGTTTTTCGATAACGAAAAGTTTTTCTCGTTTGTAGACCGTTGTCGGGCAGCAGGGATTACCGTACCCATTGTCCCGGGATTGAAACCTATCTCGAAGGCTTCGCAATTGACATTGTTACCTCGTGTATTTCACGTAGATATACCCGATATGCTGGTTCGGGAGATTGTTAAGTGTAAAGACGATTCGCAGGTTAAGCAGGTAGGGATAGATTGGTGTACAGCTCAATCGCTCGAATTGAAGGCGAAGGGAGTACCCAGTATTCACTATTATTCGCTTATGGCGGTCGATAGTGTTTATCAAGTGGCGAAGTCGGTTTATTAACGGAGGGATCGCGCGATGTTTTTTAAAGACGTTATCGGACAGGAGGAGGTAAAGCGAAGACTTTTACGTTCGGTTGACAATGATCATGTGGCTCATGCCCAGTTGCTTTGTGGACCGGAGGGTGTCGGTAAATTTGCTATGGCTATGGCTTATGCCCGGTATATACATTGCACGAATCGTCAGAATGGGGATGCTTGCGGTGTATGTCCGTCTTGCCGGCAACATACGGCTTTGACTCACCCGGATTTGCATTTTGTATTCCCGATGGTCAAAGTGGATAAGAAGAAGCGGATATGTGACGATTATTTGCCCGAATGGACTGAGTTTTTGAAGGAGAATACCTATTTCGGGATCGATTCATGGTTGAGGTATATTAATGCCGATAACAAGCAGGCCGTAATTTATGGAGAAGAGAGTGAAAGTATTTTGCGGAAGATGTCTTTAAAGAGCTATGAATCTCCGTATAAAATAATGATTATATGGCTGCCGGAACGCATGAACGACACTTGCTCCAATAAATTGTTGAAATTGCTGGAAGAGCCTTATCCCGGTAGTGTGTTTTTGTTAGTCAGCAATAATCCCGATAGAGTGCTGGGGACTATACGTTCGCGTTCGCAGCTTATCGAGATTCGCTCTTTGTCCACGTCGGTTATAGCCGAGGCGTTGCAACGCCGGTATGGGATAACGGAGCAGGATGCTATTTCGGTGGCCCATGTCGCAGAGGGTAATTATTTGAAGGCTTGTGAAGCTCTTCAATTGAATGAGGAGAATAAATTGTTTTTCGATTATTTTGTACAGGTCATGCGTTTGGCCTATGCTCGGAAAATAAAGGATTTGAAGATATGGAGCGAAGAAGTGGCCGATTTGGGGCGCGAACGTTTGCGTCGATTTCTTTCCTATGCCCAACGAATGATACGTGAGAATTACATCTATAATTTGCATGTTCCTGCATTAACCTATATGAATCGGGAAGAGGTTCAATTTTCTTCGCGTTTCGCTCCGTTTATTCATGAACGTAATGTACAGGCTATCATGAAACATTTGAGCGATGCCGAAAATGATGTCGGGCAGAATGCTAATGCCAAGATTGTTCTTTTCGATCTATCTATAAAACTTATTATGCTGTTGAAAAGCTGATGAGGAGTCGAGATGTGAAATGAATGTAGAAGAATTTAGGGAATATTGTCTTTCGTTGAAGGGTGTAGAAGAGAAGATGCCTTTCGTGAATGTTGCCGACCGATATAGCCGTGATGTTTTGTGTTTCTATGTGGGCGATAAATGGTTTTGTTTTGTGAATGTTGAAGTGTTCGATTTTTGTTGTATTAAGTGCGACCCGGTGGAATCGGGCTAATTGCAGGCTCGTTATATGGGAGTAAAGCCGGGGTGGCATATGAATAAAAGGCATTGGATTAGTGTTTACTTTAATCGAGATGTTTCGGACGAGATGGTCAGGAAGTTGGTGAAGAAATCTTATGATATGGTTGTCAAGCGTTTGAATCGTAAGGAGCGGGAAAGACTATTATAGAGGGATATGTCTATTTTTTTGAAAAAACAGGTCTTTTTCTATTGAAAAAATATTATCTTTGCCGTCCCGGATAGAAAACACCGGGAAACTACCACTGGGGCTGACCGGTTTTGACAGCGGGTAGAAGTGGTGGGTAAGCATGCAGAGCGTTGTTGCCCCGCTCTATAATATCAGACAACAAAAATTTAACTGGCGAAAATAACTACGCTCTTGCTGCTTAATCGAAGTACAGTAGATTAGCTTAATCTCCGCAACAGTTGTGGAGACAAGACATCACCCGGTTGCTGTTGTTCCGAGGCGTTCCGAAACGGTGGTGCAATAATATCGGAAATAGTCAGAGGCAAGTTTCGAGCTGATGATGAAAATTTAGAAACTAAGGTGCAGATTGGTGGCTTCGGTCTTGTCTGTACCCGACAATCAAAGCGAAGATAAGCATGTAGAAAGCTCATTAGTTCCTCGTTTGGACGAGGGTTCGAATCCCTCCAGCTCCACGATAAGCATTAAGAGACAGTGAATGCTAACGGATAGTACTGAATTGAAAAGGTTCTGTCCGTTTGTTGTATCTGTTGAGTGTTTTTAAAGTCTTTCTTTCATATCGTTGTTGAGAAGTCTTTTAATATTGTGAAAAATAAAAGAGCGATGGCTGGTAAAAAAGCAAACAAGAAACAGGTGCACCCACATCTTTCGGGAGTACAAAAAGCCGTAGTGTCTTTTGCTAATATGTTTGAGAAAAACCGTCGTATAAATCGAGAGGCGCAACGAGTCATTAAAAGAAAAACACCTCAAAAAGTCAGGACTTTACTTTATGGGAAAAGAGGTAGGAGGATTGAAGAGCGTTTCTTCTGTGTTGTCTGTGGAAGTTCTTATGGGGAGGGGTGGAGATATAAATTGGAGGAGGATACCTATTTGTATTTGTGTTCTCGGTGTAAAGAGGTCGTTCGGCCACAGTTGATGGTAAAAGCCATATATTCATCGAATTTCGAAGTTCAAAGAAAAAAGCATTGAGGTTAGTTATTGTAGTGGATAGCCGATAAGTTTACTATAAAAAAAGAATCCATATATGTATATGGATTCTTTTTTACATTATTCCAATTCTTATTTCACTCGTTCATAATAGGGGAGACGATCGAGGGGGACATCTATCTCTATTTTTTTCGGACCCTTGAATGTTTTTCCTTGATCGTCGCGCCATGTGCCTTTGGGAAGATTAACGGTACGATGAGTGCCTTCGGTAATCATGGGGGCTATCATATATTTGTCACCGAGCATGAACTGATCTTTGCATTCGGTGAATCCGCTATGTGGAAAACTGTATTCCATGTGGCGCAAGATAGGCTCTCCGGTCTCGGCGGCATGACGGGCACATTCATAAATGTAGTTGCCCATCGTGTGATGTAGCTGTGCGTATCGTACACAGATTTCCATATTCTCACGATTGAGGATTCTCCACGGGGCAACTGAAAATTGCATCATGGGCATGAGGGCATGGACTTGGCATGATCGTACAATGAGTTCTTGGTTAAATTCGTCTTCTTTAATATCGAGAAAAGAGGAAAATTGCCCACCTCCGATCATATCGGGACAGGCATAGGGATAACCGAGCATACCGCAAATTGCCATGTTGGGTATAAGCATGGATACGGCATACCACGAATAGTCTTTATCTCCTATGCGTTGCACTAATGGCAGGCCTCCGGTTTTCCAAGCGGCTCGAAATTCATTGAAAGGGTAGGAAAGTCCCAGTTCGGCCCATCGTTGGGAGAAAATGTTTTGGTCGGCGTTCTTGTCGTAGTAGTCGTACTCTCCGTTAGCCAAGATGGCTATATCGCCTGCGTCGAATTTGAACCCGTCGATCCCGTATTTTCCCATACATTCGTTTAGGGTTTGTTTTAGTGATTCGACAGCTGCCGGATTGGTCATGTCGTAGCATGCACTATATCCGTTCCACCAATTTACAACGGCAGGTGTTCCATTTTTGTTTTTCAGGAGAAATCCTTTGTCTGCCAAATCTCTGAACTCGGGAGAATCGGCCGATACAAAGGGTGAAATCCAAAGCATGACTTTGAATCCGAGCCGGTGCAATTCGTCTGTCATGGCACGGGCATCGGGGAATTTTTCTGCTTTAAATTCGAAGTTCCCATAATAGCGTTGCCAGTTGTCATCGATCATCAAGATTCCTTTGGGGAATCCGTTTTCGATGATGTTATGAGCGTAGTTCAGAATGTCTTCTTGATTTTGATTATACATGAGTTCTATCCATGTATTGTATTGTGGTTCTTTAAAAAAGAGAGCTGGCGGAGTTTTTCCGTTTGCCGGGAAATGTGTTTTTGAGGCATGAAGATAGGCATCGCGAAGGTTTTTCCCAGTGGTTGCCACTTGTGGGGATTCATGATCTGATTCGATAACGAGCGTGTCGTTTACCAAGCGGAAACGGAAAGGTTCGTCACTCCATACATAACGTCCTTGCGAAGATAGGAGCAGGGGAGAGGCCTCGTTGTTGAAATTGACTTTTGTCAAATCATAGAGGGGGGTATTCGATGCAAAGGGCATTTCGTTACCTATTCCCACGAAGCAGCCCCACCATTTTTCATTATCGATGGGTGCAATGTGTTTGGTGTATGGTTGGGCTTGTAGAAGAAAAAATGAACCCAGAAGGAAAGTGAGTAATGATATTTTTTTCATGATAAAATATATTAATGTGTGCACGAATCTACAAAATTTTCATGAATCGGCAAAAGACTTTATTTCTACTCTTTATGTTTGAGGTAGGGGAGATATGGGTAGGAATAATGTCGTGGTATAAAGCGAAGTCGTGAAATATTCTTTTTAGTTTTGTTTTGTTCATTTCTTTGGTTAAAAAACAAGAGAGGTAATGCATGATTTGCAGCATCACCTCTCTTTATGTGGTTTATTTCTCTTATAGATTTTTATTTCTTGATAAATTTCATGGCTTTGTCTGTATTACCCATCGTTATTTTAACGATATAACAGCCTTTCGTCAAATCGGCTATATTTATAGGGGCTTCTTCTGTAACTTTAACCAATTTACCAGTCAAATCATATATGGCAATGGTAGCATTTTCGTCGATACCGTTTACATAAAGTATTCCGTCTTGGTAGTAGAGCGATATGGACTTTATGTTTTCTTTGTCTATGCCTACAATCGTCCCGAATGTTACGTTATAAGTATGGTTGCTGTCTATGGCTCCTATTTCGTAGATATTGTTACTAATTTGGTCTAACAACGATTCTCCATTGGAAGAAGTGAAAGTTTCTATCTTATAATTTTCTTCGGGGATAAAAGTTAGTTTGACAAATGTGTTGTTTAGAATTTCGGAACCACTGGCATATACATTACTTTCGTCGTCGGAGATGGTGACAGAACCATTCCCGGTAACATTGCAAGTAACTCTCCATGTCGGTATTTTCGAGAACACAGCACATATTGTCATATTATCGGAAACTGAGTTTACTGTATATATGTTTTCTGCAAGTTCGCCTATCTTTTCTTCTTCGTTCACGAGGAATGACGTTAATTCATATCCTTCGTTTACGGTTACTTTGAAAGTTAGTTTTGATCCTCGTATAATTTCAGAACCGAATGCGGTCGCTTCTTCGGCATCATTAACGAACATTTCGACGTTACCACCGGTTGCGGTCGTATTGGTTACGATTACTTTATTGGAGAATACCACTGTTACTTCTGTGTCATCTTCGATGACAAAAGTCGTTCCGCTATTTACTTCGCCATTTACCAATACTTGCGATAATACATATCCTTCTTCCGGTTCGGCTATGACTGTCAATGCGCTGAACTGGTCTACCGCTCCACTTGTTACTTCTTCATTTTTAGCATTAACTACTTTGAATGTTCCCCCTTCGGTGGGTTGAGTGATGGTGAGATTATTGGTTGGGAATGTATGACCGGCTACGATTTGTACTTGAATAAAGTCGCAAGTATAAACTTCTGCGCCCCAGTGGGGAGCACCAGTATGTACCTCGGTTGTACCTTCTACTACACCGGCGGGACAGCTACCGAATGTTCCTTTGTTTTCCAATTCGGCTTCCGAATCATTTTCGATTTTGTAATAGGCCACTAATTCTTCGGGCATATTCTCTTGGGCGTAACCGCCGCGAATGGATTCCTTTACTTCTTTTTCGGTCAATGTTTTTGTCCATACCTGAACTTCGTCCACATAGCAAGAGAATCCGCCGTTCCCCACGAAGAACACACACTCGTCTTGCAATAGACCAATACCATGACCTTCTTGTGTTCCTCCTTCTACGATTGTCCCTAAATCGCCAGTTCCTAATAATTCCCCGTTTTTGTATAGTTTGATTTCTTTATTGGTGTCATCGACTGTTACGGTAATAAAAGCCCATTCATCGGCAGTGAGCGTAGCGTTGGTGGTCACTTCGGCTATTCCCGGGCAGTTGCCTTTGTCTTTCCATGCGCGAGCTTTCATTTTCAGGACTCCGTTTTCGAGTACAACACCAAATGTTCCTACGGCTCCATAGTAAGGTGCTTGTCCGTGTCCCATTACTTGCCCGTTTGTACTAACGGTTTTCACCCAAGCGGACATTGTGAAATTACGGGCACGATGGTCTGAACCTGTTATATTACCATTATTCCATGAGTTATTCTCTCCATTTGTGTGTTCGCCTAATACTTTATCATCAAAACGGAATTGGTATTTATTATTACCACTTATTGCAGGGACTAGTACGGCTTTGGGACCTTCGACTTGGAATGAGACTGTGACGGTCGTATTTTCGTTCACCGTGTAATTATCTCCGTTGGTGAAATCGGATCCGTTTACTTGGAGGGAGAGAATTTCATAACCGGGATCGGCAGTAGCCGTAATTGTCAATACCGTACCTTCTTTTATACCGGTGTTCTCTCCTGTGGTAAGGGGGTCGGAACCGTTCATTACGCTTAGTTGTCCATTTTCTACCAGAGTCGGTAGCGTAACTGTGTAATAAGTAATATCGGTCAAGTTGACAACGATAGTCGTGTTTTCTGTTACCGTGAAAATGTATGATCCGTTTTCTTCTGCTTCGGCTGGTTGCCCGTTAATCAGTACGGATTCTATCTTCTTGTTTTCTGGCAATGAATTGAATGTTAGGGTTAATTCTGTGCCAGAGGCTATCGATTCTAAGTTCTCGATAACTTCTTCTCCTGCTGTAATTTGATAATCTACTCCTTCGTCGACGGTAATTGTTACTTTATGCATAACGATTTCGACAAATGAAACAGAGATAGTTGCATCTTCCGTTACAGTATATGTCCCACCGTTTTCAATCGGTTGACCGTTGATATTCAGGGATTCCAAACAATAATTATCGGCAGGTGTCGCCGTTATGGTTAAAGTAGTCCCCGATGCTACGGTATTTTCTCCTGCCGAAAGAGGAGTCTCGCCGTTGGTCACGCTCAGTGTCCCGTTTTGTACTTCTGTGGGTAATGTAACTGTATAGCTACTGGTAATTGTACGTCCTTCGGCTAATGTGGGGGCATATTCCGTAAAAGAGGTTTGCGAGATATATCCTCCGTCGGAACTTGTTTGTCCTCCACCTAATTTAGTATATTTGGCGGTTGTAGAAGATTGGGCAGAATCGACGACTTTGTTGGAGAATTGTCCAGTTGTACCCGGGGTAACTTCGTTGAAGTCATACCATACGGTTAAACTCGACAGGTTTTGGGGATTTTCGTAGGCTTGTGCAACTTCCTGAGCCGTCAAGGCTTTGTTGAAGAATTGGAATTCATCGCAGAGACCCGAAAACCCGAATCCTCCTAAGAAAAAGATGCAGGGATCGTCTCCAAAAAGTTCCAATTGTTTGGTGTTATTTTTTGTCGTTACGAGAACTCCATCTTTGTATACACAAACATCAAAATTACTGTTATCATAGACGAGGGTGAGGTAGGTCCATTCGTTTAATGCTACTGCGGTATTCAAAGTGGAAGTTACCGTATTACTTGCACCAGAAATGATTTTAAGAGTTCCCGTTTCAGTGGTGGCTAAAATCAAACTTCCGTTATAATTTGTGTGTGCTTGGGCGCCGTGTCCCATAATCACATTTCCTTTGTTATTGCTACCGCTGTTCATGAATCGATCCATCTTCACCCAAGCTGAAATAGTGAATGATTTGCCGGTACGGTCTGTGTCCCCACCGGAGCGGTCGCCTAAAATGGTTTCGGGAATTTGCAAGCGATAGCCGTTTACATTATTTGTACTGGCCTGAGGAATAGAAAGAGCTTTGTTCTCTTCGGCATAGCTATTAAGAAAAGGCAGAAGGGTAAACAATAAAGTGAATAACATGTAGTGTTTTTTCATGATAAACAAATATTTAATTAAACAAAAAGTAATTCTGAAAATTGAATGATATGTTTTTATTTTTTCATGATATGTATATACATATTTTTGAGCATTTTTTATGCGCTATATAATATTAACCTTAAATCGAGGGTTATCCCTAGTGAAAAAGTGAATTTTTTTTGAGAAAGTAGAAAATGAATACGATAAGAATCGTGCAGGTGAGATGTTCTTAGGAGCTTTTTTATCGTGTTAAGAGAACTATTATAGACCGATTGGCGATTGTTTGGCCATGTTACTCCCCCTCTCCCCCCCCTGTGTTTTGCTGCGCAAAATATAGGGGCGGTTTCCTCTGGACGGAGGAGTAGAAAATACAGGGGGAGGTGATAAGAGCTTGGTCATCTCTCCCTGTGCTCATCGCAGATGAGATAGGGGGAGTGCCCGATAGTGCTATGGGGCACGACAAGGAAGGAGTTCTAAAATATCTCCGATAATGAAAACTGAAATATCCCGTAGCATTACGGAGAACAGTGTTCGCAATAGGGGAGAGAATATACATGAACGATCCCCGTTAATTAACGACTGAGCCGTTAAAATACTTTTGGGAAGAAGAAAAATAAAAACGGAGTATCCAGTGAGGGATACTCCGTTTCAATATGCTGTCTAAAATATTTATTCAGCACTTTCGGATGCAGGAGCTGCATCTGTCGCAGGAGCTTCTGCAACGGCATTAGCTTCTTCTTCCGCTTTTGCAGCGGCTTCGGCTTCTGCCTTAGCGGCAGCCTCGGCTGCTTTTTTAGCAGCGACAACTTCGGCTTTTGCTTTGTTCTTTTCGGTTTCTTCTTCTAGACGTTTTTTAGCAGCAGCGTCTTTTGCGGCAGAAACTTTGGCTTTCTCAGCGTCAATAGCCGATTTTTTGTTCTTCAACCATGCTTCGAAGCGTTGTTCTGCAACCTCTTCGGTAAAAGCACCTTTTTTTACACCGCCCAATAAATGTTTTTTCATCAATACACCTTCTTTGGAAAGGATATTACGTACAGTGTCGGTGGGTTGAGCACCGGTTGTCAGCCAATACAAAGCTCTTTCGAAATTCAAATTTATTGTAGCAGGATTAGTGTTCGGATTATAAGAACCTATCCTTTCAATAAATCTTCCATCACGTGGAGCCCTGCTGTCTGCGATCACGATTTGGTAGAAGGCGTAACCTTTACGACCGTGTCTTTGCAATCTAATTTTTGTTGCCATGTTTGAATAATTAATTTAAGCTGTTTGTATTAGCGGGTGCAAAGATAGGAATTTTCATAAACAAAACAAATATATTGTAGAAGAAAATAATTGATTATCTTTGTCGGCGTGTGAAATTCTCAATTATCAAATAATAAACGGATACATTTATGAAGACGGATACGTTGAAGAAAATGCTATTGATGCTGTTGTGTGTTGTTTCGGTAAATATGACTGCTTTAGGGAAAGAACTGGTTTCGGATGTGTTGCCGATTGCCGATCCTTATATCCTGTTTTACAATGATACCTATTATGCCTATGGAACATCCCGTGCGGACGGTTTCGAGGTGTACAGTTCTAAAGACATGAAATCGTGGGAGCGTTCTCCGCGCCTGGCACTGAGTAAAGAAGATTCTTACGGGGATAAATGGTTTTGGGCGCCGGAGGTCTACTATGTGGAGGAGGATAAGAAGTTTTATATGTTCTATTCGGTAGAGGAACATGTCTGTGTTGCCACGTCCGATTCTCCTTTGGGCCCATTTGTGCAAGATGAAAAGAAGCCGATTCGAGAAGAAAAAGGAATCGATACATCCGTCTTTTTCGATGAGGACGGGAAAGCCTATCTTTATTTTGTTCGCTTTACAAACGGTAATGTGATTTGGTGTGCGGAGCTGAAAGATAATCTGAAAGAGATCAAAGAAGAAACATTGACGCAATGTGTTGAAGCTACCGAACCGTGGGAGCTGGTGTTCGGAAAGGTGGTTGAAGGGCCTTCTATTGTCAAGCAGGGCGGGCTTTATTATATGTTCTACTCCGCAAATGACTTCAGAAGTCAGGATTATGCCGTAGGTTATGCAACCTCGGATTCTCCTTTCGGTCCATGGAGGAAAAGCGAGAAAAATCCGCTTTTGCATAAAGTGGAAGAACTTGTCGGAACCGGTCATGGTGCACCCTTTTTGGACAAGGCGGGCAGATACCGCTATATTTTCCATGCCCATAAAAGTCAGACGGAAGTGAACCAGCGAAACTCTTATATTATTGATATGTCTCTGACTGGGAAGGATCGTGTTTCGATCGGTGGTGGTTTGATACGTCCGGAAGTCGTGAAATAAATCTCTCTTTTTGACCGGGTGGGATGGCAAGGTTCAGTCAGTTAGTTTGCCATCCTGTACCCGTTGGGAGTATATCCTGTCATTCTCTTGAACCAACGGCTGAAATGCTGGGGATAAGGAAATCCCAGTTCATAAGATATCTCACCGATGGATTTCGAAGTATCGGACATTCGTTCCCGGGCTATATCCAATGTTTTCTGTTGAATATGTTTCAAGGCAGATATCCCGGTTTCTTTTCTTAACAAGTCTCCCAGGTAATTGGCCGACAGACAAAGTTTGTCGGCGCAATATTGTACCGATGGCATACCGCTTTCTGCTGGTGCATTTGAGGCGAAATAATCATCCAAAAGACTTTCGAAACGCGTCAGGATATCATGATTTACATTTTCGCGTGTAATGAATTGTCGGTCATAAAAACGAATACAGTAATCGAGTAGCAGTTTGATATTATCCGTTATCAGTGATTTGCTGTGTTTGTCGATGGGATGTTGTAATTCTGTCCGTATCTTTTCCATACATTCGAGGACGATTTTGCGTTCTTGTTCCGAAAGATGCAATGCTTCGTTTGCATTATAGGAAAAATAAGAATATTCTTTTATCAGACGAGCTAATGGTGTCTTTTGCAAAAATTCAGGATGGAAAGCCAATACCCAGCCTTCTGGTTGATGTAGCCTTCCGTCGTCTTCAGACCCCATTATTTGTCCGGGTGCCAGAAAAAGCATTGTGCCTTGCCGGTAGTCGTAACAGCTTTGCCCATATTTCAGCTGTCCGCAATCTGTATCTTTCAATAAGATGGCATATAGGTTGTATAACTTCCGGCAATACCGTAATGGCTTTGCCTTACATCCTTCGATGACGCTGACTGAGAGATGTAAAGTCTCTACTCCGAAATAGTCATTGTATTGCCGAACTGTGTCAATTTTCATTATTTCACTCATAAGCTATTCTCCTTGTGGATACAAAGTTACTTTTTTTGACAGAAATAGGATGCTGAAACGATAGGTTTATTAACCGATCGATGAAATTGGTATTTCTATCCGTAGTTTTGGTACGGACCGTGTGAATGTTCCTTTCTATTTTTGCAACAGAAAACAGAATATGTAAAAAATGCAACAGGAAATGGAAAAAGAATGGAACAATGAACATGGTATGAACCGTCGTCGTTTTTTGAGGCAGGCGGTATTGGCTGGTTCTACATTTTGTGTGGCTTCGACAACCGGGAAGGCGGTAGGCTCGGAACCGGCAGTAATGAATATATCCGGGAGACCGTATACTGGTCTTGCAGGTATGGCTGCTGTTCATAATCGGCGGACACTGGGTAGTGGCACTGCTGCCATGAACGTTTCGGCGATGGGATTCGGTTGCATGGGATTGAACCATCATCGCAGTCAGCATCCAGGTAAAGAGCAGGCGATTGCCTTGATACGTGAAGCGATAGAACGTGGCGTAACACTTTTCGATACTGCTGAAAGCTATGGCTATCATAAGAACGAGAAACTAATGGGGGAGGCTTTGAAAGGTTATGAGGGGCGTGTGTTCGTTTCCTCTAAATTCGGGCATAAATTTGTAAATGGCGTGCAGATCAAGACGGAGGAGGATAGTACTCCGGCCAATATCCGCCGGGTTTGTGAAAATTCTTTACGCAATCTTGGTGTCGAAACGCTTGGTATCTTTTATCAGCACCGTATTGACCCGAATACATCTGTCGAAGTAGTTGCTGATACTGTCAAAGAACTGATTCGGGAAGGAAAGGTATTGCATTTCGGACTTTGCGAAGTGAATGCCGAAACAATTCGCCGTGCGCATGCGGTCTGCCCTGTTACGGCCATACAAAGTGAATACCATTTTATGCACCGCAATGTAGAAGAGAATGTATTGCCGGTCTGTGAGGAGCTGGGTATCGGCTTTGTTCCGTACAGTCCTCTCAACCGGGGATTCTTGGGTGGCATGATCAATGAATATACGCGATTCGAAGCGGCGAATGACAATCGTCAGACTTTACCGCGTTTTCAACCCGATGCTATTCGTGCCAATATGCGTATCGTGGAAGTACTTAACGTGTTTGGTAGAACGAGAGGAATCACTCCGGCTCAAGTTGCCTTGGCATGGCTGATGAATAAGAAGCCGTTTATCGTACCGATTCCCGGAACGACAAAACTTTCCCATTTGGAAGAAAATCTGCGGGCGGCAGAAATTCGTTTCACGGAGAGCGAAATGAGAGAATTGGAGGAGGCTGTTGCTGCCATTCCGGTTATCGGCAGTCGTTATGATGCTTTGCAGGAATCTAAAGTTCAGAAATAATTACAAGTATAGGAATGAAAAATCTGATTGCATTAGGTTTGAGTGTGTTGCTTTTGTTGGCTGCATGTTCCCGTAGTTCAGTATTGAAGATTGTCGAACAGGGCAGTTTTGCCGTTGGCGGTACGGTACTGACCGATTCATTGGGACGTACTTATCATGGCGACC
>OHRS01000783.1_pt1 | contig 14160 bp, 13 predicted proteins | sample 1578441 | NCBI WGS metagenome assembly OHRS01 (sample SAMEA3879592, study PRJEB24766) | human gut metagenome | biome: human-associated habitat; feature: feces | place: USA | collected 1985/1987
GCTTCATGGTAGAAGCGGGACGGGAAAGCTTGTCCGCCTGATAGCCGTACAAGGGCTTTCCGGCAGTCAGGTCATAGACCGAAATGGCCACATTAGAGCCTGCGGGAAGTTTGTGTTCTATCAACGCATCAATCCGCGCAGAGAGCGGCTTCACCGGAGTTACCGTCTCTTGGGGCCATAATGGGAGCAGGCAGACGGATAAAATTAACAGCAACAATATCCTTTTCATAAATATATTTATCTTTAAAGGCAAAAGTACGACAATCTTACAAATGAACAACAACGAGGTAGTCTTTTCATAAATTATATCCAGCCATCCATCTTAATATTCCTTTAAAAATACTACTTTTGCATAGATTGCATAGGCAAAATCTCCCAGTTACTATCACTCTAAAATTGATGTACCATGAAACTACAACTTACAATTGCCAGCTTTACAATATGCCTCCTTTTCTCCCCCATGCTTCGGGCACAAGAATCTCCGCGCATTGTCAGTTATGACTTAACCGTACAGATTGATGTACCGAACCGACAAGTCGAAGTTGGCGGTTCGTTTGAAGTCGATTTCCATGACAGTGACTCAATCTCGTTGGTACTATGGCGCCATGCCCGTATCGACACACTACGCCACAGCAGCCGGGAGATAACCTACCGTTTCGATACGCTTGCCCCAGCACCTGCCCAATTCATTCCCGACGGACGGACCTTGACCCTCTACCGGCCGGCAGGAGCCGATGACCGCTGCCGCATAAATACCCGTTACACACTCTACATGCAGGAAGTGCAGGGCCCTGCAAAATCATTCAATGACCATTGGATTGAACTTGGTTACTATACGGGATGGTATCCTGTCTGCAACGGTAACCGGGCAGATTATTCGCACTTACGAATCGGCATCACTGACGGTTATACGGTGAGCGGCTCAGGTATTATTTCCCATACAGAAGAAGGGATATGGGAAATGGAGCAACCTTGGGAGAATTTCGACAATGTTATCCTGGCTTCACCCATGCTGAAAAGCCGCCGCATCAATGATAACGGAACTACCATTGAACTTATCTATACAGACTTCCCGGATGCCGGTGCAGACTCGGCACTTCAATGTTGCCACAATGCCTTGAAATTCTTCCGACGCCTTTATAAAATTGCGGGAGATGAGGATATTTACATGAAATTCCTGCTTTCAGCTTCCGGCACCTCAGGAGGGTACAGCCGTAAAAATTTCATTATGCTCAGTTCCCGAACATTCAATGAATATGTACTCAAGAACACCGCCCACGAAATCGGCCACTTCTGGTGGAACAAGGCTCCGGTGGAATCTTGGCACGACTGGCTGAACGAATCTTTTGCCGAATTCAGTGCTTTGCAATACATACGCCACGCCCGCGGCGAAAAAGCCTATGCCGCTTACATCGACGCCTACCGTAAGGAAACACGCCATATCCGTCCTATCTGGGGTATTGACCGCAACGACCGCGAAGCGCATCTTGCCCTCTATAGGAAAGGGTCAGTACTACTCGCCGACCTGCTTGTCCGAGTGGGTGAAGAACCTTTCTTCAACTTTCTGGCAGGTGTCATCCAAGCCCATATAACAGACACATCGGCTTTCCTGGATTTTGCGGAAAGCCGATTGGGACGTAAAAACCGGGACTGGATTGAAAAGCGGTTAAAAGAATAAACACCTGATTATTCTTCAACTGTTCCTTTCGCCACCGGCTTCTCAAAATGAGTGCCGCACTTCCTGCATACATACTCCCAATGCTCAGTGCCCGGAGGTGCGGCCGACAATGCCGCAATAACAGCAGCCACCACAGCACGCACCCGATGGCTCTTCTTCAGCACAAACTTAATCTCATCCGAACCGCAATGGGGGCAGTACCTCAACTGTTCCGGAATCATCTGGTTCCGTTCAAGCAGACGGAGGGCATTGTCATATTCGTCCTCATAGACAAATATATCCACTCCCGTGACATCACGGACATATCCGCGCATCACGGAAGACATGTTTTCATTATGCAAAACAGACGCAATGCCCTCATTCTTCAAGGCACCCTGAATAACATGTGCCTGAAAGGCATCGTCGCAGGTGATTAGCTTTACGGTTTTCATCTTTTATGTTTATATGAAACAATAGTCATGGGTTCTACAATGCCTCCTTGAATATCTCTCCCACCGTGGGGTGCGGAAAGACAATCTTCTTCCATTCATCGGCAGTAAGTTTCAGTTCAATAGCCATGCCTGCCAGCGTGATGATTTCCGAAGCGGGATTACCCAAGACATGTGCCCCCAATACGGTATCGTCACTGCCCAACAGTAACTTGCAGACGCCATTCACTCCTTCATTCTCTGCTACAAAGCGACCACTGTACGCCATCGGAAACTTCACAGCACGATAGGCAACGCCTCTCTTCTGCAGGGATTCTTCTGTCTCGCCCACACCGGCTATTTCGGGATTGGTATACACTACGCCGGGGATGGCACGATAACTCATAGTGTCCTTCCGGCCAATGATGGAATGTATGGCTACTTCCGCCTCGCGGACGGCTGTATGCGCCAGCAAGGAATATCCCGTCAAGTCGCCGCAAGCATATACTCCGGGAACTGAAGTCTGCATCTGTCCGTTGACAAAGACATTTCCGCGCTCCGTTCTTTCCAAGCCCAGATTCTCCAATCCGAAGCCTTTCATTACCGGACGGCGCCCGACACTCATCAGAAGCCGTTCGGCAACGACGGAACCGGGACCATCGGCTGTTTCATAATTCACCTGGATAAGGGAAGAAGCTTCGGCAGTATCCGGCATGACAGACACTACTTTTGCACTCAGCATGAACTTGATTCCCCGCTTGGCGTACTCTGCACGGAGCATACCCGCCAGCTCTCGGTCCATACCGCCTCCCAGTATCTCGTCCAGCATCTCGACGACGGTTACCTGCACTCCCAGGCTGTTGAAGAAAGAAGCGAACTCCATACCGATGACACCGCCGCCGATGATGGCAAGCGAAGCGGGCAGTTCCTTGTTGTCCAGCGCGTCACGATGGGTCCAGTAAGGCACCTTGTCTATGCCGGGAATGGCAGGGACAAAGGTTTCGGAACCGGTGCAGAGCAGCAGGTTCTCGCATTCGTAGGTTTCTCCGCCGCACTCCACATGATTCTTGTCCGTCACTGTGGCCTCTCCGCTGACAATCGTCACACCATGGGCAGTCAGCTTTCCTTTGATTCCCAATACCAGCTTGCGTACTACCTTCTGCTTGCGGGCAATAATCTTGGGCAAATCAAACGATACTTCGGGCACACTGACCGCATACTTCGAAGCATGGCGGGCTCCGTCATAGGTCTTGGCCGAATACAACAAGGATACACCCTTCATTCAGGCACACTCCACCGAGACTCTGCTTCTCAAATAGTACGACACTCAATCCTGCTTTTCCGGCAGCTTCGGCAGCAGTATATCCCGCAGGACCTCCACCGATAATGGCAACTTGGTATTTCATGGAATTAATGGTTAGTGGTTAATGATTAGCGATAATTTGTGCGCAAGTTAATAAAACCCGTATTATCCGGCAAAAAAGAGTACTTCTTTCTTTCGGAGAATACAGCGTAAAGAGGAAATAATTATCTTTGTCGTGCAGCATTTACAAAGAATGCCACGTCCAATGGACATAATCAAATAATAACCAACATGAAAACGACTGACTTATTCCAATCCATCCTTTTGTTCGCTCTTTTCCTTTGCGGCCTGACGGCTTGCAATGATAGCGATGAAATCCGCCTCTCGCCCTTTCAGGAAACTACCGTGAAGGGCGAAGCCTCTACCCTGCAGATAGACCTAACACGCGGCGACTGGCGCATAACCTCCATCACCACCCCATGGGGAGACCTCATGATGGATGGCAACAAGCTCCCACAACTGGAAGGTACGGGAAGCCTGCATTATAAATGGTGGGACTTGGAACGGGACACCGACAGCCATCTCATCCTGCACTTTAAAGACAACTTTGACTTAGGTGAATCCCGTAGCCTCATCATCAACCTTGAGATGAAAACGGGACTCTACAAGGAACAAATCATCATACACCAAGAACCGTGCACTAACTTCTATCAGATAGAGTCCATCGAATACAGCGTGGAAGAAGGTGACGGAGTGAAAGAAGCCGGAACAGGACCTGATAAGAGTACCTATAAAAATGAAAATCTGGGAAACACAACCGACAAGCATGACTACTATCCATTCATCAATAAATGGACAGAATACGCATTCATACCCGATGGGCACTCTGATGAAACCTTCAAAAGCATAGACCCGGAGAAACGTAGCATCTATCTGCCCAACCACATAGAAGACGGAAAAATAATCATGGGACAACAACTGTTATTCTTCATCAACCAAGGCAAGTATTACAAAGAAGACGAACTGAGATATAAACATTTTGAAGTAGACATAGTAGGTATGAAATGGAACATATACACTTCAACCATCTACTACAAACGGCTTCAAGTGACATTCACCGCCACTCTTTCACGTCCCGGTAGCGATACAAAGAAGGTACTCAAGGGTAAATTCATGCAGAGATACCCTTATGACTGCTCGGAAATACATCACGAAGTAAAGGATTCTTTAGAAGATTAGAGTCCGGTGTCTGTCAGACAAGACTCCACCTCCTCCCTGCTCAATGCCGGAGCTTGCCCATCGGCAAGCTTACGGCATACCAGCCGACCGGCCGCCAGCGCTTCCACCTTTGTTGCAAATGGCAGGCGACCGCTCAAAGCAGGTATAAAAGGTTGATATATCAGGGTATCGGCTCCATGCAGCACCACGTAGCCGTAACCGCCTTCCACCTCCATCACCCGGCATTTCAACTCATTGCCACCGCCGGCAGTATGACCCGAACAGCAAGAAAGGCATACCGCCATCACAGCCGGTACACCTATCTTTATCATAATAAACATCAGCTTCATAAGTTCCGTTCAGTTATGGGGCGAATCAGACTTCCTCTTCCTCATCGGGTAGAAGTTCGTACACATCATCAAAGTAGCTGGTACCACTTGTTCCCGTCAGCACAAAACCACGTTCACCGGTAGAGAAACCAACGGCAGCCCTGCGCGAAGAAGCACCGGAAGGATAATTATGTACATCTGTAATGGGGGTAAAGTCGTCATCGGAATCGCCGTACCATAAGTCCTTGTCAGGGTCGTACAGCCAGTAGTCGCTGCTCAGGGAAGTGCTGTTACGTATTCCCGTAGCCACAAATCCCCTTCCACCGATGACGAAAGATACGGCTTCGGACCGTGTGATGGCGTAGTCATCGTCATAGTCATTGTCGGAGTCCGTATCGGCAATGTCACGCAACTGGGTCCAGTTGCTTCCGTCGAACTTCCAGAAATCCACCAGATCGGTACTGTTGTTTCGCCCGCAACAGATGTAGGCCACCTCATCGATGACGAATGCCGTACCGAAGTAGCGCTTCTCGCCTCCATACCCGCTCACCGCTTCCCATTGCGAACCTTCGGCGCCATTGGGGTTGAAACGGTAGAAGTCCATCTTGTAGGCACTCTCGCTGCCGGTAGCGTCGCTGTTGCAGCCCGTACCGACATAGCCATATCCGCCTATACTGAAAGCCAGGGCACCATCGCGTACTCCACCTTTGAAGTCGTCTTTCCGTGTCCAGGTATCCGTGGCAGGGTCATACTCCCAGGTATCTGCTACACAGTAGGACGAGGAGCCGTCCTTTACGGAACCGGTCGTAATGTATCCCTTGCCATTCACGGCAAAGCCCACGGCAGCCTTGCGCCCGGCAACGGGCATGTCGGCACACTGCGTCCAGCTGTTCCGGCTCATGTCATACTCCCAAAGGTCGTTCAGGTAATCCTTGTTCGCTCCGTAGAAGCCGCCACACAAATATCCATAATTGCCGATGGTGAAGCCGGAGGCATAAGCGCGGTACACACCGTTATAGCTGGCTTTCTTCATCCACTGCCCCTGAGTGTATTCATCCTCGTCCGTACAACTGCCGGCAATGCACACGATGGCCAGCAACATTATTCCTACCAATAGTCTGTTCATTGTTTATTGTTTTTTTAATGATTAAGCTTTATACCTTTCCAAAACAAGAAGCTGCGGGAGGTCCTTTTTGTCTGTCCGCAAAAGTAAACCACCGCAACCACACCGACAAAAATAACCGACGAACAGTCCGAAATTCCCGTTAAACGCCTTTACCGATAAAAACCGTCCGAACGCCGATTTTTGTAGGAAGATATAAAAGTTTTGCCTTTCCTTTGCCGCCAACTAAAAGAACAGAAATGAAGAAGTCATTGTACAGCTTATTCGCAGTCCTCGCTATCTTCTGCGCCTGCCAGGACGAGAACTCGCAGCTTGGAAAGAGCCTCGTGGAAAGCTCCTTCTATAATGTATACGCAGACACCTGCTCGGTAGACATCAGCACCATCCTGCTAGACTCCATAGAGACCCGGGGCGACAGCATCTGCCAGCTAGGACATTACCGGAGCAGCGCCTGGGGAGAAGTATCCGCCACCTACTATGCCGAATACTCCACGTCCGACTTCACCCCCAACACAGACTATACCTATACCCTCGACTCCCTCGTACTGCGAATGATACCTTCGGGCCATTTCTGGGGAGATACCCTGACGCAACAGCGCATCTCCATCTACCGGCTGAAAAGCCCTATCGTGCTGGACAACGACGAGGACCTTTACAACAGCACCGTACTCCCGACGGAAGATGCCCCACTCTTCAGCTTTACCTTCACCCCCTGCCCGGGGCGGAAGAAGGAAGTAAGCGTCCGCCTGCCCGACTCATGGGGACAACAACTGCTGAATGACCTCGTGGCCCAAGATGACTACTTCGATACCCAAGACAAGTTCAAGAAGAAATTCCCCGGACTGGTCTTTGTTCCCGAAAACGACGGGCAGTGTATCACCGGATTCATGGTGAACGACTCTGCCATGAGCATCAACCTCCACTACCAGGAAGTCTCCAACCAACGTACCGGACAAGTGCTGACTTTCAGCGTAAACACCGACTATGCCTATACCGGTATCCGGCACGACCCCACCGGCACCCACCTTGCTTCCCTGAAAAGCGGAATAGAGAACCTCGTCCACTCCAACGACATGGGTTGCCTGGCCTATATGCAGGGATTGACGGGTTACTACAACCAACTGGAATTCCCCTACCTCAACAGCCTCGGAAGTGCCGGACAGATAGTCTCCATAGAGAGCGCCACACTCTACCTCTATCCTCTGGCCCGGAGCTACAACGAAGTGAGCCAGCTTCCCAATGACATCCGCCTTTATATCACGGACGAGAACAATGTGCTGGAGGACTACGTATACGGCAGTGACGGCGTAACCGTACAGACCGGCGACCTGACCATCGACGAGATGTACGGGAAAGAGACCTACTACTCCTTCGACCTCACCGAATTCATCCGCAACAACTACGGCACTTCGGGCATCAAGCGGCAGAAACTGCTGATGAGTCTGACAGACGAAGAAAGCACCACCACCTTCAACCAGGTCATCTTCACCAACGACCCCGAACAAGAGAGACAATGCAGATTAGACGTAAGATTCAAAATATACAACGAGCAATGAAACGCCATTACCGGATTCCCCTTCTGCTGTGCAGTCTGTGTACGGCAAGCCTCACCGCCGTGGCCCAGAACACCACCAACCTGCCCACCTCCATGTACGGAGTGGGCGAACTGAGTGCCGGTGACGGCGGACGTTATGCCGGCATGGGCAACACGGGCATCGCCCTGAACCGTACCGGATTTCTGAACACGCTGAACCCCGCAGCCATCACCCGCATGGACACCGCCTGCTTCACGTTCGATGTGGGTGTATCTGCCTCATATGCCCGCTACTCCTTTCTGAGCGAACACAGCTCCAACTTCACCGGCAACCCCAACCGCATCAGCATGAGCTTCCGTGTCCTGCCGCGCTGGTATGCCCTTGTAGGTGCAGCACCATACAGCAGTGTGGGCTATGTCATCCAGACCGAAGAAGAGATAGAGGGAATGCCCGGCAACTACACCTACTCGCTCTTTGAGGGTACGGGCGGACTATACCGGTGCTACGTCACCAATGCCTTTGCACTGAGCAGGCAACTGTCGGTCGGCATCAACCTGGGGATGATAGCGGGCACAGTGACGCAAAGCGAAACGCAGGAAAGCGCCGTCGTAAAGTACGAATCTTCTAAACGGGCCTTTTATGCGGACTTCGGCATACATTACGAATGGGGTGCGACCGGACAACGGAAGTGGGCGGCAGGGCTGGTATTTGCTCCCTCCCTTCCCATCAGCCACGACAATACACTGACTTACAGCAACTCATCTACCAGCGAGAACCTCGATAAAGGATACCACAGCCGTACACAATATCTGCCCATGCACCTCGGCACCGGCCTCAGCATAACCACCGAACGCTGGGTGCTGACCGCCGACTACAACTACCTGGACTGGAGCCGCAACTCCTCCTCCTACACTTCCATGAAATACGAGAACCAGCACAAAGTGAACCTGGGAGGCAGCTACATTACCAAGCCACGTCTGGCACGTTCCACCGAGCTGATGGGTGGAATAGGTTTCGGCAACTCCTATATCAACCTGAAAGGCGGGAAGATGCAGTATCTGGAAGCCAGTGTAGGGGCGAGTTTCCCCATCCGGTACTCCTATCTTTCGCTGGGCGCCACCTGGCGGAAACAACTGAACACACGCAGCAATCTGATGCAGGAAAGCCGATTCAGCCTGAATCTGAACTTGACGTTCGGGGAAAGGATTTCGAGAGCAAAACTAAAGTAATACAAGGTTCCGGTTCACCACAGATTACACGGATTTTACACCGAATGATTATCATTTGTTGGATCTATATATGCAACGCGTTGCATATATAGATGCAGCACGCTGGAACTATAGATCCAACAAACAAAGTATATAGTATCTGAAAACAGGGTATTACAACATTGCCAGCCTGGACACATACCCTTTCACCCTTTCGCGGTAAGCATCGCCAATGGGGACATCCTTCTGCTCGATGAGCAATGTGCTGCGCCCGATGGCGCTGATGCAGTCCATGCGGACAATAAAAGAACGGTGCACGCGGATAAATTCGTTCGCCGGAAGTTTTTCCTCCATGTACTTCATACTGCATAGGCTCAAGATAGGCTTAGGGGAATCTTTACAGAAAATCTTCACATAATCGCCCATACCTTCTATATAGTTTATCCGTTCCAGGTCGAGCCGCATGATGCGGTTGTCACACCGCATGTAAATCACCTTCGGAACCTCTTCCGGACCTTGCCTGTGTTTGGAGTCGGACGTACCTGCATCCTGCAAAGAGAACCAGCGTGCCGCTTTGCTGACAGACTGGAAAAACGTGGAGAAATTGAGCCCGTCCATCAGATAGTCCAACGCATCCAGACGGAAACATTCGGCAGCATAGCGGTCGGTGTCTGTAATGAAAATGACACGAGTGGACGAGGACAAGAGCCTGCAAAAATCCATTCCGTTGATTTCACCTTCTTCCACCGGATAGATGCCAATAAAATAAACTTCCACTTTTGTCTCATAATAATCCTTCAGCGCTTCAAGAGGATTGCCGTACTTTCCGTGCAAAGAGAGAAAAGGAACCTTGTCGATATACTCTTCCAACCTTCCGGCAATCTCCGGGTCTGCATGTAAAATGGCGCAATTCAAATTCATATTCGTTTCTCTTTTACATAATGGACGCTGCCATATCCGAAAAACTGCAAACAGAAGAGCTAAAATTAAGCTTTATTTATGATTCAAAAACAATCTGCCTCTACGGAAAGACTATATTATCAGGAAAATAAAGTACTTATTATGAACAGTTTCAAAAAATAAACTTATCTTTGCATGTACATCCCCACAAAAAGTAAAGGCTATGAAACAACAGAAACTATTCCACCTCGTATTGTCCGCCATGCTGATTGTCTGCACGACCGGCTGTTACGATAAAGACGAAATTAAAGATGCTGAAAAATATCTGTTCAAAGATATTCAATACTCTTTTGAAGAAGGGGATGGATTCAGTACGTATGATGTAGAGCTCCTGCCCTTCATCATGGAAAACAATTTAAACAATAGTATCACCACCACAAACTCCCCCTTCGAAGACACATGGCAGGAAACCACCTTTCAGAGCAACGACCCCGAAGCATTTGTATGGATGGGGGAAGAAGATGTGTTCGTCAATACCCCTTACATGTTTGGAGATGAACTATTGTTAAGTGGGGCAACCATAAAATATGGCAGCGAAACAACAAAAGCCAAAGGTCCAAACAGCAGTACTTCCACCATCAGCATACAACCTCACTGTCGGCTCATCATAAAAGGAACACTACACTACAGCAAGCTTGTAGCTACCTATACGCTGACATTCGCAGGTGAATATACAAAAACGGAAAAACAGATAAAGGGAAAGTTCATACAAATAACTCCGGAAAGCTACACAGGAGACATTACCATGGAACCGATAACGGCAGATTAAAACGGAATCGCATACGTGGGCACACCCTATTGCTCACCCTCTCCGTTCCTCCAGTAACCGGATAAACTCCTCCTCCTTGACGGGAAGAAGCACTGCACACTTGCCCTCGCCATATTTCACGAGCACATAGCGCATCACCGCAAACCGCCCTACCTGCATGGAAGAAGCACGCTCCACAGAAGTGATGTCTTTCATCAGAATTTCCTTACTCCGGGAGAAACGGCCGAAGGACAGCACCAACTTCCCGTCGGGCGTTACGGTATAGGTGGTATGAATCAGCTTCTCGATAATAACCACCAGCCAAAGCATGAAAATAGCAGCCAGGAACGGAGACTTGTACCAAAGCATATAGACGGCGAGAATACCTATCAGGATGAGAAACAGATACTGCCCCATAGCAATGCGCGCATGAAAGATTCGATTCATTTTATCTGATTTTTGCCGCTAAGGTACGTATTTTTATGATAACAACTTCTTCATTAGTATCTCCATTTTTCGAACTTCCGTCACATTCAGCTTGCGGCAGACCGAAGCACATAACAATTCTACCCGTTCCGGCGAAAAATAAATCAGTTCTGCAATCTCCTTTACAGACTGTCCAAGAGCTACCAGCATACATATCAGTTCTTCATCCTTATCCACCTCCGGAATAGACTGATAAAGTTTCTCTAAAAAAGAAGGATAATGAAAAATAAAGATTTCACGGAATACAGCCTCACGAGTTCCGGACAACAAAGCCTCCGAAGCATTGGGAGAATCTTCCGAAATCATTTCGCGCAAAGCTCTGGCAATCTCCTGCATATTAAAAGGTGTCACTGTTTTCTTTGTTTTCATTGTATCTTATTTCACCATTATACATATTTACAATCGTTTTGATACAAATTTGCAAAATATGCACAACCTAACCATAAGAATACGATATACAATCTGATATACAATTTCATATTATATATATTATCAAATAATTAACAAGAAACAAAAAACAAGTCTATTGTTGTAAATTTTAAATTAAGAAATTATATCTTTGCCTTACAAAACAAACAGTCCACAAAATATGAATGCCAAAAAACTTTCATTTTTACTTCTGATTCTCGTAGCTGTAGCCTGCACCAACCGCTCCACCTCTTCGGAACAAGACGAAATGAGGCATTGGAACAATGTCCTTCAACAAATCAATGCCTTACTACTCGAAAACAAAGCGCAACAAACGTTGGATCTTGCCAAACAGACCTTGCCCGAAATCCTGGAATCGGCAGAAAAAAACGGAACTACAGATACCCTGATTTACTATGCCCGCAAGATATTTAATGCCTGCGGGAACAATTACATAAACACCAAACAATACAAAGACGGCATCGACTATATGGACAGCATTGGAAACCATCCCCTCATCCGCGAACATTGCCCACACGAACTGCTGAGCTTCAAGGCCGGACTGAACCAACTGTATGGCAATAACCCGGAAGCTGTCCGACTGGCAGAAGACTACCTCCAGTTACCGGTCTGTACCAGTGCCAATGACTTTATCCGGCAGGCAGAAATCATAAGCGGTGTCTACATGTACTCCGGAAACAATCTACCCAAAGCCATCCAAATCTTGGAAAAAGCAATAGATGTCTACCGGAAAGGCGGAAACTTCCCGAACATGCTGCGGATAATGTCACGGTTGGGCATCTATTACCACCTCAGTGGTGAATACGAGAAAGCTATAGCCACTAACCAAGAGGCCATAGCCACTTACAACGACAGCATAGCACCTGGAAATGTAGTGATTGCCTACGGAGAACAAGCTAATCTCTACGCCGAACTGGGTATGTACGACCAGGCCCTGGAAATGAACAAAAAAGCCCAATACTACTCCATGCTGAAAGACAGCTTCGGACTGGGAGACTTGTACCGCTACCGTGCCCAGATCTTTCGTAACATGAATCAAAAGGACTCTGTATTCCACTACCTCAGGCTGGGAGAAAAGTTGTCAATGATACAAAACAGCTTTAAGGGCGTATTCGTAAACAAAGTAGAAACGGTAAACAGTTATCTGGACTATCCCGACTCTTTGGAAAAAGCACTGCAACTTGCCCTTAGCATCTGTCCCGATACCGTGCGGATGCCCCAATGGGCCAAATACCAACTCAACCTCCACCTAGGCCGGGCCTTACTGCAAACCGGGAAGGAACAAAACGGCATACGCCTGATAGACCGGGCTGCACAAGACCTCATCAACATGAAGTTCATGGAAGGCCGCGATGCCAACGAGATATTAATGGATTACTATCTGGCCAAAGGCATGAACGACGATTTTGCTCGTTGCTACATCCGTAACCGACAGTTTGCCGATTCTCTGGACAATAACGAAAAGAAACGTGCTGTGGCAGCAGCCAACATCCGGTTTGATGCCAACCAAAAAGAGAAAGAAAACAAACTGCTCTCGGCACAAGTGCAATGGCAGCAACAGCAGTTGTTCTACAACATCTGCATCTCCATTACATTACTGTTGCTACTTATCACCACTACAGCCTATTTCATCATCCGAAGGAAGGCCAACCACCAGCTTATAGAAAACAACAAACGGGAAATACAGACCCTCATTACCCGGCAGCAAGACCTGAACCGCCGCAACGAACAACTGACGGAAGAAATAGAACGGGCCATGGCTACCAATAACCTCAACTCCATTCGCCAGCTCACCGTGCAAAGCCTGCTCAGCAGGGAAGATGAGAACACATTCCGCCGGTCGTTTGCCACCATACATCCTTCTTATCTGCCCAAGCTCCGCGAAAGTTATCCTCAACTGACCCGCAACGAAGAATTGCTGGCCATGCTCATCTGCATGAACCAAAGTACCGACGAAATAGCCCTTATCATGGGAATCAACCGGAATAGTGTAAACGTAGTCCGTTCGCGCATGCGCAAGAACATGGAATTGCCCAAAGAAAAATCCCTGGATGAAGTATTGAAACAATACCTTACATAACAAATAAAAATAAGCCCGCTTATTTTGCTCTACGTTTGGTTTACACTATCTTTGCGGCGTTTAATACACAAAACCTATGGTAAGAAAGTTCGATTTTCTCGTTATCGGCTCCGGACTTGCCGGTATGAGTTTTGCGCTGAAAGTAGCGCATAAAGGAACAGTAGCCCTCATTTGTAAGGCAGGTTTGGAAGAGGCAAACACTTATTTTGCACAAGGAGGTATCGCCTCTGTCACCAATCTGGCCGTAGACAATTTTGAAAAGCATATCGAAGATACCATGATTGCGGGTGACTGGATAAGCGACCGTGAAGCTGTAGAGAAGGTGGTGCGCAATGCCCCCGAACAAATCAAGGAGCTTATCAAATGGGGAGTGAACTTCGACAAAAAGGAGGACGGAGAGTTTGACCTGCACAAAGAAGGCGGCCACTCCGAATTCCGCATCCTCCACCATAAGGACAATACGGGTGCAGAGATACAGACCAGCCTCATTGAAGCTGTGAAGCAACACCCCAACATCACCGTACTGACCGACCATTACGCTGTGGAAATCATTACCCAGCATCACCAGGGAATCATCGTTACCCGCCACACCCCCGGCATCAAGTGCTACGGTGCCTATGTGCTGAACGAAGCGACGGGCGAGGTGGATACCTTCC
>OHRS01000788.1_pt1 | contig 14076 bp, 15 predicted proteins | sample 1578441 | NCBI WGS metagenome assembly OHRS01 (sample SAMEA3879592, study PRJEB24766) | human gut metagenome | biome: human-associated habitat; feature: feces | place: USA | collected 1985/1987
AGTGTTTTTTACTCATTCGTTGTCAACAAAGGAACGTATTATAGAAATCTTCAAAAGCAATTGGGAATATTATGCTTTATGTGAAGAAAGTAGCGAAAGGAATAGACCTCCACAATCAATAAAGGTTACCACTCTTCAGGAATGGAGTGCTGAACATTTAGGGACAAATTCAATTTCTGAGAATGAATATCTTGACAAAGATGCGGAGAACTCAAAAATACTTCAAATTTATTATATAGAAGAAGCATATAAAAAAATCAAGAGTGACTTATGGGATAGTGCTTTTGAAGTTCTTTGTTCTGAGCGTTTCAAGAAGTTTATAAATTTTACTCCAGAAGAAGGTATTCTTGAATTACTTCGTCAAGAGATTGCAGTCCTAATAAAAGGAAGGGCTTCTGGTGATTATGAAAAGTATAAGAATATTATACGACCTAAATATTCGTTACCTTTAAAGGCGGATGCAGATTACAAATTTGTATTTATGATCTATAATCATTACCAATTAGCCTTGCAGAAAGTTGGGCAATATGATAGTGATGATATAATACTGTCTGCATTAGGACAAGTTAGCACTCCTATTTGGAACAGACGTAGAATACGAGATGGATATGATGTATGCGTTATAGATGAGACTCATCTATTTAATATCAATGAATTGTCTATTTTTCATTACGTAAATAAACCAATTGATAATCAAAATGGGAACTCTACTCAGAATATTATATTTGCCATTGACAAATCGCAAGCTATTGGAGATTGGGGGGTAGATGATGTGTCGGTTGTTAATGCTTTGAATTGTGTTGGGGACACTAATATGAGTAAGTTTAATACAGTATTTCGTTGTTCTCCTGATATTGTAAATCTTGCATACAATATATTGGCTTCTGGTGTTACTATATTTGTGACATTTGAAAATCCTTTGGTGGATGCATCGTTTTCTTTTACGAATAAAGATGAGGCGAAAACAAAAATACCAGAATATACACTTCTTTGTAATGATACTGAATCAATTAAGCAAGGAATTGAATGGGCGGAAGAGTACAGTTCCGATAATAAAATATCAAAAGATGATATTTTGATAATAGGAACGACTGATAGTCTTGTTAAACAAATTGGGGACTATATGAAATCTTTGCATAAGCCATATGAATGTTTGGAAAGCAGAAGTGACGAGGCTGCTATGAGAAGAGCACGAGATGGTAATAAATTTATAGTAAGCCAAATAGATTATGTTGGTGGACTTGAATTTGACGCTGTTGTGATTATTGGTGTAGACCAAGGGCGTGTGCCACCTTCAAAATCTAATGAAGGGGATGCGTATCATGTAATCAGTTATGCTTGGCATAGTAGGATGTATGTTGCAGTTACAAGAGCAAGATATGCTATTGCAATGTACGGAGATATGTCAATGGGAATAAGTAATTTATTGTATTCATCTATAGCTAATAACTTATTAAAATATTCCGGGCCAAATATAAATGAATAGAAATAAAAAATGAATATTGATGGAATCTTTTTGAGTAACGGATAAATTGGTAGAATTTTCAGTTTAATAATGACAGTTTCTCCATCTAGAATACAATGCATTAGATGGAGAATACATCAAATAATAATGTTATGCAAGACTACGGATTAGTATCAATAATAACTCCTACTTGGGCGTGTGCAGACTTTATTGCTGAAACTATCAGAAGTGTTCAAGCGCAGACCTATCGGAACTGGGAACTTCTGATTCAGGATGACTGCTCTAAAGACAATACTAAAGAGGTCGTAAGGCCTTTTATCGAATCGGATAATCGTATCAGATATGAGTGTAATTCTAAGAATTCAGGTGCAGCCATTACTCGCAATAACGCCCTTCGTCGGGCCAAGGGCAAGTGGATTGCTTTTCTGGATTCGGATGATTTGTGGCTGCCTGAAAAACTGGAGCATCAGTTGAAGTTTATGGTGGAGAACAACTATGCTTTTTCGTATCATGAATATACCGAGATGAGTGAGGATGGAAAGGACTTGGGGGTATATGTATCTGGCAAGAAAAAAGTGTCAGCGTTTGACATGTATGCTTGCTGTTGGCCAGGGTGTTTGGCAGTGATGTATGATGCGGAGAAGATAGGTCTCATACAGATTAGAGATGTGAAGAAGAATAATGACACGGCCATGTGGCTGAAAGTGGTGAAGAAGTCTCCTTGTTATTTGCTGAAAGAGAATTTGGCCCGCTACCGCCGTCGCGCTGTTTCAATTACCCCTAAGCCATTATACAAACGCATTTGGGCACATTATCCGCTATTCCACATAGCCGAGGAAATGAATCCAGTCTGCGCCACTTTCTGGGTCATTATGAATGTTTTCGGTAATGCTTTCAAGAAAGTTTTTTATGTTAAGAGGCTTGTCTGAAATTGTCTTACTCGTATATCATACATTCTATTTTACTTCTTGACAAGCAACCATCCCAGTTTGTCTATACTGAAAATTATTATTAGATTTGGAAAGTGTAATTGGTCCAGTGCTAAGATGAAACATTTGACGATAAAGAAAGTCGGCCCGATTAGAGATGCAAAGTATCTTTCGGCCCCACTGGATCAGATCTATGAACAATCTGAACGGTTATGAGAATCGTTTCCGATGCCATTTCCAGGCGAGCTTTCTACCACTTGCTTGCATTTCAGGTCAATGGTAAAGTCATTGACAGCAATCTGTTTTCTTCCCTTTCGGATAAAGATTGGCGAGGAGTGATTGCGTTTGCCCATAAACAGGGGCTGGCTGGATTATGTCTCGATTCTTTGGGGAGTTTACCGGAAGATTGCCGTCCTCCTAAAGAGCTTCTGCTGAATCTCATTGGCATCACGACTAAACTGGAGCATCTCTACAACCTGCATTTGAGGGTAATCCGGTCATTGTCGGATTTCTACAATAAGCATGGCATTAAGCCTGTATTGATGAAGGGATATGGATTGTCTCTGAACTATCCACGACCGAATCATCGTCCTTCAGGAGACATTGACCTTTTTCTTTCAGATGGAGAACGGGGCGATGAATTGATAAAAGGATTGGGCATTGAGGTTAAGCAAAACGAGGAAAAACACAGTACATTCGTTTATCACGGTATCCATGTGGAGAATCATGCTACGGTTATCTGTGAACTGGAACATGACTCGCTGTCTGACATAGAAAAGTTTCTGGAACAAGAGCTTACAGAACATTCCACGTATGACGACACCTCCGGATGCTATCTTCCATCTGATATGTTCAATGTGGTCTTTCTTCCGTTACATCTTGGCGGTCATTTTGTTTTCGGAGGAGCAAATCTGAGACAGATTATGGACTACGGCATGATGGTAAAGAATTCTGCCGAAAACAGCATCGACTGGAATAAGGTCAGAGAGTTTGCAGTTAAAGGTGGGTTCTTCAGATTTCTCTGCTGTCTCAATGGAATATGCATTGATTACCTTGGCTTTCCATCAGATTGTTTCCCAGACTGGAGCCGAGATGCTGAACTGGAGAAAAAGGTGCTTGAAGATATCATCGATGCCAAATATGTCAATGCGAGTTCTTTAGATAAAAAAATCCGACGTTATTTTGCGAACAGATGGAAATATAATCTGGTCTATGGAAAAGATAGTCATTTTTTAGGCTTATTCAAGAGAATGCGGTCATGGCTGATTTGGAGATGGGGCATTGGCCGAAAAAATGTATGGAAAAAAATAACATTCAATAATGAAACGAATATTTGATATTGTAGCAAGCGGTCTTGGTTTATTGGTCTTGAGTCCATTGTTTTTGGTCATTGCGATATGGATAAAATTAGACTCGCCGGGACCAGTTTTTTATAGGCAGGTACGCGTTGGACGGCACAACAAGGATTTCCGCATTTTCAAGTTCCGGTCAATGAGGGTCGGGGCTGACAAGGGAAGCCTTGTAACTATCGGCGGACATGATCCGCGAGTTACGCGCAGCGGCTACTTCATACGCAAGTTCAAGATCGATGAACTGCCTCAGCTAATCAATGTTTTCATCGGCGACATGAGTCTGGTGGGTCCGCGACCGGAGGTAAGGCATTATGTCGATTATTGGACACCGGAACAAATGCATGTGCTGGATGTCCGGCCGGACATTACTGATCCGGCTTCGATCAAGTTCCGAAATGAGAATGAGTTGATGGAGAAAAGGGATAATTCTTGTATTCGGACAAGAAATCTTGACATTGTCATTATTTAAATGTAAATTTGATTCAATGTTAATGCGCATTAATGTATGATTGAATCATTGGAGATAAAAGACTTCGGCCCGATCAAGCATATTCATGTCGAGGATATAAAGCCGATGACCGTTTTGATTGGCGAGTCCGGCAGTGGGAAGAGCACAATCATGAAAGTGCTTGCTCTTTCACGTTGGCTGTATAAAATGATGTCGATTCGCTCATATCTCAAGTATTCTGGTGTCAAAAAAACACCTTTTCGTTTTCGTATAGACAGTCTGCTGAGGACTGTCGGCCTTGAAGACTACATGAGAACATCTTCTATAATCACATATAAAAACGGTGAAGTGGTTATCAGGCTGGAAAATGGAAACTTGAATGGAACGTCACAGTATATTCCTAAAAGTCAATTGTCCTTGGAAAAGATTTCTTTTATCGCAGACAACAGAAATCTTGTGGCCGATATTATTGAGGGAAAGATCTCTGTCAAAAAGCAGTTTTATCTTAATGAGACGTATGAGGACTATGTGAAAGCTTCAGAATCAATTAGGGACTTTGGTGTAGACTATCTTGGGGTTAAGTTAGAGGTCAGAAAAACACAACAGGGTCTTAAACATAGAATTGTCTCGACCGAAAATGGAAATACTTTCGACATTAAATTAAGCGATGCCTCTTCTGGGATGAAAAACATTATGCCGCTTAATCTGATTGTCGAGTATTATTCCAAGAAATTTGATATCGTGGGCTCAATGAATCAGGCGATTTTCTCGTATGTGACTAAAGCAGATTCCTTGAAGGATTTCAGGGCTGTTGAAAATGTAGGTGAACTTAGCCATAAGAGAGTTCACTTGTTCATAGAGGAACCTGAATTAAGCTTGTTCCCAGAAAGTCAATTGCATCTCGTGGATTTCATCACAGATAGAGTCGTTTCCAATGGTCCTAGAGATTATGATATGTCATTAATGATAGCCACTCACAGTCCTTATATTGTAAATTACCTTAACGTTCTCCTTTCAAGAAAGACAAATGGAGACTATCTGAATGGCAAGCCCTGTGTGGAGGAGAAACAGCTTGACGTGTATAGAGTTTTTGAAGGTGAAATCCAATCCTTAATGACTCTTACCAAAGATGGCAAGACGAGGGTGGACGCTACAGATATGGTCGAGACTATGGAAGCTATTGGAAATGAATATGCAGAATTAAACTGAGTGCTGATATGGATGGGTTTGAGGTGGATTATAAAAAATACTACAAAGTCGTTCGTGATGTCGTGATAAATTCGAGACCAATAAGTCCTGGGCTATCGACATTTGCCGACAATAAAGCTTGTACGGAATGTGAATATTCCGGAAGGAAAATCTGCGACGATGAGGTTGTGTTACGGCTCAATAGTGAAAATCCATTGACTATTGTAAATCTTGAAGATTTCTTTACCAAGTTTGATGGCAATGCCCTTTCTTCTGTTAGAGATAAATGCGACTTGATGCTATATGACAATGTGCATAACCGCTTGGCTTTTTGTGAAATGACCTGTACTCAAGAGAAATATGTCAAGCCTTATAACAATAGCCGTGGTCATAATGATGGTAAAAGAGCTAAGGCTTATAAACAATTATTGACCTCTATAACAAAACTTGTAGTAGTGCCGGAAATCGCCACAAAGATACGTGCTTATGCCAATAAAAGTGCATTGTTTGCCGTTCGTCTCAAAGATATGTCTAATGAGAGGAAATCATCAGTTCTCGCAACGGTGCAACAATTTTCTGATTTTGCACGCTCAATTCAAGAGGGTGCCACATTAAATATGGGAAACGGATTCACTTTTGAAGTAGTGCAATATCCGACGATTTATCAGTGGTAAATTGCTTAACATCAAGTTTTTTTAACACTTATTTGATATTATTGCGTCTCTGTGTGGATTGATCTTGATTTGGTGGGTATTCCCGTCCTGTGGATATGCGAAAATCGTTCAGTGGTGGCTGGAATTGTTCATTCTAAGAAAGGTCGTCAGCTCAGTCCGGAAGACGTGTACGGTGCTTTACGAGGAAGAGCGACCCGGAAATGGCATTGAACAGAAGCAGGATATGGCAATTGGCTGTCGCCTCCATGAAACGGCACGCATTGTCCTGGACCCGTCCTCCGGCAGTTACGGCTGCGTCGTCCCTGCCAGCGTCTGGCACACGGTCGAAGTCCTGGAGCCGTCCGTCATCTATGAATCCACGGACGGAAAGTACGGCGAAGACAGGAGCGAGGCGGTGTGAGTTTTGTACGCGGAGATTGTGAAGGGAATGTAGCGGCTTAGAGGCCTGCAAACAGTTCCGATTCACCGTAGAATGTATCCAGATGGTCATAGGCTATCTGGATATATTCGTTTTTGAAGAGTTTGTTCTTGCGCTCCGACCAGTTGTGGATGGCGGCGATTGTGTCATCCAGGCTGATCCCGGGATTGTTGTGCCTGATGAAATCTACAGAGGCCAATACTTCAACTTCATGTACTGAGCAATACTTCCACCGTATCCGCACCTCCACTTTTTCGAACAAGTTGGCAGGCACGACATTTCGAAAATAATTGATTAACAGCGTGTTGTAGCATGGGAGATGTGCCAACTCCCCTATTTTTTCATGAGAGTTGGCAGGGAACGGATAGAGCACAAAGCGCCATAATCTCCTATCTTTCAGTAGGTTACAGCCACAGGCAAGCACATCGGCATCTGCCAACTTGTTCAGGATTTTCATTGCGAAAAAGAGAAGTTTACATTTGTCGTGAGTTTGTGAGAATGGAGAGAATTGTATCGAAAAAAGCGTACATTTGCAATGCGGAAGTCAGAACATAAAATACGGAGAGTCGCTCGCGGGTGAACTTGCCGTAGACTCTTCCAGTGCAAATGGCGGAAACGTGTCGGACACAAATGGCGGTAACTTTGCCGGTAACCCAACGCACTGTCGAACGAGACTTCGCCATACTGCAGAAGGCAGGAACAATTAGACATGAAGGGAAAGTTGATGCAGGCATTTGGGTTGTGCTTGAAAATATCAAACAGTTCGTATTGGACAATGACAGACAATTTGTTTTTCAAACTGATACAAAACGCGGTAGGCACGGCTGACGGGTTCGGGCCGGTGGTGCCGTCGGCGGAAGAGTGGGTGGCAATGTATAAGGATGCGCAGAAACAGACATTGCCGGGAGTGTGCTTCGCGGGCGTGCAGAGGATATGCAGCAGGCATCCGGAGCAGGCTGTAAAGTTACCGACCAACCTGAAAATGAAATGGTTAGGCGCCGCGGCGAGCATACAGAAGCGCAATGAAATCATGAACCGGCATTGCGTCGAGCTGCAAGAAATGTTCGACCGGGACGGGATACGCCTGACTACTTTCAAGGGGCAGAGCGTGGCGGCTCTTTATCGCGAGGATTTGCGAGGGCTGCGACAAGCCGGGGACATTGACATATACGTCGAATGCGGACGCGAAAAGACATTGGAATACCTGAGGAAGAAGGGCATTGACGATGGCGGCTGGGATTACGTGCATGCGCATCCGGAGATTTTCAATGAGACCGAGGTTGAGCTGCACTATCGGCTTAGCATATCGCATAATCCGTTCAAGAACAGAAAGATACAGAAGTTCTGGAAGAGTCATGAAGAAGAGTTTTTCGCCGGGAAAGCGAAATTGCCTTGTGGGGAAATCATCTGCCCGTCCGACTACATACATCTGTTTTATCTGCTGCATCATGCGTTCAGGCACCTCATTTCCGGCGGAATCGGACTGCGACAGATGATGGACATTTATTTCGCGATCCTGCATCGCGATGCCAGTCAAGACAGCCGTTTGATGCAGGATGTCGAGGACATGGGCATGACCCGTTTCGCTTCCGCGACAATGTGGGTGCTCCGGATGGTATTCGCATTGCCGAAAATTCCGTCGCTTTGGAAAGCCGATGAGGCGGAAGGATATTTTCTGCTCTGCGAGATAATGGAGGGAGGAAATTTCGGGCATGGCGACACAAGATTCCGCCGCCCGACATCCAAGGCCGGAAAGCTCATCGAAATCACCAGGCGCAATCTCCACCTGCTGAGCCACTACGAAAGCGACGCACTCGCCGCCCCGTTCTACTACATCTGGCACTTCTTCTGGAAACGGATTCAGATTTGCAAGGGGAGATACAGATAAATTACGTCTTATTCGAAATAAAAGTGTAGATTTGTCAAAAGTACATCCGCGTGCAAACGCAATATTTTCAATAATTGACCATGGGGAATTTTATAGATAAAGGCAATGACGGCTTCGCTTCTGTCCGCAACACTAATTTTGTGGATAAAAGCATGCTGATAGAGGAGGTTAATTCCGTGATGTTAACCGAGAACCGGTACATGTGCGTTACCCGTGCCCGCCGTTTCGGAAAGTCCGTTGCCGTAAAAATGCTCAATGCTTATTATGACAGGTCCTGTGAATCAAGGTCATTATTTGAAGGGCTGGAGATAAGCAATCAGGCTGATTTTGAGAAAAATCTCAATCGCTTCCCTGTGCTTTATCTGGATATGACTGATTTCGTAACCAAGTATGGGGACAATGAGCATCTCATTGACAGAATCAAGCATGATATCTGCGAAGAGCTATTGAGCATTTACAATAACGTCTCCATGAACGCCAACGATGATTTGATGGATCTCTTGGTAAACATCGTCAATCAGACTGGCAAAAAATTCGTCTGTCTTATAGATGAATGGGATGCGCTTTGTCGTGAAGGTTATGAGACATTGATGGATGAATATGTGGATTTCCTGCGTCGCTTGTTCAAGGGCAGCAAGACAGAATATGTGTTCGCATGTGTATATATGACCGGTATTCTTCCAATCAAACGGTACAATACACAATCTGCTTTGAATAACTTCGAGGAATACACGATGCTAAGTCCGGCTCAACTTGCTCCATATTTCGGTTTTACGGAAAAAGAGGTTGCAGGTCTATGTCAGGACGCCGGCATGGATGCGAGACAAATGAAACTTTGGTACGACGGATATGAATTAGGTTCCGAAAAGGCAATTTATAATCCTTTTGCGGTCATGCGGGCTCTAAAAAGAAAGTCCTTTGCCAGTTACTGGGCCAGCACAAATACATTCGAAAGCCTTATTCAATACATAACGATGAACTTTGACGGGCTGAAAGATGATGTCGTATCCCTCCTCAATGATATTCCAGTCAAGGTAAACTCTCTCCGATTCAGCAACGACATGCACAAGATCGACTGCAAAGATGACGTTCTTACCCTCTTGTGCCACTTGGGGTATCTCTCTTTCAATACTGAAACAAAGTGCGCCAACATTCCAAATTATGAAGTTCGTCAGGAGTTCGAAACTGCCATCGCGGACTCAGGCTGGTCCGAAGTCAATGAAGCCTTAAAGCAATCGGATTATCTATTGTCATGCGTTCTGAATGGCGATGCGGACATCGTGGCTTCATGCGTCGATAAAGTTCATGAACAAAACACCAGTTTGCTTCAATACAATGATGAGAATTCATTGGCTTGTGTGCTCTCATTGGCTTTCTATACAGCAAGATCCCGTTACAATATAATTCGTGAACTGCCGACAGGCAGAGGGTTCGCCGATATTGTATTAGTGCCACATAAGAATATTGATTTACCAGCAATCGTCCTTGAGCTGAAATTCAATCAAGACGCAGATACGGCTATCCGCCAAATCCAGCAGAAAAACTACGGCGATGCGCTCAAGTCATATTTCGGTGATATAGTTTTAGTAGGAATCAACTATGACCGAACTACCAAAAAGCATAGCTGTGTCATCGAAAACATAAAAAGGTAGCAGCCTGATCATCCCCTCTCCAGACGCCTGATGTCGCGGCGGTAGCAGGTGAAGAAGAAGATGCCGGCCAGGGTCAGGCCTACGGGGAAGCCGGTCCAGATGCCTTGGAGGCCCAGATGGGTGTGGAAACCCAGGTAATATGCCACAGGAATCGCTATCACATAGTAACTTACGAAGGCGGCGTACATGATCGGTTTTACGTCCTGGAGACCGCGGAGGACATTGGCGAAGCAGAGCTGGAGGGCATCGCCGAACTGGTAGGCGAAGAGGAAAAAGAAGAGGGACACCGCCATGGACGCCACCTCGGGCGAATCAGTGAAGATACCGGCCGCAGGATAGCGGAACACGTATAGAAGCACTGACAATGAGGCAGATACGGTCAGCATCATGAGATAGCCTTTCCTCACATACTCCTTGACGCCACGATAATCTTTCTTGCCGTAAGAATTGGCCACCAATATGGAAATCGCGAACGAGAGGCCCTGCATCATGAGGAAGAAAAGCTGCGAAATCGTGATAACCACCTGATGTGCAGCAAGTTCCATGACACCCAGCCAGCCTGCCATGATGGCTGCGAATGAGAAAGTAGAAGACTCCAGGCCCATCTGGATCGCCACTGGATAACCCATATTGAAAATATGCTTCATCTTCACGCGGGAGAAAAGCGCTGACTTGAAAGCCGCGATATAATCCTTGAATTTCTCAGCCTTCCAGATGTAAAGGACGAAAAGTATCAGCATCAATGCCCTGGAAATGAACGTACTGATTCCGGCGCCGAAGAGTCCAAGCTCCGGGCAGCCCAACTTTCCGTAAATCAACACCCAGTTGCCGAAGATATTCAGGACATTGCCGAACATGAGGAAAATCATTGACACTACCGGCTGGCAGATGCCGTCGGTGAACTGCTTGAGGACATTGAAACCGAGCGCGAAAAGCGTGGAAATACCGACGATTATGTAATACGGGCGGATGAGCGGCATGAGCTCCGGCTTCTGGCCGAAATGCCCCAGAAATGCGTAGATGACGGTCAGCAGAACGATACTGACAATGCCTATCAAACCATTGACCAGCAGGCCGTTCTTCATGCTCACGCCCACACCTCTCAGATTGCCGGTGCCGTGAAAGGCTCCGATTACAGGTGTCAGTCCTGAAGCGAATCCCAGCTCCGTGAGGATGAACAGGTTCAATACATTGTTGACGAAAGATGATGCAGCCAGTTCTTCCACGCTGTGCCACCCTATCATTATGTTGTCCGCGAAGGCCAGAATAATCACACAAGCCTGGCCGAGCATTATCGGAATGCCGATTTTTAGAATTTCCCTTACTTTCTTCATAGCTTTACACACTCGCGCTTACCCACAGGATCCGGAAGCCGGTCCCGCGGATAAGCGCGCAAAGTTAGTAAGATTTCGGTGAATTTCCTTACTTGGCAATCATTTGAGCGACCTGTGCGACATCATATTCGAACCAGTCGCTGCATGGCTCATAGTTATACGGAATAAATTCAGAAACTCTGATGAACACCTTGTTGCAGCCATGTCCGACATAAATGTCCATCATCAGGCCGTCGGCTGTGCCCTTCTCATTCCAAGCCACCTTCGAAAGGTCTGATTTCAATGCTGCCATGATTTCGGCCTTACGGCTTGCAGGATAATACTTTATGACACGGCGGAAGCGCAGCCCGGTCTCGGTGTCGCGATAATCCGTCTTCAAAAAGAGCAGCATCAGCACGCCGGGAACGGCAAGACAGGTTCCGAAGATATTGACCGAAACAGAGGTCGGGAGAATGATGAGGACAATGCCGATTACAGTCATTGCCGCAGAGATTATAACATCGCGCATCGAACGTACGCGTACAAATTCTTTTTCCATATTTTATTGTAGTCTAAGGATTTACGACCTATTGACATTATCCAAAGGCGGCCGCTTGACTTTGGACAAACAGCTGAAAATGATACAGTTGCCCCTATTCCGGACAACACTCATGGAGGCAGCCGCTAAAGGCGCATTTTCCTCAGACTGATAAGATGATGTGAAAAAGATGTGCAACCGGAAGGATAAAGTCCGGTATTTTCAGTAAATGTCACGGCCTTGTGGACGCTGGAAATCTTTCCCGACTTCAGGAACGACGAGCGGTCAGCGCCGGAATGCCCGCCAGTAGTACGGACCTTGGCTCCGGGTGTCGAGATACGTCCGGCAGAAAAAAGGACCTGCGAAGAAGAAATCTCCGGAAGGTTCCAGTCATTGTAGCCGCCTTCAGAGCAATCCTTCTGCGCCAGAAATCCGCATTCGGGAGTCTCAATAACAGGTACATTCTCCTCGTCGAAATTCCAGCAGAAAATCGACAGGATAATGACCACAAGTATGCCCAGACATTTACGCATATCCACAAAAGTACGAAAAACCCTACAAACTCGCAATACCCTATTCCGTGTATCTGCTCAATGCTTTTTTAAGATTGAGAACCACCTGCTCGCGCAATGACTGCGGCTCCAGGACTTCTACGGCATTGCCCTGGGAAAGAATCGCCTCGATGAAATCGGCGGCCGGGCAGAGCTCGTATTGGAAAAGGGACCAATCAGTGTGAATTTCGATTTCCCGCTGCGAATGGTGCATCGGGCGCACACGCAGATATTCCTGGTGCCCGTCCCGCGCTTTCAATATAATTTTCTGTAATTTAGGGACATCCGTAACCATTGCACCATAATAGTTCTCGAAGAATTTTTCGCCGTTGAAATTCACGGGCAAGTGGAAAACTGGACCGGTTATCTCCAGATTCGAGATGCGGTCCATGCTGAATATCTGAAGACGTCCGACCGGTGAGACTTTTCCGAGAAGGTACCAGTCAAACCTGAAAACTTTCAGACAATATGGGGCAACTTTGAAGATATGAATGTCGTTGTCCCGATAACCATGGTATTCAAACCGCACCATAAGGCTGGTTTTCATACTTTCCAGCAGAGGGACCATGCACTTTCCGGTTTCAGGAGTCCTGTCGAAAACCACGCGGTCACGTAGAAACGGGTATTCGTTCATCATGTTGTTCACTGAAATGGAACCGAACAGCCAACGGCGGAAGTCTCCCCTCTTGAGATCCTTCATATTGTCCAGATAATAACTGTAATTCGCCTTCCTGTCACACAATATGTCGACGCCGAAGAGTTCCTTGATCTTCGCGCAATGATTCTGGAACGTCTTTTTCGGCAAGGGTTCCTTCATAGGGTTCAACGGGGATTCCAACCATATCTTGTTTATCGCATCGAAGGTAATCTTCCTGTTTCTGCCTATCACCTCCACCAGCCACACATAACGGCCAAGAAGACCGGAATTCTTGTTATTGTCTTTAACCATCGTGATTTATCTGCTTGTCTTTGGCAAAAATATTGATTTTCTACTACTTTTTCATCAACAGGGTAGGTATTTTGTACAAAAATTTAGTTAATTTTGCGATATATGAAAAAAGGACTCATCGCAGATGCTTGAAGATATAAGGAAAAATATCGAAAAACTCATTGCCCTTTATGAGGGCGAGAGACAGCAGAAAGAGAGGCTTGTCCTCGAACTGCGGCAGCGGGATGAGGAGATTGATTCATATAAGAAGCAGATTGCGGATTTGGAAAGACAAGTAGATAATCTCAAGCTGACCGAGGCTTTTACAGCGCCTGCAGGAAGCGGAGATGCCGCGAAGGAGAAGATTGACAGGTTGATCACGGAGATAGACAGATGCATCTCCTTATTGGAAAAATAGCTATGGGGCAGAAGATTACGATAAGCATCAGCGGAAAGAAGTACGAGCTGTCTGCGAATTCCCCGGAAGACGAGGAGATATACAGACTGGCCGCCGCGTCCGTAAACAAGATGCTCTCAATCTATACGGACAAGTATCCGGGAAAGGAGCTTGCTGAACTGCTGTCATTCGTGGCATTGACCGAAAGCAGGGGAAGGCTGTCATTGATGAGAAAGATCGAGGCGATGGGCAAGGAAGTGGAAATGCTTGAGAAACAGACAGATACTTATCTTGAAAATATTGATAATCAGCCGCCAGCCACCACTCGCTGAAAA
>OHRS01000791.1_pt1 | contig 14037 bp, 10 predicted proteins | sample 1578441 | NCBI WGS metagenome assembly OHRS01 (sample SAMEA3879592, study PRJEB24766) | human gut metagenome | biome: human-associated habitat; feature: feces | place: USA | collected 1985/1987
TGTAGTCAAGTCCACGACACAAACTTCCTGTTCATTGAAAGCACGGTTCTTTCTTTCAAAATAAATTCGATTCCCATCTTGAGATGTATAAAGCACTGACAGGTACTGGTCCGGCCAACGATCAACATCAATATTTTTCACCTCCTTGCTCTCCACATCAATCACAGTTAACACCGAACGTTCCAGTTTTTTGTCTCCCGCCATGGAGTACTTATATGTTTTCACTTTTGGACGGGGAGTAGCTAACACATCCACCAAAAACAATTCTTCCACGTCACGAGTGTCTTCCCGCAAAGCGTATATCTTCCTAGAATCTTTCAACCAAACCGCAAGAGTCTTCATTTCAATCGTGTCAACACTCCATTCGTCTTCTTCCTCCACGTAAGAAAAATATTTTTCACCATCCGTCGTCAACTGCACCTCAGTCGTGTCCATTCCTTTATTTTTATTCCCTTTAACAAAAAGATTATGTCCCTTGGCAAACATAACATAAACACTATCTGGAGAATATTTCAACCACGATTCCCCATACTCTTCACTCTTGATTGAATCCAATTTCGTCATTTCCTCCGTTTTCATGTTATAACGATACCTGAATTTCTCAAAAGCAAAAGTGAAAGAAGTTCCTTTAGGATCGAATTTCACATCTTGTAAGTTGAAATCATTTTTATCACACACCTCACATGTCTCTCTATTTAAAAAACCAAAAAATTTCTCAGGATTAAACAACAAACGCTTTTCTCGTTTCTTCGGATCCACATAATAATAAAATTTTCCCTCTTCCGTTGTGAAAGAATACCAAAAACACTCTCCACCATTGATATACATGGGGTATATACTCATACTATTTCTATCTGCTCCTCCCAAGTTCGTACTCGTGAAACGATCAGCCAGTTTAAAATTAGCCTTTTGTTGTGCGTACCCATTTCCCACCCCCATCAAGAACAATAAAACAACTATATATATAACTTTCATTTCTTCCGTTATTTAGTATTTTCAATCCCTTTGTATTCCATAATATCACCGTAATGATCTGCAGTGGTATCTCCTAACAAATATTTTGCAAAATGATACCACAACTTCCGTTCAAAAAACGTATCGGCACCGCTGTAACCGTGTCCTTGTCCAGGTAATACCAGCATATCAAAATTTTTTTCTGCTTCAATCAACGCCTGTATCATTCTCAAGGTATGAGCTGGATGTACATTTTTATCCATATCCCCTGTCACAATCAACAAATGACCTTTCAATTTTTTAGCTAACTCCATATTTGTTGGTACTTTCACGCTAAATTTTGACACCTCGTGATCTCCGTTCGCACTATCTCTTACCACCTCCTTTTTCTCTCTCACCCCATGATGAATTTCAACCCAACCATTATTATAAATATTATTATCATGATTACCAGAAGAAGAGACTGCAGCTGTATAAAAATCAGGATAAGTACAAAGAGCCGCAGTTGACATAAATCCCCCACCAGAATGCCCAAAGATTCCAACCTTACTTATATCAATAAACGGGTAACGATCGGCTAACTGTTCTATTGCGTATTTATCATCAGCTAAGGGATAGTCCCGCAAATTACCATAGCCGAATCTATGATAGAATTTCCCCCTCATCGGACTCCCCCCTCGGTGTCCCATTGATACCACGATGAATCCCAATTGGGCAAGTTTCATGTTATAACTATCATCCAAACTGAACGACGTACTAACATATTCAAAAAACGGGCCTGGATAAACGGAAGAGATAATTGGGTATTTCTTATTCGGATCAAAATCCGCTGGTTTCCACATAATTCCATGCAAATCCGTCAAGCCATCGGCTGCCTTTACAACAAAACGTTCTGGAGCTTTCCATCCCATTTCCAAAGCTCTGCGAATATCAGGTTTAGACAACTCCATAATTTCTTTTCCCTTCCGATTTTTTAATACGATTCGAGGCACCATATCCACTCTCTCGCAAATATCCACAAAATAATCGAAAGATTTCGAGAAGTGTATCTGATGATTCGTGTTATCGAAAGTCAATTGTGTTAAACTTTCTGGTTTATCAATATTTACTCTACACGGGGTATAATAATATGGATCTATATTTTTATCTTTCCCTAAAGCATAAAAATAAAGCGTTCGCCCCACGGTATCAACTTCTATACAAGGCCCTGCCACCCATTCTCCGGAAGTGATAGCATGCTTAAAGTTTCCCTCACCATCGTAAAGATAATAATGTCCCCAACCCGTGCGCTCCGAACGAAACAGAATATCTTTCCCGTCATTTAATATTACCGTATTCTGCATATGATAATCCCGGTAAGGTTTGTCAACCTCGTGAATCAACTCCTTTACTTCCAACGTTTCCGTATTTACCACGCAAATATCAACTTCATCCCATGTACGTTTAAAACGCTGGAAAAAAAGCTTGTCACCTTTTTCTCCGGGTTGGATAACCTGAATGTATTGATCCGTCCATTTATCAGCCGGAACCCGGTTGGCTGTTTTTTTCTCGATATCAATAATCCACAATTCGTACTGGCATAAATCCTTCTCTCCCGGCATCTCATATCGATACTTTTCCAACGTCGGACGTTTAGTCAATGAATTAATAACAAACATATCCTTCAATTTTCGACTATCTTCACGTACCACATAAATATGCTTGGAATCCTTAAACCAGCGGGCATTCGTTTCCGCTTCGTCTTTTCTATCATCCTCCGAATCACGGGCAAAAGAGTAATATTTTTCTCCGTCAGTTGTTAACTGAATTTCTGTGGTATCTATACCTTTAGCTTTATTACCTCGTATATACAGGTTATGATCTTTCGCGTACAATATATATTTCCGATCCGGAGAAAAGGTCATCCAAGAATAAATCACTTCGTCATCTTCCTCTGAATGATCTTTCTCCACGGCCCGTACTTTCTTTGTCCTAAAATCAAATTCATAACGACCATCCATAGAAAAGGTCATTTTAGTCAGATCTTTGGATAACTCTATATCGGAGATTCTCAAATCTTTCTCGTTATAGCCTTTCCGGGTAATCAGACTTACCCCTTGTGCAATATCCGTATTATTAAAAAATAAACGTTTTTCTCCTTTTACCGGATCAACAAAATAGAAATTCTTTCCCTCTTCCGTGGTAAACTCAAACCAGAACTTATCCGTATTGTTAATCTGTTTGGGAAACACGTTCATACTATACTTCCCGATCAAACTACCAAATGAAACATTCCGTAACTTCTCTGCCAATTTATAATTCGCTTTCTGCTGGGCTTTCCCCCCAAAAGTAAATAATAACAATGACAATAAAACTAACACCTTCTTCATACAAATAACTGATTTACATACAAATGACAATAACCACCTATTTTTAAAATAACAAAAGAGAACTCAAAGGGAGCAATGCTCCCTTTGAAATTCTATCGGTTAAAACAACATACTTAATACATACTAGCTGAGCCTGGTCTATTTCCTTGACCAAACTTACATTCGATATCTACAATTTCCCCGAAACCATCCTTGTGGTACAACTCCACTAATTCCATTTCCTCTAGTTCGCTATCATACTTTACTTCAAAAATATAAACCTCACCGGACTTCAAAGCCACAGCCAAATGAGCATTTAAAGTACCATAAGATGAATCATAATCCTTTACAGCAAGACCTACAATTTCCGAATTGAACTGTGGCAAAGAAGCCAGATTGATTATTCTATTTTCCCAATAATCATAGAAATGTAATTGGTCACTAGAAGCAACAAGCAACCATTCATGCCAAGGGAAGAAAGCCATACATTTATAATCAACCATGATAGAAGCAGGTATTTGACCGGATTCACTGGATTCCTCCGTCAAATAGAATTTATCATTTTCCTCCCGGTAATCTAATTCATAATAGTGCCACAAATACTCTCCATTTTGGTCAAGAACTGAAAAATAGGCTGGTGAAGTATAATAATTTGCCTCGTTAGCCCAAGCATGAAAAATAAACTTACCTTTTACCTCTTTAAAAAGATCATTCTCATAATCATCTCGAAACTCCGCACACGCTCCCACGCTATTCAAGGGGTTTATCACATAATCGGTAGAATTATAACCACACTCTCCATCATTCACGATCCCGAAATAAGTATCGTTTTCATCAATACCAACGATCAGATAATTACCTTCACCTTTGTAATATGGTAATAAAGTCTTCACCTTTTTCCCGTTTAACGACGGATCTTTCAAGTAGAACCCGGAGTGCAAATCAATCGCAACGGAAAGATTAGCCATATATATGTAATTATCAGAATTCAAAAGCCACTTCCCGTCAAATGTCAGCACGGCATCCACCGGATCAAAATGATCCGGAATCCCGTCAAAAAACTCATTTTTTGCATATCCCACCGGTGTCAATTTATTTCCATCCAACTCCACCGGTCCACTCTCCTGCAACACCATAACCTCATCTTCAACCAACATCCCATCTACTGTCGGGAGAATGAAATTTTCAACCAAACGACGAGGACCTCTACCCAAATTTGGTACTATATTCATGTTTTCTCCCACATAAACAACAGTATCCCGTGACACGTCTTTACCATCAACAGTCACACTTATCTTCTGCTTTTTGGAAAGGATCATGGACAACTGGGATTCATTACCGGCAGACCGCGACAATACCATCCAACCATATTTCCAGAAAGCAATCACATCTACACTAATCTCTTTTGTAAACGTGACATTCGTTTTATTATCAGTAGCACAAAACAACAAAGTAAATTCCCCAATCTCTTCTGCCTTATAGGTATAGTTCAATTGTTCCGACAACAAAGTCTTTTCCTCTTCTTTACCCAAATACCAAGCATACGATGCATCCGGGTTTAATGAATCTATCGAAAATCGGACCTTCGGTTCAAACAGAATTTCTTCACCGGGATATAACGTATAATCACTATCAACATTACTTACTCCATTACGATCCCAATTTTCAAAGTCATTCAAATCCTTATAATCATAGTTGCTCTTATCATCCAAGCAAGCCATGACTGACAACAGAATAAAAATATATATCAAATTTTTTTTCATACTCTATCCGTTTTTACCCAACTACAGGAATAACTATTTTATTACCATTCTCGTCTTTTAATGGAACTTTACCATTGGCTATATTCTCGGGATCATTATTATATTCCTCTACTCGATGCTTCAAACGCAAGGAATATTTCTTCAACACCAACTTATTCTTCCCATCAAACTCCACTCCATCTTTTGCCAATTCCTCCAGAAACATCGTGTATTTCGTTTCCGAATATTCACCTAGATAAATCTGCTCCGCAATATTAAAATAATTCTCATCTCCTCCATAACCACCATCCCACACGGTCCACCAATCAGGACGAATTAACTTCGAGGAAACCAAGAATATGGCACGACTGAATTCCACCTCTCCCTCTTTCACAAATTCAGTCTCGTCCACCTTCAACATCAACCGACACATTTTTTCTTTCAATACTTCGCCATCCAACAATACGATTTCAATCGTATCCTGCAATTGTCCTGCCGGGAAAACACACTTCTCAGGCAATACGTACAAATCGGAAGGTAAAGTCGTAAAGTTCTTGTCAGCAGATACGGTGTACTCCCGATCCTCTCTCTCCCAAACACCATCGCATTTCATCGGAATCTTCACGTGAATCTCTCCACTAGGATAAGCTTTAAATGAATAAGTTGTACTATCTTTCGTTGCATCTGCAGCAAAATACACGTAAAGGGTATTATCGGAATATTCCATGATCCCTTTTTCACTACAAGCAGACAACACACACGCCCAAAAGAACGCAAACAAAATATATTTTCTCATAATCATCACAAATTAGTTTCTACATCCGGAAGTGGTACCACAAACACATTTTCTGAAGCAAGAACAGAACCTCCATTTGCATTCGGAATATTCTTATTCAAACGTTTATAAATAAAATACGTCTGTCCTTCCCCTATCCATTCCCGACGCATATCATTAATCAATAAATCCATAAATTCATCGGGTTGCGCATTTTCAATTTTTTGTAGGGTCATATCCGTCTTTTTCAACCCGCGTCGTCCTTTTATATATGACAAATAAGATTTCGCCTTCGTCAATCCTTCCGCTCCCCGCTTGCATAAAATCTCGGCAGCAATATAGTACACCTCGCTCATCCGGATAAAAGGTACGATATGATCAGAAACTTCCATTACTCCGGCAGTTGCTCCCGAAGTCGACGCATCATACTTGGTCAATCGATAAGAATAATGTTCATTATTCATATCTTCTATCCAATATTTAAAACGATAGTCATTGCTTGTCATTATGGTCCCGTTATCCCCTTTGGACATTTCCAAATCTTCACCAAAATAATTCTTGTCCGCCTCCAAAACAGCCAAATACTTAACATCGTCCTCGTTTTCCATGCTCATAATATCCTTATTATAATCCAACAGGTCTATAACATGCAATCCGAATATCACGTCGGAATAACACTTCCGATCTCCATAATAAAATCTATCTGCCAAAGAGAAAGCTCCTTTTTTGGATGCAAAATTCATCACCTCTTTTGCTTGTTCCAAAGCCTCATCCTCTTTCTGAGCATACAAGTACACACGAGCCAACAAAGCGGTAGCCGCCCAATAATTCAGATGAAAACCCCGACGTATTAAAAATATTTTTTCACCGTTTCCCGCCAGTTCGAAGTTATCCGAACGACTAAAAGATCCTGCAGAATCATATTTCCACAATAATTGTTTCGCATCAATCAGATCCTTGGCAATCAACTCCAGACACTCATTCACCGTTTTGGGGTTAGAAATATAGGATGGGTAAGTATTCACATAAGGAATAAACTTACGATCACCCGGATTCGTCGAGGGTGCCGGGGCAAATAAACGTAACATATCAAATTGTATAAACGCCCGTAATGCCAAAGCCTCTCCCCAGATCATGGCTTTCTCATTTTCCTTCCAAGCAAATATCTCGGGATCAGCATGTTCTATCTGTTGTATTATATTATTACAATTGGCCACTACATTATAAGCCTCCGTCCAGATAGAAGATAACACCGGTTTGAATTCATAATAGTCCCATGCATATTTAGCAGCACCATACTGCATTTCGTTTACACCCGGAGCTTTTTTATAATCATACACCTGTCCCAATGCATCCACGATTCCCCACGTCAAATGTTTTCCGTATAAATTCCTTGACTCCATGGTAAAGTAAACACCATTTAAAGCATGCCGGAAACCTGTGCCCGTGGAAAATAACTTCTCTTCACTAATCTCATCTTCCGGTTCCACATTCAACCATTCATTACATGACAACATAAAGAACGGTAAAACAAAAACTAAATACAATAATTTATTTCTCATATTCCTGACTTACTAAAAAGTTGCACGTAAAGAAAAATTCACCGTTCTGGCAAAAGGATAACTCGTCCCTCGCTCCTGCTTGATGGAAGACAAACGGAATAATTCATTCGTACTTACTTCCAAGCGCAGAGTTTTCAAATATATTTTCCGAAGCCATAGCGGGTCAAAATCATAACTCAACGTCAAAGCATCTAAAGATAAAACATTTTCATCCTGCACAAAACGGGAAGTAGGCAACGTAACACTATTCATATCCTTTATATCTTTCAATGGAGCAATATCACCCGGTTTTTCCCAACGCTGTGTCAGCACACGTTTATCAACATTACTTCCTTGAATGTCCGCATTCTCAACATTCATGATCAACGTTTCATTGTACGTCTGTTTTCCCCATTCATAACCGAAGGAAGCAAATAACGAGAAATTCTTGTAGGTGGCATTCAAACCGAAAGACCCGCTAGCCTTAGGCTCCGAATCTCCAAGCACGACCTCTTCCGTTGCTTTCCATTTGTGACTGGCCTGTCCATTACGGTAGAGATACAACTCTTTACCGTTTGAGGGATCAATACCCAATGAACGTACACCATAAATTGCTGTTAAAGAAGCGCCTTCCTCGTACTTCATGATCGGTTTGATAAAATCCGAATAGGTCTTACCGGCCTCAGTCCATGATAAATTTGGTGTTTGACTCTCTTCCGCAAGTCCATAATAATCTTCCACTTGAGAATTGTAAGCTTTCAACGCATCTGAAATTTTCAGAATTTCATTCCTATTATGGTTCAGATTACCCCATAAGGCAACATTCCAATCCTTGTTTTTCATTACATCAAAACGAAACTGAATATCGAATCCCTTGTTCAACGTTTCACCCAAATTACTCTTGTAAGAAGAGAAACCGGCAGATCCCGGCAAAGTTACATCCGTGATTAGATCAACCGTTTTATTGTAATAATAATCAAATACCAAAGAAATCCGACTATCCCAAAATTCCATATCCGTACCGACATTCAATTTATTCGTTGTCTCCCATTTCAAATCTCTATTTCCCAAAGCCTTCAAACCGACTCCAAAACCGGCAATATACCAACGATCAAACGTCCTATAAACCGTTCTGGCACTGTAAGACGGAAAATTCACTTTACCAGTTTGCCCGTAAGAAGCACGAAATTTCATGCGATTGATCACCTTACTCCCATTCAAGAAAGCATAGTTATGCAAATTGATACCCGCTCCAAACGACCAAAATGGAGCCCACTTTTGATCCAATCCAAACTCAGATGAACCATCAAAACGCACAGACACGTCTGCCAGATAAATATCATTCCAAGTGTAATTCGCTAAAAGCAAAAAACCGGCCAACCGACTAGCACTCTGAGATTTTGAGGGTTTATCCTTGATCTCTGCTGCATAATTAGGAGAATGATACTCTCCGGAAGGAAATCCTCGGTAATGACTGGAGGTACTTTCAGATTCGCGAGACGTGGCATTGACTACCACTGAAGCATTCAAAGCATGCGCACCAAATGATTTTGATACATACGCACCAATTTGAGCGTCCCAATTCGTGGATTCCCCTTTCGTTAAATAAAGATCACCCTCCAATTCCGGTTCTTTCTGAGCTTTTGCAGTCGTGTTGGAAGAAAGAGGATCGATAAAACGTTCTTTTTTAGTAAATTCTTTTGTTATAGCAATCTGGCCTTTTAAATGCAAATAATCCGTCAAGAACCATTGAGCCATCAATCGATCGATAAACACATCCCCTTTCTCGTATTCAAAATTATTTAAACGAGCCTCGTACAAAGGATTATTCACTCGGGTATCCCTATGAGGTAGTGTTGAAAATTCCAAAGCTCCGGAAATCATATGGTTGCAAATGAGTGTAATCGGAAAAATCACCATAAGGAGACTCTTGTGCCTTGGTATAATTATACTCGATATAATTCACCACCTGCAAATTCTTAAGCCGATAATCCACGTGAAACCCCACGTTCATGATATCCCGGTAAGAATCCTTCATCACACCATTATTCTTATTATAAGAGAGATCAAGTCCATAACGTAAATCTGCATTTCCTCCCTCTATCGAAAAACTATGCTTATGATTAACGGAATTTCGCAAAGGAATTGACAGCCAATCCGTGTTCACACCTTCCTCTACACGCAACAATCGCTGGTTATAAGCATCCAAAGCTTGTTTCCAAGTCATATAATATTGCGGGGTATAAATCCCGGCTTTTTGCTCTATTTCTAATTTTTCCCTTGCATTGGCCAAGTTATAATCAGAAAGATCAGGCATAGAAACCGAACCTGTCAGGCTGTACGAAATAGTCACTTCACCCGGTTTCGGGGCAACAGTAGTGATCACCACAACACCATTCGCCGCACGAGAACCATACATTGCCGTGGCTGAAGCATCCTTCAAGATCTGGATATTTTCAACCCGCATTGGATCCATATCATACACTTTCTGTACACTCACCTCGAAACCGTCCATGATAAAAATAGGAAGGTTCGGGTTATTCTTCAAAGAAGATTTAGACAACGCATCTTTATCCAGCTCTTTCACCCCGATACCGGAACGTCCGCGTATATACATTTCAGGAATAGCATTCGGGTCCGATCCCCACTTATTGTTCTGTTGTATGCGGAAAGATGGATCAAATGTTGATAATGCTTGCACCACGTTCGTGGCAGATGCCTTCAATAAATCCTCCCGTTTCACGGAGATAGAACTACCGGTAAAACTCTCCTTCTTGATATTCCCATATCCAGTTACAACCACCTCGTCCATCTCTTTCACATCATCCTTCATCGTGATTACCAGCTCTTTTTCATCATTTTTTCGATCATTACTCAATTGGTGATAAACCGTTTCCATTCCGATAAACGAAAATACCAAAATCGTACTATCCAATTTCGGGATCTCGATTTTAAACTTCCCGTCTATATCTGTTATCACTCCCAATTTAGTTCCTTTGATTAATATGGTAACTCCCGGCAACGGCATTTTCTTCGTGTCAATTACCTTACCTTTGATCTGCCTGGGTTGTTCTTGCTTTTTCTCGTCTTTTGCTTGAGTAATGATAATTACATCATTCTGAATCACGTAAGACAAATGTGTATCTTTAAACAAGACTTTCAATACTTCGTCCAAAGTCGCATCTTTCACGTTTACATCACGTTTTCCATACTTCAAAACTTCCTCCATCTGATACAAAAAACGATACCCCGTTTTTTGGCTCATGTCCGTGATGGCCTCATCAATCGTAACATCTTTCAAATTCAACGTCAATCTTACCACTTGAGAGGCCGCTTCGGCCTGCAAGAAAAAGATCGACATAAACAGAAAAAGAAGGCTGCGTTTTAAAATAAATCGCATCTTTTTTAATCTTTGACCTCCATCAAAGACTTCGATTCCGTTTTTTTTCATACTTTTACATGCTTAATGATTAATAATTCTGTTTTTAATCGTTATTTAAACTCACTCTCGAGCAGAAAATAGTGCCAATGTTTTCTGCTCTTTTATATTTAAACTCATCATTTTTCTATTTTACGCACGAACACAGTCCTATCCCTTACCTCAAAATGTACCCGAGTTGCCAACTCCAGCATTCTCAATATTTCTGTGAAATCCTCGTACCGGGCCAATTCTCCGGAGAAATGATACTCTTTTACCTCCGGATTCTCCCAAAATATATCTATATTGTACCAACGCGCCAAACGAGTCATAATATTCTCCAACGAATGATTCAACAACATGAATTTCCCTTCTTTCCATGCAGAATAACGACTGGCATCAACCTTACGAACCGTGAATTTCCCTTCATCATAAACGGCTTGCTCATCCGGACGAAGTTTCACTCCCTGTTTGCCATTAAATACCCGTACCGCCCCATCATTCAAAGTCGTCTCCACAAAAGTATCATCCGGATAAGCCTGCAAATTAAACTGCGTACCCAAAACTTCCACTGACATCTTATCGTTAGCATTCACAACAAAAGGACGGGAAGCATCTTTAGTAACCACAAAAAAAGCTTCTCCCCGTAAAAAAACATCACGTTTCCCCTTACCGAATTTCACCGGGAAACGAATTTCCGAATCAGAATTCAAAAAGACTTCCGTGTTATCGGATAAAAATAACTTATACTCCCCTCCTCGAGGTACTCGGATAGTATTGTATTCCAGTACATCATCTTTCTCCATATCTCCATTTCCCTCGTAAGACACCCGACTCCCATCATTTTGGGCAACCATTCCCCCTCCCAAGGAAATCAACCGTACAGTACTATCCTGTAAAACAATCTCATTCCCTTGGGAAGTCACTAGAACTGCTTTGGCTCCTCCCATCTCCACGCAAGCCACCATCTCTACTTGTTCTACCTCCGATTTTTTCCAGCCCCCCCAGTACAATCCAATTCCTACAAACAATATTACGGAAGCAACTACTCCAATCTGCCAAGACGAAAATAAAGATCTACGCTTTCTTTGTCCAACCAACTGCACTCTCAAGGTATCCCAAGTATGTTCTACATCCAAACGCTTCGCATACATATCCCTGACAGAAAGATTTTCGGTCTCAAGAATACGTCGATATAAATCCTTATTTCTTGCATCCTCCTCCAGCCAAGCATTTAGTCTTTCCTCATCCTCGGGCAAGATAACTCCCATTAACTTTTTAGCAATCAAACGGGATATTTTATAATCTTTAGGACACTCTACCATACTAAACATTTATCAAATTCTATATATAGAACGATAAATTCATCTTAAAGGATGAGTGAATTTTCCACTTTTTTCAATTATTTTCCGCTAAAAACACCAAAAGAAGATAAAAGTAATCTTTTAAAACCGCACGAAGAGTATCCATAGCCTTATATTTCAAAGACTTGACAGTATTCACGGAAATACCTAAATTTTCAGAAATTTCTTTATTCTGTTTTCCTTCCAAGCTCAATTTTATAACTCGCCCACTCTGAACAGGTAAAGCATCAATAGCTTCCATTATGATCCTATAGGTTTCCTCTTCTATTAAAATATCGCGAAAAAAGTACTCATTATCAGCAGCTTTTAACTCCTGTTGAAGTGGAAGTTTTTTTCGACTTCTCAAATAATCAAAGCATTTATTTCTAACAGACACGTATAAAAATATATCTGTCATCTCTTGAAAATCATAAGTTTTCCTTTTCTCCCACAAGCGAATAAATATTTCCTGAACAAGATCCTTCGCCACATCCTCATCCTCAACAATACGACGAGCAATCATGCACATGGACAAGTAATATTTTTTGAAAAGCATTTCGTAGGCACCAATATCACCTTGACGAATGGATTCAAATAATCTATCACCATTATTTTGATTATTATCATACATGATTATTCCATTTACATCAAAAATTCTCTTGAGATAACAAAAATAGAGAAAAAAATGGGAATAACAATTATTGCACAAGTTCCTACTATTTTTATCCCGGTCAATTTTGACACATAGTAATATCGAATAGCGCCCTCCAACATTCAAATTATTCATTTGAATATCAAAGCCGCTTTACATTCAATAATTTTATTGCCAACGCCCCTCAATCACTACAGCCTACTGTTTCTCAGAAAAGAAGCCTGCCGTCGATGTAAGAGTTATCGAAGACAAGCAACTTGTCTTACTTTGAGTTATATAAAATCATGTTAAAATAATTAAGCTTGTCCTTGCGGTTCTAGATCCACCGGGAACATGGGAGCCATAGGGCCGCCCTCCGGTAAATTAATCTTCCCGTAATCCATCTCGAATCTCCGAACATTATCTTGTAACGCCAGCAACAAGCGTTTCGCATGTTCCGGGGTCAAAATAATACGGCTTTTCACTTCAGCCTTGGGCATCCCCGGCATAATACGGATAAAGTCAACAATAAACTCGGAGGAAGAATGAGAAATAATTGACAAATTCGAATAAGTTCCTTGTGCAACCTCTCGATTTAATTCAATATCAAATTGTTGTTTTTTCTCTTCCATAATAGTCCTTGGTTAATAGTTTATACAAACAATAAAGGCGCCTTTCGGCGCCTCTATCTATTTTTATTTTTCCATCCTTTCGAGGTCTGCCTTAGAACCTACAATCAGACTTCTAAATTCTTTCATACCTGTTCCCACCGGTATCAAGTGACCGCAAATCACGTTTTCTTTCAAGCCTTCCAACGGATCGACTTTACCATAAATTGCAGCCTCATTCAATACCTTCGTGGTCTCCTGGAATGATGCGGCAGAAATAAAGCTGGATGTCTGCAAAGCAGCACGGGTAATACCCTGTAATACCTGAGCTGAAGTTGCGGGTACAGCATCTCTAGCCTCTACCACCTTCAAGTCTCTACGTTTCAATTGCGAATTAATATCTCTCAACATACGTACAGAGATAATCTGTCCCGGTTTCACCCGATCCGAATCACCGGCTTCCAGTACCACTTTCTTTCCGTAAATCGCATCGTTTTCTTCCATGAACTCGCTTTTGTCAACCACTTGATTTTCCAAGAATCTCGTATCTCCGGCATCTTGAATCAACACCTTACGCATCATCTGGTGTACGATGATCTCGAAATGCTTATCGTTGATCTTCACACCCTGCATCCGGTATACATCCTGTACCTCGTTCACGATATACTCTTGAACCT
>OHRS01000808.1_pt1 | contig 13767 bp, 10 predicted proteins | sample 1578441 | NCBI WGS metagenome assembly OHRS01 (sample SAMEA3879592, study PRJEB24766) | human gut metagenome | biome: human-associated habitat; feature: feces | place: USA | collected 1985/1987
AGACAATAAGGGCCGTACAGTGGACTTCAAGAATACCATCATCATCATGACTTCCAATGTCGGTTCGGATATTATCCAGAGCTACATGGAGAAGCTTCCTGAGGTCGGGAAGAAAGGGGAGGCTCCTGCCGAGGCTGCCGCAGCCATCGCCAAGAGGAACCAGATGCTGGGCGAATGCAAGGGCAAGATACTTGAACTTCTCAGACAGACGATCAGGCCTGAATTCCTGAACCGTATCGATGAGATAATAATGTTCGAGCCTCTGACCAAGAATGATATACGTGATATCCTTCATATCCAGATGAAACAGCTTCAGAGCAAGCTGTCCGAGGATGGTGTGGAAATCAGTTTTACTCCGGCATTCGAGGATTACATGACCGATATGGGTTACGATCCGGCATTCGGTGCGCGTCCTATCAAGAGGGTCATGCAGCGTGAGCTTGTGAACCAGCTTGCCAAGGCAATTCTTGACGGTACCGTGCACAGGGATTCTGTAATCGAGGCCGATGTTGCCGGCGGTGAGATAGTTCTGAGGAATGAGCCCTGCCGGAAGCAGGCGTAGATATCATGGGATTGCTACGATGTCGTCGGCGGGACGCGGCCACGTGTGATTTTGTAACTCGTTGATAAACAGATATCATTTTAGAGAGGGCGTGGAAACGCAGCCAAAAAAAGGCTACGTTTCCACGCCCTTTTTTGTAACCCATTGTGAATCAACACTGTTTTAGTCCATGGCGTGGCCGCGTCCCGCCATCTCAACAGGAAATACGGTGAGCAGCCGAGTACGGAGGCGAGATTCAGCACCGCGGCAGATTCCGCCTTGGAAATGTCCTGCTTGTTTTGTTCGTAGGCGCGGATCATCCTCAATGATACACCGGACCGTTCCGCGAGTTCCTGCTGAGTAAATCCGGCGGACTTGCGCTGACGTTTCAGCGGGGAAACATCCGTTTCGGAATTTGACATGATTTTCAATGCTGAAACCACGAACTTGCTTATGTCTGCCTCATGAAATGTAGGGTACATATCCACAACTCTATGAACATCAATGCCTTTTGCATTCAGGGATTCAAATGGGAGATTGGTGTGCCACTGAAGATAAGCCAGCACCCAGCCTGTCCAGAAAATGGCAGAACGGTCATCAAGCACATAGTTATAGTCCCTGGCATGACCGCCTGTGCTTTCAATAATCTTTTTCCCCAATTCAATGCCGGACAAACCGGAAACGTATTTCGGATTGCCTTTCTCGAATTGGCGTATCACATTTCCGGCAAGCATCCTGTCATAAAACTCATCGATGCCTCCGGCACATGCAATGGAGCCATAATCCAGAGCCACTGCCAGATTTAGCATTGCATCTTCCAAATAAGTTTTATCGTAAGCGCGGATCATCATTCTTCCAATTATTTCTTACAATGTCAATAACGTATGTGCCGTCCAATACTGTTTTCTCCCTTTCGCGTCTGAAAGTGTCACGTGCAGTCCTGTCACGTGCAGCTTTTTTGGGGTAATAGGTCTGATTGTCTGCAAGGACAGCACGGGAATACTCTAGTTGTTCAAAAGCATTCCGGCTTTTAAGGACCACTTGTTCTCCCAGTTTCCCCAATTTCATGGCTTTCCCAAGCTGCTCCAGTGAAATCGTGTTGTTCAAGAAAGCAGATGCGAATGAGAAGTAGGAATCATCGGCTCTATAGCCGCGTATCACATCGGCTTCCTTGTAGTCGGGAAGGAATTCCGCAAGGATGTATTCTTTTGCTGCCGACGGGAGTCCTCGTTCTATTACAAATGTCCGATTTTCCAACAGAATGGCTAGCCAGTTAAGTATATGATACTCAGCTCCTGACAAGTTCAAGACGCTCAATCCGTCCATTTCCAGTTCATACTCATTGGCGAAGCCGTCCCGATTTTCAGCGCAGGCCCATTCCTTGGCCAGTTCAATATGTTCAGTGCAATAAAATCCCAAACCGTAATCGTTCTTCGCATTTCCAAGTCCGAATTCCGGTTTTTCTATGATATTGGCAGAGCCATGATACAATTTCAGTTTCATAAAACTCACGTTATAACGTCACTTTTTCGCAAAGATAATGGATTATCGGCAAAATGTCAATAGTTTTAGCATGAACGAACAAGAACCGGATTTTCACCTTTTCAAGACTTAGCGCACCCTCGGATTTACACCTTTTCAAGGTTAATTGAAAGAAATCGGGAAAATATTTAGGTTTCTATGATTTTTCACACGCCCGGTAGGTGGTGGCACAAGAATTATTTTATTGACATAATTTCATTAAAATAATTATATTTGCATAAAAACGCTTGGATATGGAGACGAATCCCTTTATTTTGACAAGCCGGATTCCTGAGCAGTATTTCTGCGACAGGGTTGCCGAAACGGAAAACATTCTCAAATGCATTGACAATCAGGAGAACATTGTGCTTACGGCAAGACGGCGCATCGGCAAGACCGGACTGATCAATCATTGCTTCGACGTGGAGCGCATAAGGCAGAACTACTATGAAATTTCCATTGATATTCTGCATACGGCATCGCTCAAGGAATTTGTCCAGGAGCTTGGAAATGTCAGTTTTCGTGCCGTTGCCAGTCGGAGCGAAAGAATGATGAAATCGTTTGCTGCCGCATTGAGGTCTTTGTCGGCGAGTTTCGGGTATGATCCCGTGTTGGCGTCGCCTACATTTGACATTAAGCTTGGAGATATCGAGCAACCTCAATACACGCTTGATGAAATTTTCCAGTTTCTAGAAAATGCCGACAAGCCGTGTATTGTTGCCATTGATGAATTTCAGCAGATAATCAGGTATCCAGAAAAGAACGTGGAGGAGCTTCTGCGTGGAAAAATTCAGAAATTGACCAATACGCATTTCATATTCGCGGGTTCAGAAAGAAGAATAATGTCCGAAATGTTCTTTTCCGAGAAACGTCCGTTTTATCTTAGCGCCACATCTGTTGCACTTGATCCGATAGATAGGGATGTCTATCGGGAATTCGCAGGACTCCAGTTCCGCAATGGTGGAAAGCAGTTATCTCCAGATGCGTTTTCACACGTATATGATAAGTTTGAGGGTGTCACAATGCATATCCACAGGGTTCTGCATGATGCCTATGCCTATACTGGGCACGGAGGATGTATCTCCGTTACCGATATCATGTCCATCTGCAAGTCCTACATTCACGAGTACGGGTCGCGTCTGCGTGAATTGATGTCAAATGTTTCGGAGCAGCAGAAGGAAGTGCTTTATGCAATCGTAGAGGAAAAGGAGGCCACATCCATAACATCATCGGCATTTATAAAGCGTCACAGGCTCAAGTCCGCCAGTTCGATACAATCAGCCATGAAATATCTTTTGTCTGAAGACCTTGTGACCAAGACCGGAAACGTATATACCATCTCAGATCCTATGCTGCGCATCTGGATAGAGTCAGAGAAAATCTGTTAGCGGATCCACTGGCGGGATGCGGCCACGCTTGATTTCGTAACTTATTGATAATCAAATATCATTTTTACAGTAGCGTGGAAACGATGGCATTTTTTGGCTGCGTTTCCACGCCACGTTTTATAGCTCATTGACAATCAACACCTCTAAAAACAGAGCGTGGCCGCGTCCCGCCACATCGCGCAGCATCGCCACGCACATCCGAAACACTTACGCATCGCCCGGCAGCATTTAGCTTCCATAAAAGTTTACTTTTTTAGGAATGTCGTCTCGCATATAGCTGTTGTAACAGGAAGTCCCGTTTTTTCACAAAGCCTTCCTATACTCAGGCATTTGTCCTCAGCAAACATTTGCAAAATCAGCTCCTGCCGTTCCGTCAAGTTTACTGGTCCATTTATTGGGTCATTTGCTGGGTCATTTACTGGGTCATTACTTTTAATTTTCACTCTCCTCTTTTACAGGCTCAAGAGAAAACACAAGGTCATTCTCAGCAAAATTATAAAGCCTGGCAACATGGCGGAGCAACCTCACTTTCGTATTTGTGCTATTTCCTGTATTTACCCACACATCATCTGCCACCTTTTTTATATGAGACTCATTCTTCGCATTCTCACGGGTAATCCAGGCATTCTCCACGCTATTAGCTTCGTCCTGAAGAATTGACGGATTTATCTCATACAGCAGCTTAAATGTGTCTCGAATGGTATCGGCCCAGTCAGGAACAGAATAAATTGTCCCGGTCAATGTAAAACTGTTAATCTTCCTACCCTTAAAAACAAAGTCTTCGTCATAAACAGACACTTCATCATCGAGCTTTACAGCCGGCTTGTATGAGGTTTCCGGATACGGCCACACAGTTAGAGCACACTTACCCATCTCTGTTTGACGCTCCTTCATCTCTGCCTCTGTCCATTTATCGAACTTGGATATATACTTGTTCAGCCTAAGTGGACTTGCTGCAAATCCATTTTTATCTTCTTTCTTTTCCTGAAACGGCCTGTTGCTATACTGAACATTATATCCTGTCAATGTCAGATTCGCAATGGTATGCAACCATTCCTCATGAATCCTCAAGTAATCACCCCCAAGCTGTTCTTTCCAATGCTGAGTAAGCGTCTGAGGCATAATATGCTCCACACTCAACTCTCCCTTCTGAACATTATTGATGACGTCGATCTTTTCCTTACTATTTCCATTTTCAAGACGGTCAAGGATATAGGTACGGCTCTTTGGCCTCATCAGATATACAGGCTTTTCTATGAAACTCTGACGGAACTCGTCATCCTTCGGGAAAACAACGGTTCTCTTTCGATTTTCAAGAAGATAAACCATCACATCATAATATGTATCTCCTTCTTTCTTATTCTTAAGCACTTGCTGGTGTAAAGTCGCAAACATCTTAAGCAACGCATTTGTAGGATATCCACATATTAAACGCCTGAAGACGAATATTTCAATGCAAGAAAGAATCTCGGTAATCTCACTCTTCGGCATATTTTGTTCTTCCGCATAAGTGAGCAAACCTAGTAAATATGCATAAGTGATTGTCAATTCCAGATAATTCAAACGAGACATTATCTCGTTCGCAGAAGCATCGCCTACCCGAGCCGACTTAATTCGTTTATACAGAGATGCATACCGCTTCATTTCAGCCATTATAGGCTCTATCTCTTTCCCTTCCGCGAATAACTTAAAAGCAGGATATACATCTTGGAATTTAGGGATATCACCTGTCGGAGACTTGATTGTCAAATAATCTCTAATAAAATTGTCAAGATCATCTTTTCCAGAACAATCTTTCTCAATAGAACTCCAGTACTTAGTATAATACTCCTCTTGCTTATCCTCAGACAGGCCCATGAGAACGAAATTTCTAATCTTGTCAGCTTCCGTAAGGTCAAGGCCAGTTGAATTCAGGCTCTCAAAAATCAACTGCGGGTCATCATCATTTCCAAGAAAGATGTCAATCACAATCAGCCTCTTGATAGCCTCAAAGAAGTCATCAATCTTCACATTGAGATTCTTGACGCTATTGTAGAAGTAATTGAAATTTGAGACAACATTCGATTCCGCAAATGCTCCGCCTTCACCCTCATCCACAAGACAATCAAACGCTGCACGGTCCTCCTTATTCAACTTAAGGCGTACTTTTTTCTCGGTTGTCTCATACTCATCCACCAAGAACTTCTTGAATATCTTTTCCGCAAGTTTACTATCATCTGCTTCAATGTTACCGCGTTTAAGATTCCAGTATATTGCAAGAAATATAAGACAGACTGTCGTCATTCTCTGCTGTCCGTCAATAACAAGAAACTCATCCGCACGACCACCTTTGGATCTGGACCTTACTATACACCCAAAGAAATGGCTTGGCCTATCATACTTAACGATATCAATCAAGTCAGAGAACAACTGTCTGCACTGACTAGCGCCCCAATCATAATTACGTTGATAAACAGGTATAATAAAGCGGTTCTCAGAACCATCCATTAGTTTCAACAGGGGTTTATCTTCTCCTTTCATGAATTTTCATCCTTTGGTTACTATTCATCAAATTTATTAAAAACCCGCGAGAATACAATGATAAACCCCAATCGATTATTACGGCAGGTTATATCGTTGTCAAAACAATACTACCAATTAACAATCTTGTCAACTATTTGTTGTTGCTCTGTCGATGTTCGCCTAAGATAGATTCGGGTCGTCTCAATACTTTCATGTCCCATCAAGTCGGCGAGCAATGCAATATCATTATATCTCTCCAGAAAGTTCTTGGCGTACCGATGTCTGAAAGAGTGTGGGTACACAACCTTTGGATTCAGCTTATATCTGATCGCATAATTCTTAAGTTGTTGGGAAATACCACGCGTAGTTATTCTGTCACCAAACCTATTGAGGAACAGATAACCAGAACAGCGCCCTAAAGAGTCTAACCACTTCAACGCCTCGCACCTCAAAGACTTAGGGAAGAATACTCTTCTTACTTTTCCTCCTTTAGTGTAAATATCAAAATATCCTGTCATAACGTGTTCCACTTTCATCTGGACCAACTCACTTACTCTCGCACCGGTCGCAGCAAGAAACCGAACCACAAAATACCACTCGGTTAGCCCATCTTCTCTCAATTTGTTTTTGAGAAACACATAATCAGCATTGCTGATAACATTTTCAAGATATGACTTCTGCTGAACTTTAACAGACTTGAGTCGCATCTTCGACTTTCCAATGCACTCAAGATACTTGTTCATTGCCTGAATGCGCAAATTCACAGTCTTCGGTTTGAATGTCTCAATAAGATAAGCTTTATAAAGGAGCAAATCTTTTTTAGTTAGCTCTTTATACCTACCCCTATACTCTTTAACAGCGTAACAATACGCTGCGATGGTGTTTTCCGCCATATTAGATTGGCGAAGATGCATTTTAAATTTTTCCATTTTGAATTAATTATTAGTGAACATACACTAATAATCACGCCCCACTTCGTTCCTTGAATTCCTATTATGAGAAGTCGTCCGTCATAGCAACCAATATGTAATAAGATGGGAAACTTACAAAACAAACTGAATGTTCTTTTAAATGAGGCTATTGAATTAGATAAGAGATTATTGTCGGCATTGCCCAAATCAATACTTCAAGAAGCGATTCAAGGTAAACTCGTACCCCAAGACACGACGGAAGAGCCTGCATCTACGCTGCTGCAGAAAATTCGGGATGAAAAGAACAGGCTCGTCGTGGAAGGCAAACTAAAGAAAAAGGATCTGACGGATTCTATAATTTTCAAAGGTGACGATAACAAGTATTATGAGCAGGTAGGAGATGTAATCAATGATATTAGCGAAGAAATAGCATTTGATATTCCCGAGAATTGGCGATGGTGTAGGCTCAAAGATTTATGTAGGATTATAACCGGTGCCACTTTCAAAAAAGAAGAAAGTTCTCAAAACGAAAAAGGTATACGAGTCCTACGAGGTGGCAATATCCTCCCTTTTAAGGTTATTTGCAAAAGCGATGATTTGTTCCTCGACAAATCAAGGGTTAAGCCTGAAATTATATTGAGGAAGAATGATTTGATTACACCGGCTGTTACGAGCCTAGAGAATATCTGCAAAATGGCAAGAATATCTGAAGATATGGAGAGCACAACAGTAGGAGGATTCGTTTTCATTCTTCGCCCATATAGTAGTAATTCAATCTTTTCCATATACTTACTCGAAGCACTATGCTCTCCTACTTTAGTAGAACACATTAAGTCTATCACAAATAAGTCAGGTCAAGCTTTCTATAATATTGGAAAAGAGCGACTTGAAACAGTGCTAATCCCACTTCCTCCGATTGCGGAACAACAGAAGATAAACACAATAATTGAAGAGTTGTTTCAGAAGCTAACGTAGCTTCTGAAACAACTCTTCAATGCAGTTATGTATGGCAATCTGTTCCTGGATTGGTGGAATACCGATTAAGAGATCGTAAAAATAATCCTTGTTTAGATGTGGAATTGCTGCGCCTTTCTTTGAGTTCCGAAGTTGATCTTTATAAAACAAAATGAAATCCAAAACATAAGGCGTGTACATTCTTGAAGAAATCCAGAGTTGCTTAAATGTACTTCCCATATATCCATCATGTGTAACCATAAAAACCTCTCCAGAATTCTCTCCGTCGACTAAAATGATATTGTCTCCTCGCTTAACAAATCTGCCAGACTCATGCATCGTAGGAGATGCTTTCCCTCGTAAAAATTTTGCGTCAAGGCATGGATAAGGACCTGTCATTTTTTCGCCATCAATAAGGCGGCATACATCACTCAATCTTAGAATTGCCCATTCCTCCGGAAAAACAACATCTGATGGTATTTCAATAGTTTCATCTCCTACCTGCTCATAATACTTGTTATCGTCACCTTTGAAGATAACGCTGTCAGCCAATGCAGACCTCTTCAATCTGCCTTCTTTGATAAGTATCTGCTTCTCATTCAGTATTTGTTCAAGCAACTCTTGCGCTGCACCTTCTTCTGGAAGCTGCGGCACTAGTTTTCCCTGAATTGCATCTTGCAAGATCGATTTTTTCAAAGACTCCTTTAGTTTTGCATTGATTTTATTTAAACGCTCTTGAGAATTTGAGTATTTATCTATTATAGGCATAATCGTTCCAATGCTTTCCACGATACGCTCTTGTTCGGCCAATGGTGGAACTGGGAATAATTTGTTTTCTAGGTAGCCTACAACTATACGTTGTTGGTTTGCTGTCCCTTTAAATGTCGCTTCGTCAATGAAGTAAGAGGATTCTAAAAAATATAAGACGAACCAACGATTCATCGTTTCACCAAAAGTGCGTAGGATTTTCAGCTCGGTAGTTCCAGCGCCAATACCATTGGGCAATTCTTTAAAAATTGCAGATTTCCGGTTTTGGAAACATGGTGTAATCTTAGCAAATGCTATATCGTTATCAGCAAAAGATGTATAACCGGTCTTTATTTCACTCCATTTTTTCTCGTAGTATCTAAACTCTGAACCATATCCTGCTGAAATCGCTTCCATTGGGATAAATGCGGCATTTGCATTATCATCCGCTATAACCTTAGGGTTTATTTGAAAGAGTGATGACACTCTACACCATTCCCATGTATCTGGAATATCAAAAGGAATCTCCTCATCGATGCATTTCACTTCTCCCGTGGCAACAATCTTCTCATAATAGGAATTGTCGTCACCACGGTAGATTATCGATTCATTTTTATCCTTCTTGATTTTACCTTCTTTTATAAGCTGAGCTTTCTCTGCTCGAATTCTTTCAAGAAGCACAGACGCGGGTTCATCATTGGGATCCTGAGGAACTAATTTTCCTTGGATAGCCCATTGTAGAATACTATTCTTTAACTGCTTTCCGGTCATATTATTCCTCCGGTTTTATTTCTATTCCAAGAATCCTCTGTATTTCAGCCAATGTTTTATCTATCTCATAATCAAGAGCCTTTCGTTTCTTGAAATAATCTGAGAGAAGTTCGGCTGGCGGCAGAACCTCCTCTTCTTCCTTCGGAAATTTGCACTGGTCGAAGTTACAATCCATAGAAACCAACTCTTCCGCAGAGAACTTACGGGATTTTTCATTACCCTCTTCAACAATAATTTCCTTTCGGTCACTCCACCAGTCTTCTATCGGCTTACAATGTTCCAACTTCATAGGCTTGGTCTTGGAAAAATGCTTATATCCTTCCGGCATATCCAGTCGATAGAACCAAGTCTCCCTTGTGGCATATCCCTCGGAGGCTCCATCCGCCCTTTCGTTATTGAAGAATAAGATGTTAGTCGCAATTGAAGTGTATGGCGCAAATATGCTGCCCGGCAACCGAATTATAGTATGAAGGTTAAACTCCTTAAGCATCTTAGTTTTGATTGCTAGTTTTGCTCCATCAACGCCAAACAAGAAGCCATCAGGAACAATTACAGCCGCACGCCCGTTTCTCTTTAGACGGTACATTATAAGCACCATGAAGAGATCCGCGGTTTCACTAGAACGCATATCCATAGGGAAATTACCCTTGACGCTAGCCTCCGTACTTCCTCCGTAAGGTGGATTCATGGCAATGACATCAACCTTGTCATCCTCTTTAAAGTCACTCATCTTTGTTGCGAGAGAATCACAGTGACGGATATTTGGGGCTTCAATATCGTGAACCAGAAGATTCGTAATCGAAAGTAGATATGGAAGAGGTTTCCATTCTTGTCCAACAACGGCATTTTGAAAATTCTCAAAATCCTCAGTAGTCTTCACTTGTTTATTTAGATAATCCAGGGCCGAAGTCAAGAATCCGCCGGTTCCAGAAGTAAAATCTCCGAACTTTTCTCCAAGCTGGGGCTTAAGAGTTCTAACCATAAAATCAGTCAACGCGCGAGGCGTATAAAACTCCCCTGCGTGTCCAGCAGACTGCAAATCCTTAAGAATTCCTTCATAAATATCTCCAAACGTATGACGATCATCAGCATCTGCAAAATCAATCTCATCAATGACATTGATAATCTGGCGCAAAAGAATGCCGTTTTTCATGTATTGATTAAGATCAGAAAAAACTTCTTTCACAATACTCTTTCCTCTCGGAGTGCCAGCATCAACAGGAAGATTCTTCAGCGTGTTAAACAAGCCGTCTGCACCATTTATAAACTCCAGCAATTCCTCACCTGTAAGTGCCTGCCCGTCTTTCTTGTCAACCGCCCAATTTCTCCAACGAAATTTTTCCGGAATTATAGACTCAAACTGTTTCCCGACTGACATTGCCTTGAATTCCCATGTTTCTTCTTGAGAGTCATAGACTTTAAGAAAAAATAGCCATGTCATCTGTTCTATGCGCTGTGCATCACCATTGATGCCAGCATCTTGCCTCATAATATTCTGGAGGCGCTTTATTATATTATTAACTGCCATATACTATGCTGCGTAAATACGACTTTCCATATTTTTAATAGCGGACATATAACCGTCCATGCCGCCAAAGTATTTCATTATCTTTTGAGGCTTGCCAAACTTAGCCAATTGCGGAGTAAGTAAAATTGAGACATTCTCTAACTGCAGAACACCGGTATCTGCATATTTGTCGAGAAGCACTTCCAACACTCTACGTGCTTCATCTCCATATTGCGAAAAATAATCACTTTTTCGGACTTTATTAGCTCTTTCTCTTCTTGTCAGAGGTTTCTGATCAAATGCCACATGACAAATAATGTCAAATATGTCAGCTTCCGCTAAGTCCGGATTCTGTTCTCTAATTGCTTCAAGAAGCACATCATACTCATTGAGTTCTTTCACTATAGCATCCTTACGCTCAGCCTCTGTCCACTTTTGAAGGAAATCATTCAATGACGGATAGCGCCCAAGAATCCTCTTTTTCGTAAAGTCAGTGTACGATTCTTTCGTAAGTTTTCCGTTCGCATCCAAGAAGGACACATGCTCCTTATCTATCTGAATATCAAAACCATCAACCACATACTTATCATGAGACTTTTCAATTTCAGTTGAAGGCTTTGGTTTCCTGCGCGTGCCACTGCTGGATTCGCTAATTCCTTGTGGGGGCTCCGGATCTCCATCGAACTCAGGATCATGGAAAAGCCTTGTCACATCGCGAAAATCCAAAATTTCAAAATGCCACTTACCCTTATCCTCACGAATCCTTGTTCCACGTCCGACAATCTGCTTAAACTCAGTCATAGACTGAATTTCTTTATCGATTACTATGAGACCGCAAGTTTTGCAATCCACTCCAGTAGAAAGCATCTCAGATGTAGTTACAATTGTCGGATATGGCTGATCAACATCTATAAAGTTATCCAATTGCTTTTTCCCCTCATAATCATCTCCAGTTATCTTCATAACGTAGCGATGATCTTTCTTACAAAGATCTGAATTGAAGTTAGTTAGCAATTGACGCATTGCTTCCGCCTCCTCAATATCAGGACAGAAAACAATCGTCTTAGTCATTCTTCCTATCTGTTTGAGCATCTTAGTTATGCGCCATGCTACGATCTCGCGCCTTCTACGGATAACGATATCCCGCCCAAAGTCTTTTCTGCTAAAATAGTCTTGTTCTATAATCTTACCATTGAGATCTTCCTCTCCATCTTCAGGGATATAGCCAGTCAAATCAACACTGAGAAAAGCATTAGTAACACGATATGGTGCTAGGAATCCATCATCAATGCCCTGTTTAAGGGAATATGTATAAATCGGCTCTCCAAAATAATCAAGATTATTTGCTCCATCCACAGCTTTTGGTGTCGCTGTCATACCTATTTGCGTAGCCGAAGAAAAGTATTTCAATATTTCCTTCCATTGAGAATCATCCTTCGCTGAGCCTCTATGACACTCATCTACAATAATCAAATCAAAGAACGTTGGCTGAAATTCAGTATAAGGGTTAGGCTTAGATTCATCCGACGAAACGAGTTGTTGATAAAGAGCCATATATATTTCATAAGACGAATCCATATTTCTGTTCTGAATTTTGGTCATCTTATCTCTGAATGGGCTAAAGTCTTGGCTCATAGTCTGATCTATTAGAACATTTCTATCAGCCAGATATAATACTTTTTTCTTTGCTTTGGATGCTATGAGACGATATATGATTTGAAATGACGTGAATGTCTTTCCTGTTCCCGTAGCCATCACTAAAAGGATTCTGTTTTGTCCTTTAGCCACGGCCTCTACTGTACGGTCAATAGCAATTCTCTGATAATAACGCGGCTCGTGTGAATATGCGTCGAAATAATATGGTGTATCTACTATCGTTTGCTCTGCCGTAGTAAGTCCCTTCGAGTCCCGTAGTCTTTCTTTCAACTGTTCAGGAGACGGAAATTCATCCAGAGAAAGAGTTTTTTCTTGGCCTGTAATGAAGTCATACTCCGTAAAACCGTCACCATTAGAACTATACGCAAACCTCAGATCTAAAATTTCCGCATATGTTTTAGCCTGCCCGATACCACCGCTAATAGGATGGTTATTATCTTTTGCTTCCACAATAGCAATAGGAAATTTATTAGGCTCTGCTTGAAGAAGATAATCCGCAAACTTCTTCGCCTTCCTCGCATGTGATTCTTGACCTTGAAATATAATACGGCCATCCGTAAAGGCATACTCCATCCGCAGATGCTGGTTATCCCAGCCCGCCTTGTTTAGAGCCGGAGTGATGTACTGTAACTTAATATCCTCTTCGGACAATGACTTCTTACTTTCCATGATGTTCCGATAGTAAAATATTATAGGAAGTTGTGCCCTTCACGACTTCCAAATAATAAGTTATACTTAAAACACACTATTTCTCAAAACAAATCTTGCCTTGCTTATACAAAGACACATACCACCTATGCCAATGTCAATATAGCACAAACATCCTAACTGCAAACAATTAGAAAGACTAAGAGTGGATTATCTTGCGTATTTCCACAAAAGTAGCAAATTTTCAACACTTTCCGTAAAATTAGTCCGGTATTATATGCAGCTTCATGCAATCATATTAGCAGAAAAGGTATCCTCATTCCGCAAGTCGCCTGTCGAGTAATGTAATGATAATGAAAATACTGACAACAATGCGCAGTAAGCTCATTATCATCAGTATCTTGTACCCGTTAGTCAAGTTAATGACGTCATCTCAGTTACTTGAGATGTTTGAGTTATTCAACACCGTTTTTAACTAAGACATTTCCATATCACGTCATTTCTCCTGCCATATACGCTTAGTTTACGGGTTCTTATCTTTATCAAGAAGGGAAGTCAGTTCTTCCTCCACTTCTTCTATACTTGGCAGAGCCGATTTTAAGTTTTCAGGTATAGCCTTGC
>OHRS01000810.1_pt1 | contig 13744 bp, 13 predicted proteins | sample 1578441 | NCBI WGS metagenome assembly OHRS01 (sample SAMEA3879592, study PRJEB24766) | human gut metagenome | biome: human-associated habitat; feature: feces | place: USA | collected 1985/1987
CCTGCACCCGCTTCGACGGTGGCGGCTCGTCTTGTATGTGGCTCTATGACAACGGCTCTGGCAAGATAGTGAACAGCGTCTCCGACTCACGCGGTGAGCGCAGCTGCCTTAACTATCTCCTCATAAAGGAAAAATAAAACTAGTAAACAATAAGAATCATGAAAAAAAATATCAATATTATACTATTCTGTACTATTATCTGTCTTGTGTTCGGTTGTGCTAATGCAGAAATAGATATCAATGAGAATGCTGATGAGCTGCAGTTGCAAACCCTTAATCAGAATGCTGTGGATTTGTGTGAACTGGATTCAAATAATATCACTAAAATTAAGACATTTAACGGAGTGCCACATGAAGCAGTTGTATTATAATAAGAATCTAAAGAGATTGCTTGTATGCCTATTTGTTATGCTTGTATCTTGTTCCGCATTGTTTGGACGCAACCCTATAAAGAATAGTAGATGCGATACTGAGTTTTTGCGGATTGTAGAAAGTATAAAACCGGGAGCAAGCAGAGATTTCGTGAAAAAACGTTTAGGAGAACCGTATAAAGTTGCATTTGCTCAGATTGCAGATAGTTGTTTATATGAACAGATGTCTTATCTCATCAATGTGAGAGCACGTGATTGCTCTGGTGGGATATCAATTCCGATGACAATTGAATATCACTTTATATTTAAAGATGGGGCTCTTATAGGTGTCTTTGAAAATGAGATGGTCTCAAATAGTGCTAGAAAACAGAAAGAAAACCATTTGACGATAGATATGTTTGGTAAATTAAAGAAACAATAAGAATCATGAATAGATATTATAGACTGATTACAGCATTGCTGCTTGGGGGTGCCGTTGTGGGAGCCTGCAAGGACAATGAATATGATTTCAGCGTCTGCAGCATGGCTGTGGACAGGGAAGCCATCGTGGATGTCGCGGCGCAGAACCCTGGGCAGGAAGCCGTGGTGCTCACCACGACAGCCCCTTACTGGATAGTCCAGACTTCTGACTGGATTACGCCTGACGCCACCACAGGCCACGGTGAACAGTCCATCATCACGTTCACTATAGCATCCAACTTCATAAATGAGAACACGGATATGGCTGCCAGAAGCGGAGAAATCAAGATTTCCGGTGGCATGACCTCCGTCATCATCACCGTGAACCAACTCGGGTATACAGCTCCGGTCGATCCTGACGCAAGCATCGGCGGCATCACGGATATGGATGAGTTCAAGGACTTCGTAGCCGCTGTAAACAACGGCAGGAGTCTCTCCAGATGGTACAATGCAGATGGCGAAGTCGAACTCCTCACTGACATTGACCTTTCCGACTTTACGGAATGGGAGCCTATCGGAATGCCGGAGAAGGTTACTTACGGCAACAATAGCCTTACTTATACCGGTTCTGCATTCAAGGGCAAGTTCAACGGCGGCGGGCATACCATCTCCAACTTCAATCTCACCGCAGCAGTCGGGAAGGACGCTGCCGTCGGTTTCTTCGGAATGCTGGATGGCGCTACTGTCAAGGACCTGACTGTCAATGGCAAGATGACCGTTTCCGCAACCGGCGCAGGCTCTGCCGGAATGCTCGCTGGCGCGATGATCAGCACCACTGTCGAGAATGTGAAGGTCAATGCAGATGTCGAGTTCAAGGGTACGATTACTTCTGACAGGTTCGCCACTGGAGGAGTCGTAGGATTCACATACGGTACAGGTGATGCCAATTCATTGATAAAGGATTGCGTGATGACCGGCAATGTGAATGCTGTCAGCGGTGACGGAAATACCGCGAATGGTGCTACGGCTGCTGTCTATGGCGGAATTACAGGATTCTCTACTACTCCTGCCGAGTCAGCCAATGTCATCGCGAACTGCGAGAACAACGGCAAGATTACCGCATCTCTCGGACGTTGCAGCGGAATCGTGGCCACAGCCCACGCCGGGACGACCATCAGGGGCTGTGTGAACAATGCTGACCAGGTCAATACATTTGGCGACGGCCGAATCGGCAATATCGTGTCCGTGATTGGATCCAGAGGCATTATCGAAGACTGTATCAACAACGGAAACCTCACTACGACAACCGCTAAGACTACGACAGGCGCCATTGCCGCACTGCTCAACGAATCTCACGTCGTGATAAAGGGTGGCCGCAACAACGGTACCATCATCGGAGGCAACACTTCTACCATCGGACTGATTGCGGCGAACTTCTCCAAGTTCTCTTCAGTGTCAGGCTTTACGGTGAGCGGAAAGATCGGCCACTATAAGGAGGACGGAAACCACGAGATGCAGGATCTTAACGAAGGAACATATATGAAGTTCATCGGAAAGATTACATCCGCCAACTTGGCTAAGGTAACAGATATCAAGTTCGAGCCTGCGAAATAGTAATTTATCAATGAAAAGATTCTTTAAGATGATAGCCGTACCGGCATTGACCCTCGGACTTATGCTCTGCGGGTCAGCCGCGTCGGCGCAGAAAAGTCCGGCGTTCAAGGCTAAATACAAGATCGCTGAGGGCGCCGACCGTGAGACCGGAGCGATAGACCACTGTCTCATATATGACCCGTCCAAGTCTGTCGAGGTGAAGGTGTTCGACTGCATCATGGAAGAGTACACCGTAAAGCTTACCGACCACTATCCGAATATCATTGACGTGAGACTGTAGTCCGCGCAATCCTTTCTGCCAGAATATGTTGACAATAAGTAAAATTCAAGTATTTTATTGTCAATTAAAAAATTATGTGTAAATTTGTAGCCCCAAAATTTGGGGAAAGTAACATAAATTAAAGATTTACAATCATTTATGCCAACAATTCAACAATTAGTTCGCAAAGGACGCGAGACAATCGCTGTGAAGAGCAAGTCTCGTGCGCTGGATGCTTGCCCTCAGAAGAGAGGTGTTTGCGTACGTGTGTATACTACTACACCTAAGAAACCTAACTCAGCAATGCGTAAGGTTGCCCGTGTACGTCTCACCAACACTAAAGAGGTCAACGCATACATCCCGGGCGAGGGTCACAACCTTCAGGAGCACTCAATCGTGCTCGTTAGAGGTGGTCGTGTAAAGGACCTCCCTGGTGTACGTTACCACATCCTTAGAGGAGCTTTGGATACCGCTGGCGTAGAAGGCAGGACACAGTCCCGTTCTCTCTACGGAGCCAAGAGACCAAAGAAATCTAAGAAGTAATTTTTACCAATTTTCACTTTAATTTTTCACAAAAATGAGAAAATCGAAGCCTAGAAAGAGGATTCTACTTCCTGATCCTAAGTTTCACGATGCAAACGTAACACGTTTCGTGAATAATCTTATGTTGCAGGGGAAGAAGAGTATCGCGTATTCTATTTTTTACGATGCCATTGACATGGTAGGCGAGAAGATGAAAGATTCTGACAAGGCTCCTCTAGATATCTGGAGGAAAGCTCTCGAAAATGTGACCCCGCAGATTGAGGTCAAGAGCCGCAGGGTCGGTGGAGCTAACTTCCAGGTGCCAACAGAGTTGAGACCGGAGAGAAAGATTTCACTTTCGATGAAGAACCTGATTCTTTTTGCACGTAAACGTTCCGGCCACTCTATGGCAGAAAAACTTTGTGCAGAGATTGTAGCCGCTTACAACAATGAGGGTGGCGCATACAAGAGAAAAGAAGATATGCACAAAATGGCAGAGGCCAACAAGGCATTTGCTCACTTCCGTTTCTAATTCCCGCAGACGATGGCAAAAAGAGATCTTAGATTTACCAGAAACATCGGTATCATGGCTCACATTGATGCCGGTAAGACGACCACTTCAGAGCGTATCCTTTTCTACACCGGTAAGACACACAAGATCGGTGAGGTACACGATGGTGGTGCTACAATGGACTGGATGGTTCAGGAGCAGGAGCGTGGTATTACCATTACCTCTGCTGCGACCACAGCCTTCTGGCATTATGACGGGAATGTTTATCAGCTGAACCTTATCGATACCCCGGGCCACGTGGACTTTACCGTTGAGGTAGAGCGTTCACTCCGTGTGCTTGACGGAACTATCGCTACATTCGATGCAGTAGGTAAAGTTCAGCCACAGTCCGAGACCGTATGGCGTCAGGCAGACAAATTCGGTGTTCCGAAGATTGCCTATGTCAACAAGATGGACCGTGTAGGTGCCGACTTCCTCGGTTGCGTCAAGGATATCAAGGACAAACTCGGAGCTACCGCAGTTCCTATTGCTCTTCCTATCGGCGCTGAGGACAAGTTCGTCGGTATCATTGACCTTATCGACAGAAAAGCTATCGAGTACGAGGCAGACAACACCAAGCTTGTAAACTACCACGAGATTCCTATCCCTGAAGATATGAAGGGTGAGGTTGAGCTCTGGAGAGACAGACTTATCGAGGCTGCTGCCGAGTGCGATGATGCTCTTATGGAGAAATACTTCGAGGATCCGGAGTCAGTTACCAAGGACGAAATCATTGCTGCTATCCGTAAGGGTACTATCGCGATGAAGATTGTTCCTGCTACTTGCGGTTCTTCGTATAAGGACAAGGGCGTGCAGTTCCTTCTTGACGCTGTCATCCGCTACCTGCCTTCACCTATCGACATCGGAGCTGTCAAGGGTACAGACCCTAAGACCGGAGAAGAGGTTAAGGTAGAGCCTACCGCAGCCAAGCCGTTTGCAGGCCTTGTGTTCAAGATTGCAACAGACCCGTTTGTAGGTCGTCTTGCATATATCAGAGCTTATCAGGGACATCTTGACGCCGGTTCATACGTGCTCAATACACGTACAGGCAAGAAAGAGAGAGTTGCCCGTCTCTACCAGATGCACTCAAATCACCAGAACCCTATCGAATTCGTAGAGGCAGGTGACATCTGTGCAGCAGTAGGTTTCAAAGACCTTCGTACCGGTGATACAATCTGTGCTGAGGATCATCCAGTTGTCCTTGAGGCAATGGAGTTCCCGGATCCGGTTATCGGTATCGCAGTAGAGCCTAAGACTCAGTCTGACCTTGAGAAACTCGGTGTTGCTCTCGGCAAGCTTGCTGAAGAGGACCCTACTTTCACAGTCAAGTCAGACCACGAGACAGGCCAGACAGTCATCAGCGGTATGGGTGAGCTTCACCTTGATATCATCGTTGACCGTCTCCGTCGTGAGTTCGGTGTGGAGATTAACCAGGGTGCACCTCAGGTTAACTACAAAGAGGCTATCACAACTACAGTTCAGCATCGTGAGCTCTTCAAGAAGCAGACCGGTGGTCGTGGTAAGTTCGCAGATATCATCGTTGAAATCGGCCCTGCAGATGAGGGAGTTACCGGACTTCAGTTCGATAATCAGGTTAAGGGCGGTAACGTTCCTAAGGAGTACGTTCCTTGCGTACAGAAAGGTTTCGAGTCAGCAATGGCAAATGGTGTTCTTGCAGGCTACGAGGTTCCTTCCCTCAAGGTTACTCTCCTCGACGGTTCTTACCATCCGGTCGATTCAGACCAGCTCTCATTCGAGATCTGCGCCCGCAATGCATTCCGTCACGCTTGCCCTAAGGCACATCCGGTTCTCCTTGAGCCTATCATGAGCCTTGAGGTTGTGACCCCAGAAGAATACATGGGTGATATCGTCGGCGACCTTAACCGTCGTAGAGGACAGATCAATGCTATGGATTCCACCGCCAACGGCGCAAGAATCATCAAGGCATACGTTCCTCTTTCAGAGCAGTTCGGTTATGTGACTGTCCTCAGAACCCTTTCTTCCGGCCGTGCTACCAGCACAATGACCTTCGACCACTATTCAGAGGTTCCGGCTAACTTGGCTAAGGAGGTTATCGAGAAGAGCGGTTACAAGGCATCCGATGACGACGAATAATTATTAACGGTAAAAAGGAGTATTTTGACATGGGTCAGAAAATCAGAATAAAGCTCAAATCATTCGATCATATGCTGCTTGACAAGTCAGCTAAAAAGATCGCTGAAACAGTGTCTTCTACCGGTGCTAAGGTTTGTGGTCCTATTCCACTTCCTACCAGTACCAAGATTTTCACTGTGAACCGCTCTACCTTCGTTAACAAGAAGTCACGTGAGCAGTTCGAACTCAATTCTTATTGCAGACTTCTGGATATCGACGAGTCTAATGCTAAGACAGTTGATTCTCTTATGAAGCTTGAACTGCCTTCAGGAGTTGAGGTTGAAATCAAAGTCTGATAGAAATCAGCATCCTGTAGTGCTGAATTGTTTCGGAACTCAGGAAAAATAATTATATTTGCAAGACCGGTTCTTGCGGCCGGTCCTGTAATATTGGTCCCATAGCTCAGTTGGTTAGTAGCATCTGACTCATAATCAGAGGGTCACAGGTTCAAGCCCTGTTGGGACCACAAAAAAAGCTCACACTCTCGTGTGGGCTTTTTTGTGGTCCCTTGCGGGACTTCGTATTTCCCCCTCGGTCCCCCATTACGGGGGAAGTTTGCCCTTCGGGCTGTTGCTGTCGCCCGATTGTTCAGGCGAGCTTTTACAGCCTCACGGATTCTATTGTTTCAGCTCTCTAGTCTCCCCATATGCCCCTCCTCTTATTCTAGAAGGTGTGGCGCGTAAGTTCTTGTCTCATAATAGATTAGTTGATTTCAGAGTTAATGTTTTGCAAACTCTGAAATCAACAAACTATCTAATAATCAACCTTTTACGCATCACGCACAATGTATCGTCCCTAAAATGGCTTGATTGTGCTCACACTTTCGTGTGGGCTTTTTCTTTTGTGGTCCCTGATGGGACTTCTTCTACTGTTTCGAGATGTTTTCGCGCATGTCGGTGTCGGCTTGGATGTTCTTCATTTTGTAGTAATCCATGACACCGAGATTACCGTTGCGGAACGCCTCGGCCATTGCCAGAGGCACTTGTGCTTCGGCCTCTATGACCTTTGCGCGGGCCTCCTGGGCCTTTGCCTTCATCTCCTGCTCCAGAGCCACGGCCATTGCCCTGCGCTCCTCTGCACGGGCCTGTGCGATGTTCTTGTCGGCATCAGCCTGGTCCATCTGGAGAACTGCACCGATATTCTTTCCTATATCAATATCCGCTATGTCGATGGACAGGATCTCGAAAGCGGTACCTGCATCCAGACCCTTGGCCAGAACCACCTTGGAAATAGACTCCGGCTTCTCCAGAACCTCTGCATGGCTCTCTGCTGAACCGATTGACGAAACGATACCTTCACCGACGCGCGCCAGAACCGTCTCCTCACCGGCACCGCCGACAAGCTGGTTGATATTGGCACGAACCGTCACGCGGGCCTTGCATATAAGCTGGATACCGTTCTTGGCCACGGCCGTTACAGGCGGAGTGTTGATGACCTTGGGATTCACCGACATCTGGACAGCCTCGAAAACATCACGTCCGGCCAAGTCGATTCCTGCAGCCGTCTTGAAATCCAGAGGAATGTTCGCCTTGTCGGCGGAAATAAGGGCATTGACCACCTTTACGACATTGCCCTTGGCGAGATAGTGCGCCTCCAACTCATTGGCCTTCAGCGTTAAGCCTGCCTTGGTGCCGGTAATCATTGCGATTACGATGGTGTTCGGATTTACGCCTCTCCAGCGCATTAGCACAAGCTGGACGAGCGGAATATGTACTCCTGAAAGCACCGCCTGAAACCATAAGGTTACCGGGAAGAACCATAACAGGACGATGAGAGCTACTAAAGCGATAGCTGCCCACAGAATCATTGGAATTCCCATAATGTTGTTGTGTTTTAATGATTTTTAGAATGCTTCATCCGGCATTACCGGCTTTACATAGATCTTTTTGTTCTCCATGTGCACGACTTCGATTTCCGTTCCGGCATCGATCATTCCCTCCAATGCCGTGACTTCGAAGCTTTTGTCGTTGATTCTTGCCGTGCCGACAGGACCTAGCCTCGTGACGGCTTTTCCGCGGTCTCCCACGCCGACAGACTCCTCCTCAGGTTTGTTGTCGATTACCGTATCAAGTTGCAGACGCTTCCACGTCTTCGCTCTCAATGCGTAGAAAAGCAGCACGGAAATCAATACGATATTGACCAAGGTCGTGATGACTCCGGCGGCTGTGCCCAGGCAGGCGAATGCGTAATAAGACGACCCGCAGAGGGCCAGAAGCCCCAAGATTCCTGCGGCGCCGATGCCCGGGATAAGGAATATCTCAGCCAGGATAAGAATTATGCCTGCGATTACGAGTGTTATGACCAGTCCCATATTATCTTCAATTAATATCCATCCCACAAGATAAGCATTTTCCTGAAGAACCCGGTCAATGAAGAGCTATTTTATTTCCGACATGCCTGCAGATTCGATACGGACGTTCGTGATTCCTGATATTTTCAATGCCGAGATGACGGCATCCGCCTCTGCACGGCTGTCATAAGGGCCCAAGATGAAGGATATGACGCCGCCTTCCGTAGTACGCGCCATGTCAGCCTCCGTAACCACCTTGACAGTAGCCATTTCCGTATCATTCAACGCTGCACCGTCCGCCGGGAAAATCCTCACCTGGAACAGCTCGTGTATCGTCTTTTCCAATGATCTTGCCTTCTGTACGGTAATCGGCTTGCCGTCCAGGAACGCGACGATTATCGCGCTTCTGAAACCGACTCTCTTGACCTTGTTCAGATTAGCCAGGACATCCTTGTAGCTATGGAACAATCCGACGGAATAAATGCGTTTCCCGGTGCTGCCGATACGTTCAAATACAGGGCTTAATCCCTTGATTTGCTTCACGGTAGCCTTATTTGACATTAAGAATATCTGTATCTGGTAAACCAGTCCTCCAGGCAATGTGTTGTCTTCTGCGAAACGCCCCTCTTCAAGTACCTGGAACGTGTAGTCGAACGACGGCTTCGGCTTCTGCATCTCCAGATGAAGCGGCGCACCCATGTTCATCTTCGCAAAAGTGTAGCCCACCGACCCGCCGACAATCTCCCTGTCAGCTTCATGCTGAAGCTTTTCAGGGTCAATGACGACGCCGCTCTGGAGGAATTCCAATTCGATTTTCTGCAATTCCCTGCTGGCTACCGCCAATGAATCCTTCAGTTTAGGGATCAATGCCTCTTTACTCAGAATAGAGGCGGCGAGTTTGCTCCTTTCCTGTCCGGAAACCTCTGTAAGCCAGCTGCGGTCCTTGTCCAGATCCGTGCTGTGCTTATATATGGAATCACGTAAAGACCTAACCTGTAACAACTTGTCGGAATATCTCCGCATGTCGGCATTGTCCTGCATATCATCAGCCGCCGCAGGGTTGCTTCCAACCCTTTCAGGGTCGTCTGCCGGTTCCAAACGACATAATTTTTCCAATTCCTCCGGACTGTCAATGGCCTTCCTCACCGGCATGCTGTCGAATTCCAGCACATAGATATCCACACTGTCCGCCTGGCAGGCGCGGTTGGACGCGAACATTGAATATTTCCCGTCAGCGGTATTGATGAACAGAAAATCATCGTATGGAGAAGAATAAGGGAAGCCCATGTTGACGGGCATGCCCCAATCTTTCAGGTTTTCATCCCAATCCGAGACATAAAGGTCGTATCCGCCCATGCCATAGAGACCTCTGGATGCGAAGAACAATTGTTTTCCATCCGGCGAGAGCATAGGGTAAATTTCGTCTGAAGAAGAGGTTACCTGCTCATTGATAAGCTCCGGAACGGACCACAGGGAGTCTTGATGCTCAGTGCGATAGATGTTGCGGATGCCCTCCTGGTCCTTCGCCGACCAGTATATTTGTCCAGATCCTTCCGGGACATATGTCGCCCTCACGAAACGGTCATGCGCCGAAGAATCCAGCTGGTTCGGGATTGCCCGCCAGCTCTTGTCCGGGAGAGGGAAGTACAGGAAAAAATCTTTCAGCGAGAAACGTTTCCTCGCCACGGCGACAGGGTTGCTGCAAAATCCCTTCATGCTGTTCCCGTTCTGCGCCTGTACCATCGCCTCGTCGATGAGGATTGACGTGAGAGAATCGGCATCAGCCTTCGCGCTCTCGAAGGCTCCGGTAGCCTCCGCGAACTTGTAACTACGTATCAATGAATCAGTAACGACCTTCAGGCGTCGCATGTCCACGCTTCTGCGGTTCACATGCAATGTGTCCGTCACGTCCTGCCCCTGCATGGTGAATGCAGCGGAAACGACGGCAAATATTGAAAATATAATCTTCACTCTTTTCATAACATGGACTGCAAAAATAAGAAATTACTTGCAGAAAGTTTCTTAGTACGAAAAAATTAGATAAATTTGCACTCTATTGCCACTATTGGAAATTAATATAAATTTAAAATATTCAAACAAATGCAAAGCAAAGGTGCAATCAAACTAGTAGCGGTTCTGCTCGCTCTCGCCTGCGTCTGGCAGTTGTCTTTCACTCTTGTAACAAGTATTCAGGAGAATAAGGCAGCGAAATACGCCCAGAATGCTGTCGAAGTGTACAAGCAGTCAGCAGAATTTGCTGAAATTCCTGAGGTGGATAAGGCCTATGTGCTCGATTCTATCGCCAAAAAAGAGAATCGTTGGTACATTGACTCGATTTCAAGCGAGAAAGTCTACTTCAGATATACTTACAAAGATGTAAAGTCTAAGGAGATCAACCTCGGTCTTGACTTGAAGGGCGGTATGAACGTCATGCTTCAGGTCCAGCTCGAAGACCTCGTAAAGGCTCTCGCAGGAGAGAACAGGACTCCTGAGTTCGAGAAGGCAATCAGCCTCGCCAAAGAGCGCAGCGTGAAGTCACCGGATGATTTCATCACGTTGTTCGCCCAGGCGTGGAAAGAGGTTTCCAACGGCCAGAGACTTGCACAGGTATTCGGTACATATGACCTCGCCAAACTCATCAACCCGCAGTCTACCGACGAGGAGGTTCTTTCTGTCATCAGAGAGAATGCTGAGAGCGCTGTCGCCAACTCATTCAATGTCCTCCGTAACCGTATCGACCGTTTCGGTGTTACACAGCCTTCTATCCAGAGACTTGGTAACAGCGGACGTATTCTCGTCGAGCTTCCTGGCGTAAAGGAACCTGAGCGTGTCAGAAATCTCCTGCAGGGAACTGCTTCCCTTGAGTTCTGGACCACTTACGATTATTCAGAAATCGCACAGGACCTCCAGAATGCTGATGCCATTCTCGCCCAGACTCTTGAAACATCTGGAGAAGACTCTACAGCAGTGGCAGAGACAGTGGAATCCGCTTCTGATTCATTGCTTAACAGCGAAATCGGCAAGTCAGCTGCTGCTGATGCCAAGGCTCAGGCTGCGTTCAAGAAAGCTCATCCTCTCTTCGCAGTGCTCCACCCTACGAACTATGGTAGAGGTGCTTGCATGGGTTATGCACTTGGCAGCGATACAGCAACTGTATCCAAACTCCTTAAAGCTCCGGAGTTGAGCGGTGTTCTCCCTGCAGAACTCAAACCTATCTGGACCGTCAAGCCTTCAAGCTACATCCAGGGCGGCAATTACTTCGAGTTGGTTGCCATCAAGGCTGCTACCAGAGACGGAAAGGCTCCACTCGACGGTTCAGCAGTTACCGATGCCCGCGTATCTTACAGCGGACAGGGCATGAACAAGGGTAACCCTTCAGTTTCCATGACAATGAACGCCGAGGGTGCTTCCATCTGGGCTCGTCTTACCAAGGACAATATCGGCAAGCAGATTGCAATCGTACTCGATGACCGTGTATATTCATATCCTAACGTCAATTCGGAGATTACAGGCGGAAATTCAGAGATTACCGGCGGTTTCGACGTGGAAGAGGCTACTGACCTTGCCAACGTCCTGAATTCAGGTAAGCTTCCTGCACCTGCCAAGATCATCCAGGAGCAGGTCGTAGGTCCTACACTCGGTTCAGAGTCCATCAATGCCGGTCTCATCTCATTCGTCATCGCCTTCCTCCTGGTGCTCGCATACATGATATTCTTCTACAGCGGCGCCGGATTCGTGGCTGATATCGCACTTCTGTGCAACGTCCTCCTCCTCTTCGGTACTCTCGTATCATTCGGAGCTGTGCTTACATTGCCAGGTATTGCCGGTCTCGTCCTCACAATGGGTATGGCGGTCGATGCCAATGTGATTATCTATGAGCGTGTGAAAGAGGAGCTTGCAGCCGGCAAGGGTCTGTCAAAGGCTATCGCTGACGGTTATTCCAATGCTTACTCTGCAATTATCGACGGTCAGGTTACCACACTCCTTACAGGTATCGTGCTGTTCATCTTCGGTTCAGGTCCTGTACAGGGCTTCGCCACCACCCTCATCATCGGTATCATCACATCCGTTCTTACCTCCATCTTCATCACCAGAATCATCTTCGATGACAGAGTTTCCAAGGGCAAGAGCGTATCATTCGAGAACAATCTTACAAAGGACTTCCTCAAGCATACCAAGTTCAACTTCCTTGACAAGAAGAAATATTCTTATATGTTCTCCGGAGCGCTCATCGTAATCGCGATTGCATCCATCTGCATCAAGGGCTTTACCTATGGTGTTGACTTCACAGGTGGTCGTACATACGTCGTAAGATTCGACAAGCCGGTTACTGCCGAGTCAGTCCGTGAGGCTGCCGAGAAAGAATTCGGTGAGTCTGTGGAGGTTAAGCAGTTCGGTGGCGAGAGCCAGATGAAGATTACTACCAAGTACAAGGTTGAGAATGAGTCAAGCGAGGTGGATTCAGAGGTAGAGGCTAAACTCTACGAGGCCATGAAGGGCTTCTTCGCAGAGAAAGACATTACCCTCGACGAGTTCACGTCTACTCTTGACAACCCTAACGGTATCATTTCTTCCGACAAGGTAGGTCCTACCATCGCAAACGATATCAAGAGATCAGCTGTATTCGCAGTCCTCATCGCGCTGTTCGTAATCTTCGCTTATATCGCAGTACGATTCAATGGCTGGACATGGGGTCTCGGTGGTGTGGTTTCACTCGCACACACGGCTATCATCGTAATCGGTTTCTTCTCCCTGTTCTCAGGAATCCTTCCGTTCAACCTGGACGTTGACCAGACGTTTATCGCCGCTATCCTGACCATCATCGGATACGCCATCAACGATAACGTGGTTATCTTCGACCGAATCCGTGAGTACAAGACAATGCATCCTAAGGCCGACTTCAAGTCCAATGCAAACCTTGCGCTCAACAGCACCCTCACCAGAACCATCAACACATCCGTGTCTACTCTCGTGACAATGCTTGCAATCGCAATCTTCGGTGGCGAGTCTATCCGCGGTCTGTCAGTTGCCTTGATTCTCGGTATCTGCTTCGGTACTTACGCTTCAATTTTCATCGGTACTCCTGTAATGTTCGATGCTTACATGTGGAACGAGAAGAGAAAAGAAGCCAAGAAAGCCGCAACAAAGAAATAAACCTGGCGCTCTGACGCTTTAGAATATGTCAAGCCCCGACGGAGAACATCCGCCGGGGCTTTTCGCATATGTGGCATTGCTTGTCGATTATTATATCTTTCCAGGAATGTTCTGCTTCATTAACCATCATGGCATACTGAACAAGGAAGAAAACCTCAAATAAGCCCATGTTCTGGTGGATATGGAGCATAGTCCCACCGTGCTGGTTATCCTTCGTTTCTGGTGGGTAATTTCAACACCAGGGCCGATCATCCGAGCCATCAGATATGGCGTGAGCACTGGTCAGATGCTGCAGATGTCGGTGCGGAACACTGCGGACATAAAGAAACTCCCCGGAATCCATGGCGGATTTCGGGGAGTGATATTTTATGACAAGCCGGGTTTAACCGGCATTGACAATATTATCTGTACTGAGCGAACTCGATGTCTTT
>OHRS01000811.1_pt1 | contig 13735 bp, 9 predicted proteins | sample 1578441 | NCBI WGS metagenome assembly OHRS01 (sample SAMEA3879592, study PRJEB24766) | human gut metagenome | biome: human-associated habitat; feature: feces | place: USA | collected 1985/1987
CGGGGCAGCGGCCATGCGATACACTGAGGCACGTCTAAGTAAGATTTCCATGGAAATGCTGGCAGATATTAACAAAGATACTGTTGACTTCCAGCCAAACTTTGATGAAACAGAGAGAGAGCCGGTTGTACTGCCGTCCCGTTATCCGAATCTTCTGGTGAACGGAACTTCAGGTATTGCAGTAGGTATGGCTACCAATATCCCTCCTCATAATCTGAGAGAGGTTGTGGATGCTGTTGTCAAGATTATAGACAATATCATTGAAGAACAACGCGAAACGACTATGGAAGAGATTCTGGATATTGTAAAAGGTCCTGATTTTCCTACAGGAGGTATAATCCAGGGAATCCAGGGCATCAGGGATGCATACGAGACCGGGCGCGGAAAGGTAGTGGTACGTGCGAAGACGGAAATCGAGGTGGACAACAACGGCCGCGAGACCATTGTCGTTACCGAGATTCCTTACATGGTGAACAAGAAGGAGATGCTCGAAAAGATCGGCCAGATGGTTGATGACAAGAAGATTGAGGGCATCACCTACATGAACGACGAAACTTCCCGCGAGGGCGTGAGAGTCATCTTCAGGGTAAAGCAGGGCTCCAATTCAAATGTCGTGCTGAACACCTTGTTCAAATACACCCCGCTCCAGTCAAGCTTCGCCATCAACAATGTCGCACTTGTCAAGGGCCGTCCTAGGACATTGTCGCTCAAGGACATCCTGAAAGTGTTCGTGGATTTCAGGCACGAAGTCATTATCCGCAGGACCAAGTTCGACCTGGACAAGGCGAAGAAGAGAGCACATATCCTCGAAGGCCTCATCAAGGCGATCGATGTCATCGACGAAATCATCAGGATTATCCGTGCTTCCAAGACTGTGGACGAGGCCAGAAATACTCTCATGACCACATTCGGATTCTCTGAGGCACAGGCTTCGGCCATCGTGGAAATGAGACTCCGTCAGCTCACCGGACTCGAAAGGGAGAAGCTCCAGGCAGAGTACGACGAGTTGGAGAAATTCATCGCATGGTGTAACGATGTTCTTGCAAATCCTGCAATGCAGATGGAAATCATCAAGAACGAAACCATGGAGCTCAAGGCCAAATATGGTGACGAAAGAAGGTCGAAAATCGTACCTAATGCGGAAGAGTTCAATCCTGAGGACTTCTATGCCGATGATGACGAGGTCATCACGATTTCTCATTTCGGATATATCAAGAGGACTCCTCTTGCAGAATACAAGACCCAGAACAGAGGCGGCGTAGGCATGAAGGGAACCGCTACGAGGGATGAGGATTTCATCGAACATCTGTATGTGGCCAATATGCACAGTACGATGCTGTTCTTCACGGAGCAGGGCAAGTGCTTCTGGCTGAAGGTCTACGAGGTGCCGGAGGGCTCACGTTCATCCAAGGGCCGTGCGATCCAGAACGTCCTCAGCATTCCGGACGACAAGATCAAGGCTATCATCAATGTCCCTACATTGACTGATGAGGAATATATAAACAGTCACTTCATCATCCTTGCCACCAAGGAAGGTATCATCAAGAAGACTTCGCTCGAAGCATACTCAAGGCCTCGTGCCAAGGGTGTCAATGCTGTCAATGTACGTGAGGGCGACGAACTTCTCGAAGCAATCCTTACCGACGGCAAGTCCGAGGTGCTCATCGCAAGCCGCAACGGACGTTGCGTAAGGTTCGACGAAACCGATGCGAGACCGCTCGGAAGAACTGCGACCGGCGTCCGTGGCATTAATCTTGATGAGGATGACTATGTTATCGGCATGGTATGCTATGAACCTGAGGCAGAGGATGCTGCAGCTCATACATTGCTTGTGATCGGAGAAAAGGGACTCGGAAAGAGGACTGATTTCGAGGAATACCGCAAGACCAGCCGTGGCAGCAAGGGTGTCCGCACCATGAACATTACTGACAAGACCGGAAAACTTGTAGCACTGAAGAATGTTACAGAGGAGAATGACCTGCTTATCATTACCCAGAGCGGTCTTATCATCAGAATGGCTGTTGCAGATATCAAGCAGGCTGGACGTAATACCCAGGGAGTCAAGCTTATAAACATCAGGGACAATGATTCCATCGCTTCAGTGTCAGTAGTGGCGAAGAGTGATGAAGAAGAATTGCCTGCTGAAGGCGAGACCGCTCCGGATGCTCCGGCTGAAACGGAGAATAATTGAAGTAAAACATTGAAACTCTATTAGATATGAAAAAAATTCTTCTCGCATTGGCGATTTTTACCTCAGTACAGGTAGCTGATGCACAGGTAAAGTCTGCTGCAGATGCCAAGAAGGCTGTGGAGGCTGCCGAGGCTGCTGCAAAAAATGAAAAGAAGGCCATCAAGGTCGCTACATGGATCAAGCTCGGTCAGGAGTATGTAAAAGCGTATGATGCTCCTACCGGAAGCATTATTCCGGGAGCCAGCAAGACGGAACTTTCACTTATGATGGGTTCCGAAAAGGCTCAGTCTACAGAGGTCGTTACCATCAATGGTGAGCAGTACGAAAAGAACGTATATGCTGACAAGAACCTCTACTTCAATGCTAAAGGCCAGCTCTCAATCATCGAGGTCACAAAGCCTGTATATGCTGATGCACTCGAAAAAGCTACAGATGCATATCAGAAGGCTTATGAAATCGATGCAAAGCAGACCAAGGCCAAGGATATCGCAGAGGCTTACAAGCAGATTGCAGACAAATACATGAACGAGGCTTTCAACAAGTACACATTCGGCGATTTGTCAGCTGCCAGCAAGCTCTTCGAGAAAGCTGCTGATGTCGAGGCGCTTGCACCGCTTTCCAAGATTGATACCAGCGCTATCTACAATGCAGGTTTCACCGCTTGGGCCAGCAAGGACAATGCAAGGGCAAAGGACCTCTTCGAGAAATGCTATAACCTCGGTTACTACTACGAAGGTGGTGAGGTTTTCGCTAAACTCGCTGACGTAGATACACTTAACACCAAGAAGTATCTTGAGGAAGGTTTCGAGAAATTCCCACAGAGCCAGAGCATCCTCATCGGTCTCATCAACTACTATCTGAAGGCCAATGAGAGCACTGACAGACTTTTCGAACTGCTCGACAAGGCTAAGGTAAATGAGCCTAACAATGCTTCTCTCTATTATGTGGAAGGAAATATCCGCGCACAGCTCGGTGACCTCGACAAGGCTGTTATAGCTTACGAGAAATGCGCAGAGATCAATCCTGAGTATGAGTATGGTTATATCGGAGAAGGTACAATGTTCTACAATAAGGCTATCGAGGTGCAGACCAAGGCACAGGAAGAACTTGACGATGCCAAGTATATGGCTCTCGTGAAAGAGTTCGAGGCTGACCTCAAGTCTTGTATCGCTCCGTTCGAGAAAGCATTCGAAATCACCAAGGCTGAGAATGTGAAAGTCGGTGTAGCTGAGTACCTTAAGAATGCTTACTACCGTTTCCGTGAGGAATCACCTGAGTACATGGCAGGTTACGAGAAATATTCCAAGATCACAGCTGCCGGAAAGGTTGAATAATATCCGTAGCTGGAATTTGATTCTGACAGGGGCTGACCGGGTTACCGGCCGGCCCTTTTTTGCTGAAGTTGCGCCTCTAAATTGATTTATCCGATTTCTTATTTGTCAGATATTTATCGATGATGTATATTTGAGGCCGGAAATGAATGTGGGGAAACCGGGTGAGATTCCCGGGCAGTTCCCGCTACTGTGAGACCTCAATGACGAGGCGAGTCAGAATGCCTGCATTCATAGGTACCATCGGTTCTTGCCTGCGGAGGACGGGCAGCGTTGGCTGGGTCTCTTGTGCATTAGTCCGGGAAACTGTGGCTGAATCGGTGTGTATTACATTGATTGACAGTTAATTGGCCGGATGAAAATCTTTAAGTATATCATTGTCGTGGCACTGGCGGTTTTTGCCGTCAGCGGAAATTCGTATGCTGAACCGGTCGATAGTCTGGCATTGAACCGCCAATTGGACAGTTCGATGGTATTGGGATATGCTTCCGGCTTCGGATACCGGGAGACTATACCCGTGCAAACCCTTGGCGGAAAGGAACTTGAGAGGCTGAACACCCTTTCTGTCGCTGATGCAATGCGCTTTTTTTCCGGTGTCCAGATCAAGGATTACGGCGGAATCGGTGGATTGAAGACCGTGAATGTCAGATCCCTGGGGACCAACCATACGGCTGTGCTGATCGATGGTATACAACTCGGCAATGCGCAGAACGGACAGGTGGACCTGGGACGTTTCTCGCTCGATGACGTGGCGGAAATATCGCTGTACAACGGGCAGAAAAGTGATATTTTCCAATCAGCCGGAGAGTTCGGAGCATCCGGCGTCGTGTATATCAACACTTCCAGGCCGAGATTTGAAGACGGCAGAAAATTCAAGCTCAAAGCATCGCTGAAAGGAGGCTCCTTTGACCTTGTAAATCCTTCTCTCAGAGCGGAATATAAAATATCAGACAATGTTTCGGGAAGCGTATCTGCGGGTTTTGTCAATGCTTCCGGCAAATATAAATTCCGTTGCCGGGGCTATGATTCCCGAGGAAATCTTGCCTATGACACCACAGCATTCAGGCGCAATGGTGATGTATGCGCTTTGCGGACGGAGGCTGCGTTCTATGGGGCTTTGGGACATGGAAGCTGGACGCTAAAGGCCTATAACTATCATTCCGACAGGGGAATCCCCGGGGCGGTCGTGAGCAATGTCTTTACAAATGGCGAGCGCATGAGGGACAATAACTTGTTCGTTCAGGGCAGGGCGGTCAACAGTTGGACGCCATGGTGGCGCTCCATGTTCAATGCCAAGTTCGCCTATGACTATACATTCTATGAAGACAAGGACATGCGCAGGCTTTATGTAAGCAATACGTACAGACAGAAAGAGTTGTTTGCTTCATGCGCCAACTTGTTCAGCATCACTGATTTCTGGGATGTATCCCTTTCTTGTGACTTCAAATGGAACTATCTCGACGCCGACAACTACATGTCGGGTAACCTGCCGTTTCCTCAGCCTGTGAGATTCACGGAGATGGTGTCTGCCGCCACTGCATTGGACCTTGGAAGGTTGAAGATGCAGGCAAGCCTGCTGGGCTATTTCATACATGACAAGGCGCGCAAAAATTCATCGGACTCCCGCAGGCGCAAGGTAGCCCCTGCGCTCTATGTCTCATACAAGGTGCTGAAAAACAATGATTTATTTGTGAGGGCTTTCGCCAAAAGCTCGTTCAGGATGCCCACGTTCAATGATTTGTATTATACGAACTCCGCCAGCGCCGCCCTTCGCCCCGAGACAGTTTGGCAGGCCAATGCAGGGTTTACGTATTCCGGACATTATCTCCATGCCGGTCCCTTCAGGAAATTGAACCTGAGCGCTGACGGATATTGGAACAAGGTGAAGGATAAGATTATAGCCTATCCGGGCGGACAGCAGTTCAGGTGGACGATGCTGAATCTCGGAACGGTGGATATCAAGGGCGTGGACGCTTCCTGTGATGCCTTTTTCAGTTTCGGTCCGGTGGAAACTGCCGTTAAACTCCAATATACGTGGCAGAAAGCCGTGGATGTCACTGACCCGGATGACACTTTTTACAAGAATCAGATTCCGTATGTGCCGAAGCATAGCGGTTCAGCCGTTGCTTCCATATATTATAAGGGATGGGGGCTGAATTATTCCTTCATCTATACGGGTGAGCGGTACAGTAATAAGGAAAACACATGGCGGAACTATGTCCTGCCTTGGTATACCAGCGACCTGTCATTGCAGAAAACATTGAATATTAATAAGAAGACATTGAAAGCGACAGCTGAAATCAATAATCTTTTCGGTCAGGATTATGAGGTGGTCCTGAATTATCCTATGCCCAAGACGAATTTCAGATTGTCGGTCAGCATTGAACTTTAAACAAATATTTTTATGAAAAGAATTTTTCAAAATTTCGGCAAGGTAGTGCTTGCCATCGCTTTGGTTGCGGCAGCAGGTTGCCGTAAGGAGGATACATTGAGATTCCTTCCCGGTGAGAATGGGGAACCGTCTGATTATGAGGTCGTTGACGCTGCTGTCGATGCAGCGGCCGAACCTTCCGGATTCTACCTTGTCAATCAGGGCAACCAGGGCAGCAACAAGGCCAGACTGGATTTCCTGAATTTCCATAACGGTTTCTATATCAGGGATGTGTTCACGGAGTATAACCCGGAAGTCGTGAAAGGACTGGGCGATACCGGCAATGATGTCCAAGTTTACAAGGGGAAGGTTTTTGTTGCCGTCAATGGCTCGCACAAAGTCGAAATCATGGACGCGTATACCATGAAGCGCCTGGCTCAGGTGGATATTCCCAACTGCCGTTTCATCGCATTTGACGGGAACTGTGCTTATGTGACATCATACGTGGCGAAAGATAAGGAAGCCCTCAAAACTCAGAAAGGAGCGCTGTATTGCATTGACCTCGATACTTATAAGGTTACCGGACAGGTGACCGTGGGGTATCAGCCGGAGCAGCTCGTAATCAGGGACGGGAAGGCTTATGTCGCCAATTCCGGAGGATATGTCGCAGGATATGACAATACCGTTTCCGTCGTGGACTTGAAGTCAATGAAAGTAGAATACGATATTGAAGTCGCTGTTAATCTGCAACTTATGCTTGTGGACGCCGAGGGGACAATCTGGGTTTCATCAATAGGCAATTACAGCGATGTCAGCAGTACTCTCAACTATCTTGTCAAGAAAGGTGACAAGTATGAGCTTGGCGGCTCTGTGAATGTGCCGGTTTCAAGCATGGCATTGGCCGGAGACAAGATCTATGTGATAGGTTCGACATATACTCCTCCTACATGGGCGCTGACCACTACATATAATATAGTCAATGCCAAGACCCGCAAACTGGAATCCGGCAGTTTCATAACCGACGGTACGGAAAGTGACATCACCACAGCTTATACGGTGACCGTGAATCCGGGAAACGGAGATATCTATGTGACAGATGCCAAAGATTATGTCTCCAGCGGAACCCTCCATTGCTATACCGGTTCCGGCAAGCGTAAATGGAGTGTCCGCACTGGAGACATACCGGCTCGCATCGCGTTCCTGTAGGCCCTAGTCGACTTTAGGAAGATGACTGAGACTTTCCCTGATCTGCTCGTCAGTCGGGATGGTGTCAGTCATTTTTCCGTCATTGAACTGCTCATATGCCTTCAGGTCGAAATAACCTGTTCCCGTGAGACCGAAAAGAATGGTCTTTTCCTCTCCCGTTTCCTTGCATTTCAGGGCCTCGTCAATGGCTGCACGTATCGCATGGCTGCTTTCAGGTGCAGGGAGCGTGCCTTCCGTGCGGGCAAACAATTCCGCCGCCTTGAATACGGAAGTCTGCTCGACGGAACGGGCCTCCATGTAGCCGTCGGCATAGAGCTGTGACAGGATGCTGCTCATTCCGTGGTAGCGGAGACCGCCTGCGTGGTTCGCTGACGGAATGAACTGACTGCCAAGAGTATACATTTTAGAGAGCGGGCAAATCTCACCGGTGTCGCAGAAATCGTAGGCATATTTTCCACGCGTGAAGCTAGGGCAGGATTTCGGCTCTACGGCGATTATGCGGTATTGTTTCTCGCCGCGCAGCATTTCTCCGACAAACGGACTTATCAGACCGCCGAGATTCGAACCGCCTCCGGCACAGCCTATGACAATGTCCGGTGTGATGCCGTATTTGTCGAGCGCAGCTTTTGCTTCAAGGCCGATAATTGATTGGTGCAGAAGTACTTGGTTCAGGACGGAGCCGAGAACATATCTGTACCCGTCATGAGTGACAGCAGTTTCCACCGCTTCGGAAATGGCACATCCCAGACTGCCGGTCGTTCCCGGGTGCTCCGCCAGAATCTTGCGGCCGACCTCTGTCTCCATGCTTGGAGACGGCGTGACATGTGCCCCGTAGGTACGCATGACTTCGCGTCTGAACGGCTTCTGCTCGTACGAACATTTGACCATGAATACCTGACAATCGAGGCCGAAGTATGCACATGCCATGCTCAATGCCGTGCCCCATTGTCCTGCTCCTGTTTCGGTAGTCACGCCTTTGAGCCCCTGTTTCTTGGCGTAATAAGCCTGCGCAATGGCAGAATTGAGCTTGTGGCTTCCGGAAGTGTTGTTGCCTTCGAACTTATAGTAGATTTTAGCCGGTGTGCCCAATGCTTTTTCGAGGAAGTATGCCCTGATGAGCGGTGACGGACGGTACATTTTATAGAAGTCCCTGATTTCATCCGGGATAGGGAAGTATGCAGTGTCATTGTCAAGTTCCTGCTTGCAAAGCTCCTCGCAGAATACGCCCTTCAGGTCGTCGATGCCCATCGGCTGCAATGTCGCAGGGTTGAGCAGCGGAGCCGGCTTGTTCTTCATGTCGGCACGCACGTTATACCATGCTTTAGGGATTTCGTTTTCTTCGAGGTAGATTTTGTAAGGTACTTTCTGTTCCATAATGTTTATAATTTAAGTTGTTTTACGATTCTGTACGAAAAAAAGCCCCGTCGCAGTCGCGGCGGGGCTTGAGTTATCTGAATGATTCAGAACAACATACGGCTATAGCCTCCTACGACTGTCAGAGTAGTAAGAGCGCCACCACCAAGAATTGTTGTTCATCATAAACATAGTTCCGTTTCTATTTTTCGGGATGCAAGTTAGAAGATTCGATTTTAATATGCAAATATTTTTTTCATTTATTTTTCCGCTTCCTGTGTCTCAGCACTGTCGAAAGCCTTGACGATTTTCGTCACAAGCGGGTGTCTTACAATGTCTTCGTTAGTGAAAAAGATTGTTGAGACGCCCTTGATATTTTTCAACATATTTATTCCGCGTACAAGTCCGGAATCCTCCTTGTGCGGCAAATCCACCTGGCTGGCATCACCTGTCACGATGAATTTGGCATCCGGTCCCATACGGGTGAGGAACATTTTCAGCTGTCCGAGATTCGTGTTCTGCGCCTCATCCAGAATTACACATGCGCGGTCAAGTGTACGTCCGCGCATATAGGCCAGCGGCGCTATCTGAATGGTGCCTTCCGCGATGAATTCTTGGAGCTTTTTCGTCGGAATCATGTCCCCGAGTGCATCATAAAGCGGCTGCAGGTACGGATCCAGCTTGTCCTTCAGGTCTCCCGGCAGAAATCCCAGACGTTCTCCGGCTTCCACGGCCGGTCTGGTAAGGATGATCCTCTTTATTTCCCTGTTTTTCAATGCTCTGACAGCCAATGCAATAGCGATGTATGTCTTACCTGTGCCGGCAGGCCCGACAGCGAAAACCAGATCGCTGCTGAAGTAGGCCTTGACCATTTCCTGCTGCTTCTTGTTCCTCGCCCTTATCGGCTTGCCGTCCGTGCTGTGGACTATGACTGCATCTCCGTTCAATGTGAAACTGTCCGGCGAAGTCTCCCCGTCGAAAATGTCCTCCACATCGAATTTCGTAAGATTCAATTTGTGACGGCGCCTCTCGATGAGTTCGTCCAGTTTCGTGCTGAACTGCTCTATCTGCTCCTCGCTTCCGTCCAGCATGATCAGATTCCCTCTCGCAACCACCTTCAATCCAGGAAAATAGGAGCAGAATTCTGTCAGTATCTTATTTCCGGCCCCATAAATTTCTATGGGGTCCATAGCTTCCAATGTAATGTCTTTTCTCATATCTTTATCCTGCCGTTTACGGGACCTCCCGAGCGGCCAATCCACAAAGTTACATCTATAATCCCGTTCCGCAAAAATATTTACCGGACCCCGGTGACAGCCTTCACGTGGTGATAGGTGGACATCATTTTGTCATAGTCGTAAGGGGCCTGCCAAAGTTCGCGTTTTCCGATGAAATCCTGAACCGGCAATGTGGTGTAATTGTCCATGTATTTGCCTGGACGTGAGCACCATAGGTAAGTGACAGATGGTGGCAGCATTGACATGTCACCTGATGTGGAACGTGCGAATTTCAGTTCCACGGCGAGCTCCAGCTGGGTGTTTGCCGCACTCATGTTCGACACGGCATTGCCCAGGGAATAGAAAACCGGAACGCCGGCAATCATTGACGAATCCTGCACCACATGAGGATGGGTCCCTACGATGGCATTGACCCCCTTGGCTACCAGCCATTTGGCCAGTTTTTCCTGACGGGAGGAATGGCGCAATTCGTATTCCTCGCCCCAATGCGGGAGCGCCACGATGAAATCCGGTTTCCGCTCTTTTGCCCGCGATAGAGCCTCCGCAATGTCGGTCGTGTCGGAGAGATTCACCTTCGGCCATTTTCCACGTTTCACGGGATTGTTGGTCCTGTATGTGAAATTCAGGAGGGCGATCCGGACACCGCGCACATTGACAATCAGCGGATAACGTCCCGCATTGTCCAGGGAATCAGCGCTTATGCCCGCATATCTGATGGCGCCAGCGGCCTCCAGGCTGTCGTAGACATGAATGGTCCGTTCAATGCCCATGTAACCTTTGTCGAGAATGTGGTTGTTCGCTGCCAGGAAGACATTGGCTCCGCAACTGTTTATGTAGCAGGCATATTCATCGGGCGCGGAAAATGCCGGATAGCCGGAATACGGCTTGCCGCCGAGTGGGAATTCCATGTTCGCGACAGTGATGTCCGCAGCCTTCATCCGGCCGCTGACATGCTCAAGGAAAGGCCCGTAGCTATAGGACATCTGCCGTTCATGAAGCATCACATCGCCGATGACGAACATTGAAACGGTATCCGCAGGCCCGAACAGCGGACGCGCGGGCGCCAGCCTTTCTTCGGAACAATGCCGGAAATCCGGGGCGCGCAGAGGAAATGCCGCAGAGCCTCCGAGGACTCCTGCGAGAATAATTTTCAATGCGTTCCGGACCAATGTCATTACGTACAATGCTTACTTGCTGATTACTACGGCAGTAGAATCGCCGAGCCTGATTTTCAGCCAGCTTTCCAGTTTCCGGATGTCGTCGGCAGGCAGCGGCTTGGCGGATTCCGTCATGAGTACCAGGCCTTTGGTGGAAGCCAGACTGTCGCATCTTACCTCTGCGCCACGTGCGATGAACATTTTTCCGATTTGCGGATATTGGCTGTGTATTTCCTTGGCAATCTGCTCGAAAGGAATTTCTCCAAGTTTATAATTTTCAAGTGCTTTCTCCAGTTCCTTGATCCTGGCTTCACGCTTTGCAATCTCGGAATCGGTACGCTCGTAGATGCCCTTCATTATCTTTTCAGATGCCTTGTCGGACTCGTACATCGCCCTTTCAGAGAACTTCAGCTGATTTTCATTGATCTTATGTCTTGCCGCGGACTCGATGAGTCTGGACTTTTCGCTGGCGGTGAGGGGCTCTCCGGCAATGAACAATTCTACGCTGCCGCCTTTACGGTAGCTGATTTTGTGGTCGTAAATATATCCGGTTTCGAGATTCTTGTTCTCAGCCACGAAATTTTCGACATTGATGTTGAACTTGTTCTCGCGGATCATCGTAAATGCGGACCAGATGCTCGGCGCAATCACCAGAATAACCACGACAGTTATCCATGTTTTCGTCCTCTTTGCCTTCACCTTGTCCGGAATCTCGATTTCATGGAAGTGCAAGTACTTGACCATCAAATATGTGGCCAGGATAATGAAGATGCAGTTTATGAAGAACAGATACAATGCACCGAGGAATATGAACAGGCTTCCTGATGCCACGCCGTAACCTGCGGTACAGAGAGGAGGCATCAATGCGGTAGCAATCGCGACGCCGGAAATGACCGTTCCCTTTTCCTTGCGGCTCATCTCGAAAATGCCTGCCAGACCGCCGAACAATGCTATCATCACATCGTAGATTGTCGGGTTGGTCCTGGACATCAGCTCAGTCGGGTTGGCAAGTTTCAATGGGGTGAGCAGGAAATACAATGATGCGGCCAAGAGGCTTATAATCACCATGGTAGCCAAGTTCTTGAGCGCGGACTTTATGAGGTCGGCATCATCGGTTCCGAGTCCGAGACCGATTCCGAAGATAGGTCCCATGAGAGGGGACACCAGCATTGCACCGATGATGACGGCAGTGGAATTCACATTGAGTCCGACGGAAGCGAGGACGATGGCGCAAACCAGAATCCATACGTTAGGGCCTTTGAAATAAATGTTCCCTCTGATGGATTCGTCAGCTTTCTGTGTGTCGATAGTGGCTCTGATGTCAATCACTTCCTTCAGAAAAGTCTTGATGTCTTGTATTAACTGCATGGCGTATTTTTTATGTTCTCGCTACAAAAATAATTATATTTATTAAATTTGTAGGAATTTATGTATTATGAGACGTCTTTTCATCATATTGCTTTGCGCGGCGACGGTTCTGTGTTCGGGATGCGATGTGTTCCGGAAACTTGCCGGACGCCCGACTTCCGCTGACATTGAAGCACGCAGGGCTGCCATTGAAGCTGTTCAAGAAGCTGAACATCACGCACGTATGGATTCATTGGCGAAGGTGGAGAAGCAGCTTGCCGATTCACTTGCCGTGCTGGATTCCCTCAAAAGCATGAATGAGACAATGCTGGAACCCAAGTCGATGGGCGGTCTGGAATCAGGGGTGCTGACACATCGTTACTACCTGATACTCGGCTGCTTCATGGATACCGGCAATGCACAATATCTGAAAGGAAAAGTGGAAAAGGCAGGCTATCCGGTGACATTGATAAATTTCAGGAACGGCTTTACCGCTGTGGGCGTCTGCCCTGCGGACAGTATTGTCAATGCTTATGACAACCTGAAAAAGATCAAGGCGGAATCATTTTGCCCGGATGGCGTTTGGATGCTAGTCAATTAATTGATTATGAAAAGTTTAATAAGTAGAGCCCTGCTCTTGGCATTGGCCTTCGGCTTGTTTTTTATGCCATGTGAGGCTCAGGTCATTTCAGGATATTCGGAACTCAGTGACAGTGATGTCATGAAGACATTGAAATCACATGTCTCATATCTCGCGTCTGATGAGCTTGGCGGCCGTAAGGCTGGTTCGGAAGGTGAGAAAGCTGCTGCTGAGTATGTCAGGGACGTGTTCCGCGAATATGGCGTGGATTTGTTGAGCGGTGATGACGGAGACGTGTTCGGTGTCGCGCAGCAAAACGGCGATACGCTGACTTCCAGAAACGTAGTAGGTTTCGTGCAAGGTTATGACAGGGCTATGTACGACAAATACATTGTCATAGGAGCCCGTCTCGACAACATCGGTACGAACATATTGACTGTGGACGGGAAACCGCAGACGCAGATTTTCAACGGCGCGAACGGGAATGCTTCCGGACTTGCCGTCATGTTGGAACTGGCGAGGATGATCAATTCGAACGCCATAATGTTCAGACGTTCAGTGCTTTTCATTGCCTTCGGCGCATCGGAACAGACATTTGCGGCATGGTTTCCCAAAGCGCCCTGATGGACTGCTGTGAATACTACATGCAGCTTGAAAACTTCGATCGAAAAGCTCAGATATTGGAAGAGTTGCTCTAATTAACAGAATTTGAATTATGGCGAAGGTCAGGTTTTTCTTTTCCGAGCAACCGAAAACGCAGAAGGATCTGAAACGGTTCGGACTCACTCAGCTTATCGTTTTTTAATACTTCTGAATAAAGTTTGTTAATACTGATTTCGTTTTTGAATTTCCTAACCCAAAATAGAAACATAATTTCATCAACTCCCAAGAGGTAAAAATGATTCAAGGTAATAATCGCGGAAAAATTAAACAGCCCCCTGCAAAAGAGGTCATTAAATAC
>OHRS01000827.1_pt1 | contig 13504 bp, 7 predicted proteins | sample 1578441 | NCBI WGS metagenome assembly OHRS01 (sample SAMEA3879592, study PRJEB24766) | human gut metagenome | biome: human-associated habitat; feature: feces | place: USA | collected 1985/1987
CATCTACAACAATTTATGTCGGAACAGACGGTAACCTTCTGGAGCAGAAGGAAGAGAACTGTAAGATGCTCAGAGTCAATAACCCGATTCTGACCAATACAGATCTTCTGAAAATTAAAAATATGAAAGTGGACGGATTTAAGGTAGAGGTAATCCCGACTACTTATTATAAGAGCACAAGCCTCGAGAAAGCCATTGAGCGTCTGTTCGTGGAAGCAGACCGGGCATACAGGGAGGGCGCAAACATTTTGATCCTGTCTGACCGTGGTGTCGACGAATATCATGTGCCGATCCCATCATTGCTTGCAGTGTCCGCCCTGCAGCAGCATCTGGTCAAGACAAAAAAGAGAACTGCAGTCGCCATGATCTTAGAGTCCGGCGAACCGAGAGAGGTACATCATTTTGCAACACTGTTAGGCTATGGTGCCTGTGCGATCAACCCATATCTGGCACAGGATACCGTAAAACAGTTAGTGGATGAGCATATGTTAGACAAAGATTACTATGCGGCAGTGGATGATTACAATGCAGCGATCTTAAATGGTATTGTAAAGATTGCTTCCAAAATGGGTATTTCCACGATCCAGTCTTACGAGGGTTCTAAGATCTTCGAGGCGATCGGTATTGATAAAAATGTCATTGACAAATATTTTACCAACACGGTCAGCCGTATTGGTGGTATCACATTAAAGGATATTGAAAATGATGTCAATGAGCTTCATTCTGCAGCCTACGATCCGCTTGGACTTGAATCCGATCTGACTTTAGAGAGCCGCGGACGCCATAAGATGAGAAGCGGAGCAGACCCGCATCTTTACAATCCTGCAACGATCCATCTGTTACAGGAGGCAACCAGACGAGGTGACTATGAGCTGTTCAAACAGTACACGGATCTGGTTAATAAGGAAGAAAGAGAGATCACACTGCGTGGACTGATGGATTTCAATTATCCGAAAAAAGGTGTGCCGGTCGAGGAAGTGGAAAGCGTTGACTCTATCGTGACAAGATTTAAGACCGGTGCGATGTCCTATGGTTCTATCTCACAGGAAGCACATGAGACACTGGCAATCGCCATGAACCACCTCCATGGAAAATCCAATACAGGTGAGGGCGGTGAAAGTGACGAAAGACTGGATTCCGCAGGAAGCAGCGATGACAGATGCTCCGCGATCAAACAGGTTGCCAGTGGACGTTTTGGTGTTACAAGCAGATACCTTGTCAGTGCAAAAGAGATCCAGATCAAGATGGCGCAGGGAGCAAAACCTGGAGAAGGTGGACATCTGCCGGGGGGAAAGGTTTACCCTTGGGTAGCAAAAACCAGACATTCTACGCCGGGTGTGGGACTGATCTCACCGCCGCCGCATCACGATATTTACTCAATCGAAGATCTGGCACAGTTGATCTATGATTGTAAAAATGCAAATACAGATGCACGTATCTCCGTAAAGCTTGTATCCGAAGCTGGTGTCGGCACGATTGCTGCTGGTGTTGCAAAGGCGGGCGCACAGGTTATTCTGATCTCCGGTTATGATGGTGGTACGGGCGCTGCTCCGGCAAATTCCATCCATCATGCAGGACTTCCTTGGGAGCTTGGTCTGGCTGAGACACACCAGACGCTTATTATGAACGATCTTCGTAACAAGGTAATTCTTGAGACCGATGGTAAGCTGATGACCGGCCGTGATATTGCAATCGCGGCAATCCTTGGTGCGGAGGAGTTCGGATTTGCGACAGCACCGCTTGTAACAATGGGCTGTGTCATGATGCGTGTATGTAATCTGGATACCTGTCCGGTCGGCGTGGCTACACAGAACCCGGAGCTTCGCAAACGGTTCAAGGGTAAGCCGGAATATGTCATGAATTTCATGCGGTTTGCAGCACAGGAGCTTCGTGAATATATGGCAAAGCTTGGCGTGCGTACGGTGGATGAGCTGGTAGGAAGAACAGACCTGATCAAGGCTGGCAAGATGGCTGAGGAATATAATGTTGATCTGTCCCGTATCATAGACAATCCGTTTGCGAATGATGCACAGAGTAAGATCAGCTATGCAAATAAGAATCCTTATAACTTCGAACTTGAGAAGACGGTCGATGAGACGGTTCTTATGAAGAAGCTTGGACCTGCGCTTGAGAAGAAGCAGAAGAAGACCATCGAGATCGATGTATCGAATATCAATCGTTCACTCGGTACGATCTTTGGTTCTGAGATTACGAAGAAATATGGAACAACTCTGGATGAGGATACATTTGTTGTCAAATGCCACGGCAGCGGTGGACAGAGTTTCGGTGCATTTATCCCGAAGGGACTCACGCTGGAACTGGTTGGCGACAGCAACGATTATATCGGTAAGGGACTTTCCGGTGGTAAGATCATTGTCTACCCACAGGATGGTATCCGCTATGATGCATCTGAGAATATCATCGTCGGAAATGTTGCGCTCTATGGAGCAACTTCCGGTAAGGCATTCATCAATGGTGTTGCCGGTGAGCGTTTTGCGGTTCGTAACTCCGGTGCAACGGCAGTTGTGGAGGGCGTCGGCGAGCATGGCTGCGAGTACATGACAGGTGGCCGTGTCGTGATCCTTGGACCAACCGGCAAGAACTTCGCGGCTGGTATGAGCGGCGGTATCGCATATGTACTTGATATGGACAGCGACCTTTACATGAAGCTCAACAAGCAGATGGTCGAGGTTGAGTCTGTCGTTGATAAATACGATGTTATGGAATTAAAGGACATGATCGTGGAGCATGTTCAGTGTACGAATTCCAAGCGCGGCAAGGAAGTACTCGAGCATTTCGAGGAGTACCTGCCGAAATTTAAGAAGATTATCCCACATGATTACAAGAAGATGATGTCGACGATCGGTCAGATGGAGGTCAAGGGACTTTCCAGCGAGCAGGCGTTGATCGAAGCATTCTATGCAATCAAGAATCATTAAGAGAGAGGAGCGTATGACTTATGGGAAAAAGTACAGGATTTATGGAGTATGAAAGACAGACCAGCAAGGAAGTACCACCTCTTGAGCGCATAAAGAATTTTAACGAGTTTCACGAGCCGCTTTCAATGGAAGAACAGCGCAAACAGGCGGCACGTTGTATGGACTGTGGTGTGCCGTTTTGCCAGTATGGCAAGATGATTGCCGGTATGGCGTCCGGTTGTCCGCTGAATAACCTCGTGCCGGAGTGGAATGATAATGTGTATACAGGAAATATGGAGATGGCGTATAAGCGTCTCTCCAAGACGAATAACTTCCCGGAATTTACAAGCCGTGTCTGCCCGGCACTCTGCGAGGCAGCATGTACCTGTAATATCAACGGAGATCCAGTCTGCACGAAGGAAAATGAGCGGAGCATTATCGAAAATGCTTACGAGAAGGGCTATGTGAACTGTGAGCCGCCAAAAGTACGGAGTGGAAAGCGTGTTGCCATCGTTGGTTCGGGTCCATCCGGTCTTGCAGCCGCCGATCAGTTGAACCGCAGAGGACATCAGGTAACGGTATTTGAGCGTAGTGACCGTCTCGGTGGACTTCTGATGTATGGTATTCCGAACATGAAGCTGGAGAAGCAGATTATCGACCGTAAGATCGATTGTCTGAAGAAGACGGGCATCGAGTTCGTGACCGGAACAGAAATTGCAAATGGAAAGAACAACCAGAATCCGGCAGTTGCCAAGGGTGATGAGATGGCAGGTTATCTGACCGATGCCAAGGTGAAGAACATAAAGGCGGAGAAGCTGTTGGAGGAATACGATGCCGTTGTCCTTGCGTGTGGTGCATCGAATCCGCGTGATATCAAGGTAACCGGGCGTGATGCAAAGGGAATCTATTTCGCAGTTGACTTCTTAAAGACAACAACGAGAAGTCTGCTCAATTCAAATTTTGCAGATGGAAAATATGTCAGTGCCAAGGGTAAAAAGGTGCTTGTCATCGGTGGTGGTGATACTGGAAATGACTGTGTCGGAACATCCATCCGCCAGGGTGCGGTTGCTGTGACACAGCTGGAGATGATGCCGAAGCTTCCAGAGACACGTGCAGCAAATAACCCATGGCCAGAGTGGCCGAGAGTCCTGAAGACGGATTACGGTCAGCAGGAGGCAATCGCGAAGTTTGGACACGATCCACGTATCTATGAGACAACCGTAAAAGAGATTGTGAAGAACAAGGATGGTCAGGTCTGTGCAGCAAAATGTGTGAAGCTTGCATGGGAGAAGGATCCAGAGACTGGACGTATGAACATGAAGGAAATCCCGGACAGCGAGTACACGATCGAGTGTGATCTGATTTTGATTGCAGCCGGATTCCTCGGTACACAGAAATATGTGGCAGATGCGTTCGGTGTGAAGCTGAATGCGCGCACGAATGTGGAGACAGCTCCGGGCGAGCACAAGACGAATGTGGACAAGGTGTACACATGTGGCGATATGCACCGTGGACAGTCGCTGGTTGTATGGGCGATCCGCGAGGGACGTGACGCAGCGAAGGAAGTTGACACATTCCTCAACGGCTACTCAAATGATTTCTAGAGGCATGTTTGCCAACCTATGAAAATTTAATAAGAATTGCACACAGTAATATAAAGCCATCTACAGACGCGCTTTCGCTCACTTCCGCACATAACAGACACTAAGCTCTGGAGAAACAATTTTTCAAATTGTCCCTCCAATCGCTAAGTGCTGATGTGCTCCAATGGTCTGTTGATGGCTTATATTATGTGTGCAATTCATGTTACCTTATTGAAGTTGGCAAACATGCATGAACACATCCGCTGTATGATTGTGCGGACGTGCCAATTCTATTCAGAATGAGTGCCACAACCTTGAAGTATGGAGAAGATATAGAATTATTAGTGCGGTTTATGCGCATCTGTCCCCTTAAGGTCTGGGTATGAGAAAACCCGTATAAAAATTGGCAAGTGATAATCGTGCAGGAAGCGATATGTTTGTAACCTAGAATTACTTAGTGTTCTTTTGATACATAAGCAATACCTGAACACGACGTTCAGGTAAGCCGCCACTGAGCCACGGATGGCGAATTGGCGGCGGTTGCGTATTAAGCATATATCTTAATTAAGAACACTTAGTAATTCTTGGTTGAAATACATTGCTTCTGCATGATATCACTTGCCAATCTATTATACGGGTTTTACTTCCCATAAACCTTCGTCAGATGCGAAACATCCAAATAGTCCGCGATGCCGTCCGCGTAGTCCGTTGGAACTTCCCCGGCGACGAGCGGTTTCAGATACGCAATCATTTCTGCGGTCACGTCGTGGTGGTCAGGCGTGATCCAGGAGACAGGCACTTCCTTTGCCTGATTTGCAACTTCACTGACCGGAGTATTGGAAAGCTCGTAGGTGTATGGAGCATTCGACAGACGATGCAGACTTACCATCTGTGCGCTTTCTCCATTCTTGGCAAGGACAACTGCATGTTTGCCAGAGAGGAAAGATTCTGTTAAGTCTGTCATGCTTGCCATATGTCCGGCACAACGCTGTAAGACGTTAACCTCGACGGAACGAACCTTGATACCAAGCTTTTCCTTTACGAGGTATTCCAGTGTCTTTCCGGCACCGCTCAACTGCGCATGACCGAACTTGTCAGCGGCAGCATCGGTAGCAGAGATGTAGTTGCCGTCCTTGTCGCGGATACCTTCAGAGACAGCGACGATGACATTCTTGTATTTCTTTACCATTTCCTTTAAGTCTGTGATGAACTGCTCCTTGTCGAAGGCAACCTCCGGCAGATAGATCAGGTGTGGAGCAAGGCTGAATTCATTTCTTGCAAGTACGGAAGCGGCAGTCAGCCAGCCGGCATCCCGTCCCATGATCTCGATGATATTGACACTTTCCAAATCGTAAATATAGGTGTCATAGGCAATCTCACGGATGGAACTTGCAATGTATTTGGCAGCAGAGCCAAAGCCTGGTGTATGGTCTGTCATGATCAGATCGTTGTCGATCGTCTTTGGCACACCGATGATGCGGATATCATTGCCGATGGAAGCCGCGTAAGCAGAGAGCTTGGCAACCGTATCCATGGAATCGTTTCCGCCGATATAGAAGAATGCACCGATGTTCATTTCCTCAAAGATGGAGAAGATTTCTTCGTACATAGAAACGTCGTCCTTCATATCTGGCAGCTTGAACCGGCAGGAACCGAGGTACATGGCTGGTGTGCGTGCAAGCTTCTGGATGAATGCGTCATCCTTGTCTGACAAATCCAGAAAATGTTTCTTCAGCACGCCCTGAATTCCGTGAATCGCACCATAAATTTTATCATATATTCCAAAATCTCTGGCAGCGGCAACAACGCCGGCAAGAGATGCATTGATAGCGGCTGTTGGTCCGCCAGACTGTGCAACGATACAGTTTTTATTCATGATAACTCCTTATTCTACTTTAAATATAATCATTTGGTATCAGACGTAAAGAATGATTTCGATTATAGTTGATTTACGCCATACAAAATTATATTAGCATATTCATACAGGGATAGCAAACCTAAAATCCGCGAATCTATGCATCGTCGAAAAGTGATAAAAAATTCTAAAAAAAACGAGAAATCCAAAAAATTTTATATAATATTCAAAAATTTTCAATTTCAATCAAATCTGATCTTATGTATTATAATGACATAAACAAAAGAAGAGAACTTCAAAAAAAGAAGTTACCCCCCTCTCCCCCCTTTTTATGTGACAAAGCTGCGTGATCCATTCTCTCCCCTCTTTTTGGATTTCGCAGCTTTGTGTATAGTTAGACATAATTCGGGATGGGGTGGAAAGCATTTGCCCAATGTGGTATATATATGGTAGAATATGAGATGTTGGAGAATTCCAGCGGATATACGGATAAATATAAAATATGTAAAAGCATTACATATAAAGAAGGAATTAAGAAAGGTGGTACGCAGGCTATGAAGATTTTAGTAACAGGTGGCGCCGGATATATCGGAAGCCATACATGTGTGGAGTTGCTTGAGGCAGGCTATGATGTTGTGATCGTCGATAACCTTTACAATGCAAGCGAGAAGGCAGTTGACCGGATCGGACAGATCACAGGCAAGACGCCGACATTTTATGAGGCAGATATCCGGGATTATGAGAAAATGACAGAGATATTTGCTAAGGAACAGCCAGATACCGTGATTCATTTCGCAGGACTGAAGGCAGTTGGTGAATCTGTGCGGAAACCACTGGAATATTATGAGAATAACATCGCAGGTACATTGAATCTGTGCAAGGTTATGCGTGAGAATGGCTGTAAGAATATTATCTTCTCATCTTCTGCAACTGTGTACGGCAATCCAGCCTTTATCCCTATCACAGAGGAATGTCCAAAGGGCGTTTGTACAAACCCTTATGGCTGGACAAAGCATATGTTAGAGCAGATCCTGACAGATATCCAGTTTGCAGATCCAGAATGGAATGTGATCCTGCTTCGTTACTTCAACCCAATTGGTGCACATAAGAGTGGTCTGATCGGAGAAGATCCAAAGGGTATCCCGAACAACCTGCTTCCATATGTAGCACAGGTAGCAATCGGCAAGCTTCCTTGCGTGGGTGTGTTTGGCAATGATTACGATACACCGGATGGTACAGGTGTCCGTGATTATATCCATGTTGTTGATCTTGCGAAGGGACATGTGGCAGCGATCAATAAGATCAAGGAGAATCCGGGCGTCAAGATTTATAACCTTGGAACAGGAAAGGGATACAGCGTACTTGATGTGATCCATGCGTTTGGCAAGGCGTGCGGCAAGGAGATCCCATATGAGATTAAGCCTCGTCGTGCTGGTGATATTGCAACTTGCTATTCCGATGCAAGCCTTGCAAAGAAGGAGCTTGGATGGGAAGCACAGTATGATATTGATGAGATGTGTGCAGATTCATGGAAGTGGCAGTCTATGAATCCGGATGGCTATAATACACCAGAAAAGTAAAAATTTACTAAAAATATTAAAAAGTAGGAAAGCAACCGTGTTAAGCGGTTGCTTTTTTTGCCTATTCGCGGTACAATTCGTATAATTGTGTGAAAAAATAAGGATTGAATGCCGATATTATAAGTTGGGTTTACTTATATATCGGAGGAATTTGAATGAGAAATAGAACAAACGATAAGAATTAGGGCTTTACATTGAACGCAAAGAACTGTCTGACTGCAGCACAGACAGAGTTCATAGAGTTGTATGCGAAAAATGATACAACAATTATTGGATCCGAAACAAAATAAATTTACTGTAAATGGCGAGCAGATTGATATGCAGTTTTACTTTGTAGCAGCACCAGATAGTAATATGAGTAATAATTGGAATATATTGAAAGATTATTTAAATGTCATGCAATAGTAAAATGAGGGAGATATAGATGGCAGATTTTGCGAAAGAAAATCAATTTACACCCGATCAGCAGGCAGAGATTGATGCAGGCATCAAGGACAACATTGATGTGTCCATCTATGCAAAGCCGGAATTTCTTGCAATTCAGATGCATGAGATTCGGATTGGCCTTGTGGAACAGATACCGGTCTCTTATTATGCGGACAGCCGGTATGATTGGTTTCAGATGGAAGAAATCCGTAAGGGACTGGAGATGTCTCTGGATGTCAGTAAATACGCAGATCCAAATATCTCCTTTGATAGGATGCGTCAGATTCGCAAGGGGCTGGAAGCAGGCATTGATTTATCGGATAAAAAGAATATGGCTGCGGGGGTTCTGCAGCAGTTAAGAAAGGCGACACTGGAGCATATCGATTTATCTGTATATATCAATAACGGGTTTGATGAAGACCAACTGCATCAGATCCGGTTGGCAAAGAAAAATGGTGTAGATATTGATTCCTATGTGATACCGGATTTCCGGGGAATCTCGATTCGTGAGATTCGATTAGGATTGGAGCATCATATTGATGTGTCTGTGTATGCGAGCAGAGAATACACGTGGCAGCAGATGCGTGAGATCCGGTTAGGACTGGAAAAACATTTGGATGTAGAACAATATAAGAATGTGTTATATTCATGGCAGCAGATGCGGGAAATCCGGTATGGACTCGAAGAAGGTATAGATGTCAGCTATTACCGTAGCTTTATGTACACGGCAAAGCTGATGCGGCAGCGCAGACTGGATTTGCTGGAAAAGACGAAAATGCCGATCCAGAATGGAGAAGCAGTGAAGAAACGATTTTCCTGTTTTGATATGTTGCTTAATCAGAGTGGTATGGAGGCAATCGTCATACTTCCAAATCCGGGAGTTCCGATAGCGCAGGATGAGGTGCTTTCGGCGATTAAGGAGGCAGATATCAAAAAAGGTGTTGACTATGCAGTTGTCAAAGCAATCTGCGATGGTACGACAAGTGGCGATATCGTAACACTGGCAAAAGGCGTGATGCCACAGGCAGGCGCAGATGGCTGGTATGAATTCTTCTTTGATACGAATGTAAAATCCAATCCGGCTTTGATGGAAGATGGTTCCGTGGATTATCAGAATGCAAAATGGTTTGAACTGGTGAAGAAAGGGCAGACGGTTGCTGTCTACCATGAAGCACAGGAGGGAACACCGGGTTATACAATTATGGGAGAATCCCTTGCGACAAAGAAGGGTAAGGAGAAGCCAATCCTGACAGGAAGTGGTTTCCAGATATTGGAAGATAAGAAGACATATATTGCGATGGAAAATGGAAAGATTGAGCTGAAAGATAACCGGCTTGTGATCTCCAGCTTATTAGTGTTAGATGATGTGACATGTGCAACCGGAAATGTTGATTTTGATGGTTCCATCTATGTACGTGGCAATGTTGGACAGGGTGTGAGTATCCATGCGACAAGAGATGTGCTGGTAGATGGATATGCCGAATCTTCGGTAATCGAGGCTGGTGGCGATATCATATTGAAAAAGGGTAACAATGCATCCGGACGCGGTTTCCTGCGGGCAAATGGCGATGTGATGGGCATGTTTTTCGAGTCCGCACGCGTATGGGCAGGTGGAAAGGTCGGTGCGAATTATTGTCTGCGGAGTGAGATTCATGCAGGTACCCGGATCGAGATATCAGGACGAAATGGTGTACTTGCTGGAGGACTGGCGCAGGCGCAGAATCTGATACAGGCAACTAACATCGGAAATGAGGCGAGTCTTGCTACACGGCTTGTGCTTGGAAATAAGGACAAAAATGTGCAGATGCAGGTAGACCTGCAGGGTAGGGAGAAAAAGGTTTCACAAGAACTTCGATTATTGCTGAATGCATATCAGGAGTTCCGGAAGAAGTTTGAACCTGTGATACGAAATGTACATCCGACCTATTTAAAACTGGAGGATGCAATTTATACAAAGAAAACAGAATTGGAGGAATTAAAGAAGAGGAAAGACGCAGTGGAGAAAGAACAAAAGAAACAAAAATCTGCGAAGGTAGTCGTTACCGGGAATTTGTATTCCGGTGTCAGCGTGGAGATTAATGGTGTGATTTGGCGTTCAGAACCAATGCGGAACGTGTATCTGGTGAGTAGAGGAAATCGTATCGGATCGTTACGGAATGTGTAAACGAAGGAGAAGCAAATGAGAAATAAAATTTTGATAGTGGATGATGTTGATATAAACCGCGAGATACTGCGTTCAATCCTGGAAGATGAATATACGATTCTGGAAGCTGAAAATGGAAAACAGGCACTTGAGATTGTAGATCAGGAAGCAAAAAATATGGCTGCAATTCTGTTGGATCTGGTCATGCCGGAGATGGATGGGACGCAGGTGCTGGAAGAGCTGAACCGACGCGAGGTGATCGGAAAGGTTCCGGTTCTGGTTATCAGTGGAGATCATACGGTGGAGGTACAGAAGAAGTGCTTTGAGCTTGGAATTTCCGATTTTATTGCGAAGCCATTTAACAATGCGATTATTAAGCAGAGAGTTAAAAATACAGCTGAATTTTTTGATTATAAATTAAAGCTGGAAGACAAGGTGGCTGAGCAGACGAACGTATTGCGGAAAGCATATCGCACCTTGCAGATCCAGGCAGAGCATCTGAAGAAGAAGAACCAGCAGATCATTGAAATGCTTGGTACGGTTGTCGAGTATCGAAGCACAGAAAGTGGAGAGCATATCCAGCGAGTAAAGGGATACACCCGGATTCTTGCAGAGGCAGTAATGGAGGATTATCCAGAATACGAACTGACAAAGGAGAAGATTGATATCATTGAGTCTGTCAGCGCTTTGCATGATATTGGAAAGATTGCGATTCCAGACCGTATTTTATTGAAGCCGGGCAGACTGACATCAGAAGAGTTTGAATATATGAAGTCCCATACGATCCGTGGATGTGAACTACTTGATTCCATCAAGGAGGATTGGAACGATGACACGATGAAATATGCGTATGAGATCTGCCGCCATCATCATGAGCGTTATGATGGTAAGGGATATCCAGATGGTTTAGTTGGTGATGAGATTCCAATCTGCGCCCAGCTTGTATCAGTTGCGGATGTATACGATGCACTTGTCAATGAGCGGTGCTACAAGGATGCGTTTTCAAAGGAAGATGCATATCGGATGATTATCACCGGAGAATGTGGTGTATTTTCACCGAAGCTGATGGAGTCGTTTAGAAAGGTACGTCCAGCATTCGAAAAACTTGCCAATAAGAGTTTCCGAAAATAAGAGCATACTTGATAAAAACAAGTAAAATAGCACAAAATACAGAAAAAGAGAAGTGGAAATACGTTTTCGCTTCTCTTTTTCTAGTGCAACTTAAAAACATGTGGAGATTTTACAATCTCACTTTATTATATTAAATAAAAGCTGCATATGTGCTTGATAATCATAAGTAAAACGATTAATTTGCTTGATATAAATATAAATATTGATATTTTGACTGGAAAAAACTGTTTGACAAATTAATTTTATTAAGTATAATGACAACATGTTGAGTAAGGAAAGCTAGCGGACTTAACAAAAAGAAAGAAACAAAAAGAGGAGGAAATGATTATGACAGAAGAAATTATGAATGCGATTTCAAGTGAAGTCTACGGCGTCTGGTTCTTGATCGGTGCGGCACTGGTGTTCTGGATGCAGGCAGGTTTCGCGATGGTGGAGGCAGGATTTACCAGAGCGAAAAATACTGGTAACATCATCATGAAGAACCTGATGGACTTCTGTATCGGTACCGTGATGTTTATCCTGATCGGTTTCGGTTTGTTCTTAGGTGAGGATGTGGCAGGTATCTTTGGTAAGCCTGGATTTGATATCTTCACAAATTATGCAAATTTTGATTGGTCAAACTTCGTATTTAACTTAGTGTTCTGTGCTACGACAGCAACGATCGTATCCGGAGCGATGGCAGAGAGAACAAAGTTCTTATCCTACTGTGTATATTCCGCAGTAATCTCCGCAGTCATATATCCGATTGAAGCACACTGGACATGGGGCGGCGGCTGGTTGTCTAAGATGGGCTTCCACGATTTCGCCGGTTCCAACTGTATCCACATGGTTGGTGGTATTTGTGCCCTGATCGGTGCAGCAATCCTTGGACCACGTATTGGTAAGTTCAAGAAGCAGAAGGATGGAAGCATCAAGGTTGGCGCATTCCCAGGACATAACTTGGCACTTGGTGCACTTGGTGTATTTATCCTGTGGCTTGGCTGGTATGGATTTAATGGTGCAGCCGCAACATCAGTTCCGCAGCTTGGTGCGATATTCACAACAACAACGATTGCTCCTTCCGTTGCAACAGTCGTATGTATGATCTTTACATGGATCCGTTATGGTAAGCCGGATGTATCTATGTGTCTGAATGCATCTCTGGCAGGTCTGGTAGCGATTACCGCTCCTTGTGATGTGACGGATTGCTTCGGTGCTATCGTGATCGGTGCAGTAGCAGGACTTCTGGTAGTATTTGGTGTATGGCTTCTGGATTATAAGCTTCATATTGACGACCCTGTAGGTGCTGTTGCAGTACATTGCATGAATGGTATCTGGGGTACTATCGCAACCGGTTTATTTGCAACCACTTCCGCACCCGGCAATGACAGTGTGGTAGGCCTGTTCTATGGCGGTGGCTTCAGGCAGCTTGGTTTGCAACTGTTAGGTTTTGTAAGTGTGGCGGCATGGACTGCAGTAACTATTACCATTGCTTTCCTGATCATCAAGGCTACCGTAGGCTTACGTGTATCTGAGGAAGAAGAGATTGTTGGTCTGGACTCCTGTGAGCATGGTCTTCCTTCCGCATATGCAGGCTTCAGCATTATGGATATTTCCAACACTATGACCATGGAGGTAAATGAAAATACCAGCCTTGGCGTAAGTGATTATGACACAGCTTCCGCAGCCATGAAGGAAGCGGCAGTAAAGGTAGAGACAGCTCCGGCAGCAATTCCTGCAACGCTGCTTCCACCTTTTTTCCATCCTGCTGCAACAACTGTTTCATTTCTGACTCTGTCATCATGAGAAATCCTCCTCTTCTATGGTCAAGGAAAATTGTTTTTCTGCCTCCTGCAATGCGGCCTGACAGGCATCTGACAATTGAACAC
>OHRS01000842.1_pt1 | contig 13256 bp, 7 predicted proteins | sample 1578441 | NCBI WGS metagenome assembly OHRS01 (sample SAMEA3879592, study PRJEB24766) | human gut metagenome | biome: human-associated habitat; feature: feces | place: USA | collected 1985/1987
GAACTGGGCGGGTTCGTCAGACATACGATATTTAATGAAGATATGATCTATGCGGCAAAGGCGGTGGAAGCAGGATACTCTGTGGCTTATGCGGCGGATGCGCAGGTGGTGCATTCTCATAATTATACCAACGGGCAGCAGTTCCACAGAAACTTTGACCTGGGAGTATCGCAGGCAGAGCATCCCGAGATTTTTGCAGCATATCCTTCGGAGTCCGAGGGAAAACGAATGGTGAAAGATGTGACGGTATATTTGCGCAGCAACCATATGTCTGCCGGATTGCCCCATTTTTATATGCAATGCGCCTGTAAATATGCAGGTTATTTACTGGGAAAGAACTATCGCAGGCTCCCGAAAAAATGGGTACTTGCTTTTACTTCCAACAAGGAATACTGGAAACAGAACAGAAAGGATGTATGACTATGTGTGGTATTGTAGGTTATATTGGAACAGAACAGGCAGCACCGATCATTCTGGACGGTCTGTCCAAGCTGGAATACCGTGGATATGATTCCGCAGGTATGGCGATTTTTGACGGTGAGAAGATCAACACCAGAAAGGCAGTGGGAAGACTTAAGGTTCTGGAGAACCTGACCCACGGCGGAGAGAATATGAAAGGAACCTCCGGTATCGGACATACCCGTTGGGCAACTCACGGAGCTCCCAGCGATATCAATTCCCATCCGCATATGAACAATGCGGGAACCATTGCCGTGGTACACAACGGCATTATCGAGAACTATATTCCCCTGAAGAAAAAGATGCAGGATAAGGGGTATCAGTTCGTATCCGAGACTGATACCGAGGTATTGGCACATCTGTTAGACTATTATTACAAGGGAAATCCTCTGGAAGCCATCACGAAGGTGCTTCATCGTGTGGAAGGATCTTATGCGCTGGGAATCATGTTTGCAGATCAGCCGGATAAGATTTTTGCAGCCCGCAAGGACAGCCCGCTGATCGTAGGAAAGAGCGACAACGGCAGCTTTATCGCTTCCGATGTTCCTGCGATATTGAAATATACCAGAACCGTATATTATGTAGACAATCAGGAAGTTGTGGAATTACAGCAGGGTAGTCTGCGTTTCTTCTCCGTGGATGAGGAAGAGATCGAGAAGCAGCCGGTGACCATTGACTGGGATGCCAATGCGGCAGAAAAGGCTGGATATGAGCACTTCATGCTGAAAGAGATCTATGAGCAGCCGAAGACCATCAACGATACCATCTCTCCGAGAATCAAGGATAATGATATTGTGATCGAAGAGCTGAACATGAGTGATGAAGAGATCAAAGAGATCACGAAGATCCATATTGTGGCCTGCGGCTCCGCATATCATACCGGAGTTACCGCAAAATATGTGATCGAGGGTCTGGCAAGAATTCCGGTAGAAGTGGATGTGGCCAGTGAATTCCGTTATCGTGATCCGATTCTTCAGAAGGGTAATATGGTCATTGTCATCAGCCAGTCCGGTGAGACGGCAGATACTCTGGCAGCACTGAGAGAGTCCAGGGAAAGGGGCTTCAAGGTACTGGGCATTGTCAATGTGGTGGGAAGCTCCATTGCCAGAGAGGCAGACAGTGTTATGTATACCTGGGCAGGTCCCGAGATCGCAGTGGCTACCACCAAGGCTTACAGTGCACAGCTAACTGCACTTTACATGCTGGCTATGAAATTCGCCAGGGTACGTGGTACTATTGATCAGGAGAAGTTCGCCGGTATGCTGACAGATTTAAGATGCCTGCCGGATCAGATTGAACTGCTTCTGGGACAGAAGGAGAAGATTCAGCATTTTGCCAATCGTTACGTGGGAGCAAGAGATATCTTCTTCATCGGACGCGGTATTGACTATGCAATCTCGCTGGAAGGATCCCTGAAACTGAAAGAGATTTCCTATATTCATTCTGAGGCTTATGCAGCCGGAGAACTGAAGCATGGTACGATTTCTCTGATCGAAGATGGTACGCTGGTAGTGGCTTTGGCAACCCAGCCGGATCTGTTCCAGAAGACCATCAGTAATATGGTAGAAGTAAAAGCAAGAGGAGCCTTTGTTATGGCAGTCACCATTGAAGGCAACAAGGCCATTGAGAAAGCGGCGGATTATGTAATATACATCCCCGAGACCAATCCGTACTTTACCAATTCTCTGGCAATCATTCCTTTGCAGTTGTTCTCCTACTATGTGGCAGTGGGACGCGGCTGTGACGTGGATAAACCCAGAAACCTGGCAAAATCCGTTACTGTTGAGTAGAGTGTAATAACTTACCCATAGAGAGACTGCTTGCAGGCAGAACAGACTCTCTGTTTTTTCAGGATTCATAATTGCTTCAGAAAGTTATCACAATTCGGACACAATTGACGGATATACTGTGTTCATAAGGTGAGAGGAAGAAATGAAACAGGTAATGGTAAAAAGAGTTTCTCACTTGCAACAGGATAGGAGGAAGCAATATGTACGAGAATGATAATTTTTCCGGTTACGGAACCGGCAATGAAAATACAACCGGTACATTCAGTGGAGCAGATCTGAATGAGACAAGAACAGAAAACAGTTATGGCTATGAAAATCATAGTACTACCCAGAGTGCAGCAGGAAGCACGAATGGTTACACCACTTATCAGATGGGCGGAACCACAGGCAGCAACAATACGGAGCCTAAGAAAACCCAAAAACATGGCGGTTACTTCCGGAAGGCAATGGTAAGTGTCAGCCTGGGATTGTTCTTCGGACTGTTCGCAGGAATCGGTTTCTATGCAGTACAGCAGGGAACCGGGATGTTTACGACCAGCACAGATACCGCAGTGGTAGATGAGATCGCTTCTGAGGCAACGACAGAAAGTACCCAGAGTGCACAGCTGGCTACCAATGTTACTTATGTAGAGTCCGATGTATCCAATGTGGTAGAAAAAGTAATGCCTGCCATGGTATCCATCGTAAATAACTTTACCGAGACAGCCAATGTCTTCGGACAGCAGTACACACAGGAAGAAGCAGCCAGTGGTTCCGGTATCATTGTAGGTAAGACCGATGATGAACTGCTGATCGTATCCAATAATCATGTAGTAGAGAGTGCAGATACTCTGACCGTTACTTTTATCGATGGCAGTGAAGCACAGGCACAGGTCAAAGGACTGGATTCCGACATGGATCTGGCAGTGATCGCAGTATCTTTAAATGATCTGAGTGATGATACCAAGAATGCTATTACAGTAGCAACACTTGGCAGCAGTGATGATCTGAAGCTTGGTGAGCCGGTCATCGCTATCGGTAATGCCCTTGGCTATGGTCAGTCTGTTACCAACGGTATTGTAAGTGCCCTGAATCGTGAGATCACTCTGGAGAACGGCTCTACCGGTACTTTCATCCAGACCAACGCAGCCATCAACCCCGGTAACTCCGGCGGTGCACTGCTGAACATGAATGGTGAGGTTATCGGTATCAACTCCAACAAGATCGGTGGTACTGCCGTAGAAGGTATGGGATATGCTATCCCGATTACTTCGGCAAGTCCTATCATTGCAGATCTGATGGAGCGTCAGACCAGAACCAAGGTAGCTGAGGATGAAGTCGGTTACATCGGCATCTCCCCGCAGGAAGTAACTTCCCAGATCTCCCAGATGTACAACATGCCGGAAGGTATCTATGTAGTATCTGTAGAGGAAGGCAGCGCTGCAGCCAATGCCGGTATCATGAAAGGTGATATCATTACCAAATTTGACGGCAGCAGTATCTCTTCCTACTCTGATCTGCAGAAAACTTTACAGTATTATGCGGCCGGTGATTCCGTAACCGTAACGGTACAGAGACCTCAGAACGGTGAATATGTATCCATCGAGCTGAATCTGACACTGGGCAGCAGACCTGCAAGCCAGAAATAAAGAAATAACAGGTAAATAAAAGGAAATGGAAAGAGACCCGGGCGAGACATATGGTTTTGCCCGGGTCTTGTAATATTTACCAAAATATGAATAGTTATAAATGGTTTAGAAAAACTTAACTTGTGCCCCGCTACTTCATTGAGTATAATAAGCGTAGGCAATGAGAAGTGTCAGACACGGGTATTATGCAATATGACTGCTTGCAGGCATTATTGCGTAATGGCCGGGGATGATAGGGCGAAGCCCGGATATCGAGGGAACACGAAGTGTTACCGAGATACACTGCGGAATAGTGGTAGGAAACAAAGAGGAGAATAACATGACAGATAATTATAATGATGATTATAGAGAAGTGATCCCTGAGGAGGAAAAAACAGAGACCAATGTGAGTGAAACTCAGGATAACGAAAAAAATAACGGAAACACACAGGTGGCGGATACTGCAAAAGAAAATTCCACCGAAAAAAAATCAGAGGACAAAAAGGACAGCAGCGAATACGAAGATGTCTGCTTTATCTGCCGCAGACCGGAGAGCAAAGCCGGCAGAATGTTCAAGCTGCCCAACCATATCTGCATCTGCGATGATTGCATGCACAAGACCATGGAGACTGTGAGCCAGTTCGATTATCAGGGAATGTTGAACAATCCCAATGATTTCAACCAGTTTAACGGACAGAACGGATTCCCCAACATCAGTTTTGTGAATCTGGCGGATCTTCAGGGAGACGGCGGTATTCCCAACAAGCAGAAACTCAAGAAGAAAAAGAAGGCGGAAGGTCCCAAACCGGTATTCAATATCAAGGACATTCCGGCACCTCATAAGATCAAGGCCAGTCTGGATGAATACGTGGTAGGACAGGAAAAAGCCAAGAAGGTCATCTCCGTAGCAGTATACAACCATTACAAGAGAGTGGCCACTGACACTATGGATGAGATTGAGATCGAAAAGTCCAACATCCTCATGATCGGCCCCACCGGTTCCGGTAAGACCTATCTGGTAAAGACACTGGCAAAACTTCTGGATGTGCCTCTGGCTATTGCTGATGCCACCTCTCTGACTGAGGCCGGTTATATCGGTGATGATATCGAGAGCGTGGTATCCAAATTGCTGGCAGCGGCGGGCAATGACGTAGAAAAGGCGGAAAAAGGTATCATCTTCATCGATGAGATCGATGCTGTGGGACGTCAGCGCGGAGCCGGCTTGGGCGGCGGTCACGACGAGCGCGAGCAGACGCTCAACCAGCTGCTCGTCGAGATGGACGGCTTTACGAATAACGAGGGCGTCATCGTCATGGCGGCGACCAACCGCGCCGACATTCTCGATAACGCGCTGCTGCGCCCCGGCCGCTTTGACCGGCGCGTGTATATGGGTCTGCCCGATATCAAGGGCCGCGAGGAGATCCTGAAGGTCCACGCCCGCGGCAAGCCGCTGGGCGACGATGTGGATCTCAAGAGCATCGCGCGCGGCACGGCCGGCTTTGCCGGTGCGGATCTGGAGAACCTCCTCAACGAGGCCGCCATCATGGCCACGCGCAGCAAGCGCCGCTTCATCATGCAGGCGGATATCGACGAGGCGATCCTGAAGGTCGTCATGGGCCCGGAGAAGAAGAGCCGCGTCGTGTCCGAGCGTGCGCGCCGCCTGACGGCGTACCACGAGTCCGGCCACGCGATCGCGTCGTTCTTCCTCAAGAACTCCGACCCCGTGCACTATATCACCATCATCCCGCGCGGCGCTGCCGGCGGCTTCACCTGGTATCGCAAGGCCGAGGACGCTGAGAACTTCACGTCCCGCGGCGAGATGTTTGACAGCATCGTCTCCGCGCTCGGCGGCCGCATTGCCGAGCAGCTCTTCCTTGACGATATCTCCACCGGCGCGTCCAACGATATCCAGCAGGCGACGAACATCGCCCGCGACATGGTCATGAAATACGGCATGTCCGAGAAGCTCGGCCCGATCTCGTTCGACGATTCGAGCCACAGCATCTTCATCGGCCGCGATTTCGGCACCACGAAGAGCTATTCCGAGGAGACCGCCGCCACGATCGACGAGGAGGTCAAGCACCTGTTCGACCAGGCCTACGCCAAGTGCGAGGCGCTGCTGCGCGAGCACGCCGACCTGCTGACCGGCCTCGCGGAGTACCTGCTCATCCACGAGACGATCGAGGGCGATGACTTCCGCTACTACTGTGAGCACGGTGTGATGCCCGTCCACCCGGACGACACCATTGAGCCGCCGGCGAAGGTCATCCGCAGAATGGACGAGGCCCCCGAGACCCCGCAGCCGGACGCGGAAGCGCCGGCCCAGCCGGAGGCACCGTCCGCACCGGATGCGGACGCTCCGAACAGCGATCCCGGCGAGCAGCTGTAAGCCGTCCGCGCGCAAAACACGATCACGATCAAAAGGCCGCAGCGCATATGCGCTGCGGCCTTCTTGCTGCCCGGCGCGCGGCGTATGCGCCGCACACTGTCCGGGGAAACAACGATATCTAAACGATATATAGAAGAGCCGCCCCCTGGAAAAGGGGCGGCTCTCGCTGTTGCTGCGGCGCGGACTCGGCTGCATCCGCGCCTTGAGTGGGGGGAAGAAAATAGGGGTGGATGTATAGAAAGGATGGTGTGTGGAGCGTGTTATGCGATCAGAAGGACGCCTTGATGCTGTTGATGGTCTCTTCGGCTTCCTTGACCATGCGGTCGAGCAGAACCTTGACCGGCACGACATCGTGCACGAGACCCATGCCCATGCCGGCGCAGAAGATCGCGCTGTCGACATTGCCGTCCTGGAAGGCCACGCGGGTCTTCTGGCCGGTGATGACGGGCATCTGCTCCTTGAGGATGTCCATCGGGCCCTTGCCGGTGCGCAGGCCGCGGTTCTCGATCTCGTTGGCGAGCAGGGAAGCGTTGTTCTTGGACACGCGCATCATGCTGCCGATGGTCTTCTGGCAGAGTACGGTGTCCTTTTCGGTGTGGTTGATGACCCACTGGCGGTGGTTGTCGGAGATCGGGCACTCATCGACGCACACGAAGCGGGTGCCCATGGCAACGCCGGAAGCGCCGAGCGCGAGCGCAGCCGCGAGGCCGTGGCCGTCCGCGATGCCGCCGGCGGCGATGACCGGGATCTTCATGTCCGCGGCGCAGCGGCGCGCGATGACGAATGTGCCCACGCCGTCAGCCGACGGATGGCCGCCGACCTCGTAGCCGGCGATGATGACGCCGTCGAGTCCCTTGCGCTCCATGCTCATGGAGACCTTGTAGTTCGGGCACTTGTGGAAATGACGCATGCCGGCGGACTTGATGTCGGCGATGAATTCGCGCGGATCCTCGGCGCTCGTCTCGATGGCGGCAACGTGCTTTTCGCCGCACAGACGGATGGTCTTGCGGATCTCCTCGTTGTCCAGACGCTGGGTCGGGGCGAGGGAGATGTTGACGATGTAGGGCTTGTTGGTCAGGCTGTTCATCTCGTCGAGCGCGTCGGCAAACTCGTCGAGCGTCGGCCAGCAGGTGACGTTGATGGTGCCGATACCGCCGGCGTTGCACACGGCGGCCGCGAGCTGCGGCACGGCCAGCCACTGCATGCCGCTCTGGACGATCGGGTACTCAATGCCAAACATTTCAGTCAGTTTTGTTTTCATGTATGCTACCTCCTAATGATGTTTAATGGTTTGAAAAAATGCGTCTGTCGCCTTGCTAATCAAAAATATATCAAAGCGGGGCGGGGGTCTCAACAGTATTCAGACCAAAGTTGCGGCCGGGCGCAGCGACGTGTTTTGGAGGAAATGTACAAAGCGCGTACGGCTTGCAAAAAACGGATAACCCAGCGCAATGCGCACCCGTTTTTGTACAATTCGGGCGGAAAGTGTGCAGAGAATACCTAATTTAATACTTGAAAATCAGCAGTATGTGTGTTTTCCGGCCGCTTGGTTATGGAGTACAAAAAAATGATTTTTCTCTCTGCGGATTTCGTAGTCTTTGTTGGTGAAAAAGCGCTGAATTCGGTGTAACCTAAAACCAACTTGACAGATAATTAACTAACGAAAGCGCAAGTTGAGAACCATTCATTAAGGAGGAGTGAAACTCATGAGCAAGCAAATGAAAAAGACGATTTTCGGCATTCTGGGCGGTATTGTCCTGATGCTGCTGATCGCCTACCTGCCGCCGGAAACGGAAATGATGAGCCGTCAGGGCTGGCAGTATCTCGGGTGCTTCGGCTTCCTGCTGACGTGCCTGATCTCCGGGGCCCTGCCGGACTGGGTCGCAACCCTTGCGACCATGGTCATGCTGCTGGTATTCAAACTCGGCAAGGTGGCGGACGTCACGGTCGAGTTCTCCGGCACGACCGTCTGGCTGTGCATCGGCGTGTTCATCATGTCGGTCGGCATCAACAACAGCGGCTTCATGAAGCGCCTGGCGCTGTGGGTCCTCACGAAGTTCCCCGGCACCTATCGTGGCCAGGTCACGGCCATGATGCTCGCGGGCATCATCACCACCCCGATGATCCCCAGCTCCTATGCCAAGACCTCCATCATGGCGCCCCTGATCGGCCAGGTCTGTGAGGCTGTCGGCGCGGAGCCGAACAGCAAAGCGGCCCGCGGCCTGTGGTTTGCCAACTTCATGGGCACGTACATCCTCGGCATTGCCTTCATGTCCGGCTCGGCGTTCGTTGCGCTGATGATCGGCTTCATGCAGGGCCTCGCCTTCACCTGGGGCTCCTGGCTCAAGTGCACGATCGTCTGGTATCTCGTGCTCATCGTTCTGACCTATCTGTACTGCACGATCATCTGCAAACCGAAAGAAAAGCTCGCCGGCGACGTGACCTTCCTCAAGGAGCAGTACAAGGCGCTCGGCGCCATCTCCAAGAAGGAGAAGCAGGGCATCATCATCGTTGCCATCGCCATTATCCTCTGGATCACCCAGAAGCTGCACGGCGTGGACGCCGGCTTCGTGGCCATCGCGGCTGACGTGGCGTTCTTCGCCGCCGGCCTGCTGACGGCGCCGGAGGCCAACGCCAAAGGCCAGTGGACGCTTGTCGTCTTCATCGGCGGCATCCTCAGCATCGCCAAGTTCATGAACACCACCGGCGTCAGCGCATGGCTGGCCAGCCTGCTCGGCCCCATCTTCGCGCCCATCATGAGCAGCCCGTATATCTTCGTTCCCTGCCTGTGCATCATCACGTTTGCCCTGCGTTACGTGATCGTGTCCCAGACCTGCATGCTCACGATGATGATCGCCATCTTCGGACCGCTCATGGAGGCACACGGCATGAGCATGTTCATCCTCGTCTTTGTCGAGTGGCTGTGCGGCACGTACTGGAACACCGCTTACGGCAACCCGTCCGTGGTCGGCTTCATCAAGATGACCGGCGACAAGTGCGTCGACTATCCCTGCGCGCAGAAGGCTTCTTACGCCTACATGGTCATAACGATCATCGCCATGCTGGCCAGCGTCCCGCTCTGGCAGGCGATTGGTCTCTGCTGATCCGAATATCCCCGTCAGATCCACCGTCCCCTGTGCAGACATTCTCTGCACGGGGGACACTTTCCAGATGCGCCGCTGGTCAAGGTGCCTAATTTCGCCGCTGCGATCGGTGGTCACTTTCGTAGCCGGTGCTCTGGGATGCGGTGTGCAGAGTTGATATAGTAGTCATAGTCAGAAAGGTAACATTCCGGCACATTGCCGGTCATACACAGCGTTTGAAAGGAGAAAAACATCATGATCAAAACCAGACTTACCGAGCTTGTCGGGCTCAAATACCCCATCATCCAGGCCGGCATGGGTCCGTATCCGGTCACCAGCCTGTGCATCGCGGCGGCCAACGCTGGCTGTCTCGGCCTGTGCAGCACATTTGCCACCACGTCCCGCGAGACCAACCCCATCGTCTTTGAAGACTTCTGCAAGCAGGCACACGCCGAGACCACCGATGACGATGTGACCATCTTCAAGAAAATGTTCACCCGCGTGTTTGAAGAGACCAAGGAGTCCGACGGTATCTTCGGCGCGAACGTCATGGTCTCTGCGGAGGTCAAGGCCAATGCCATGAAGGTCATGCAGGCCATCAAGGAGCTGCGCGAGGCCGATCCCGAGATGAAGCGCCGCTTCCGCGTGCTCGTCACTACGGCCGGCGACCCGATGCCCTGGGCAAACTTCGTCAAGGAGCAGGGCATGATCTGGATGCACGTGTTCCCGGGTGTGCGCACCGCGGCCCGCTGCAAGAAGGCCGGCGTGCAGGTGCTCATCGCCTCCGGCCACGAGGGCGGTATGCACACGGCGTGGCAGCCGGTGCACAGCATGACGCTGTTGCCGGACATCATCGAGAAGTTCTCTGACGAGAACACGCTCGTGTGCGGCACCGGCGGCTTCTGCGACGGCAAGTCGATCGCGGCGGCCTTCGCCATGGGCGCTGACGGCGTGCAGATGGGCACCCGCTTCCTCGCCACCGAAGAGAGCGATTTCTGCGAACTGTGGAAGAAGATGGTCGTCGACTGCGCCGACGGCGGCACGATTATTGCCCGCGGCTTTGTCGGCCCGGCGCGCTGGCTGCGCAGCGACGTGTCCCTGCAGCATGCTTACAACACCGCCAAGGAAGCCCCCGGATCCTACGTCGGTGTGCCGGATGACTTCTCGAGCATCCCGATGGAGCTGCTGACCTTCGAGCGTTACGGTATTGCCGCGACCTATAAGGGCGACGTGGAGCACGCCATGGCCGGCGCCGGCGAGTGCGCGCAGCGCATCACCGATCTGCCCAAGACCAAGGACATGGTCGAGAAGGTCATGGGCGACGCCGAGGCCATCATCCGCGGCCTGGCGGCAAAGTATGTCGCCGACTGAGCTCTGCGCAAGAGAAAGGAGCCAGACATGGCGGAAATGAACGCAGCCTTTTTTGAAGAGGCGAAATACAATCTCCAGCACGGGAAGATCAACTTCCTGAACGTGGCCGGGCTCATCCCGGAAGTCGCCGAGGAGCGCCATGTGGTCGTGCGTCTGCCTGCTAACAGCATGCACCTTAACCACGTGAACATCGTCTATGCCGGCAGCTATTTCGTGCTGGCCGAGTCCTCGGGCGCCACGCTGATCAAGTGCACCTATGCCGGCAAGTATGTGCCGATCATCAAGAGCGTGAACATTGATTACCGCAAGCCGACCAAGCGCGACCTGATCGTGGACATCTCCATGACGGAGGAAGAAGCCAAAGAGCGCATTGCCTATGTCGAAGAGCACGGCAAGGGGCAGTACCCGCTCGATGTGCCCGTCATGGACGCCGACGGCGTGCATTGCGCCGATGTGCACATCGTGTTCTACCTGATGCCGAAACCGTAAAGAGCGATTTTTCCCTTTGTTTCCCGCGCCGCATCCGCCCGTTCGGATGCGGCGCTTTTTTCGTGCCGGAAGCGCCCGAAAATCTATGGCAACACAGCACAAAAATGCATGTCCGCAGGGGCAAAAGAATTGTAAGAAATACAGGTAACAAGCGCCGAAACAATCGTTATAATATAGACAAAGCATCGGATCCATTTCATTTCAACAAACTGAAAACCGTTGCAATTTCAGAAAAAATCTGCATCAACAAGGAGGCTATATCCATGAGAAAACCACTCGAGGGACTGTTCGTGGTCGAGATGACCAGCTACTGGTCCGCGACGACGACGGCGCGGTTCCTGCGCGACATGGGCGCGCGTGTCGTGCGCGTTGAGACCCCGCCGATCGGCGACTTCTGCCGTTACTACGGCCGCTCTATGGGCATGCCCATCACGGCGGAAGAGAACCCCATCCACGATATTTTCAACGGCGGCAAAGAGTGTGTCGCGCTGGATCTGAAAGATCCCAAGAACCTCAAGCTCATGCAAAACATGCTCGCCAAGGCGGACGTATTCATCACTAGCACCCGCACGGCCGGCCTGAAAAAGCTCGGTCTGGACTGGGAGACGCTGCACGCCAAGTACCCGAAGCTCGTCATGGGTCAGGTCACCGGCTACGGCATCAACGGCCCGCTGGTCAACCGCCCCGGCATTGACGCGATCGCTTATTTCGGCGCCAACGGCGTCATCCTTGACACCCGCACCGATCCCGACAGCCCGCCGATCTACCCGCCTGCCGGCATGGGCGACACGACGACCGGCATCACGCTGCTCAGCGGCGTGCTGGCAGCCCTGCTCGCAGCGCGCGAGACGGGCGTGGGCGACTACGTCATGACGTCCCTGTACGGTACCGGCAACTTCGTCACCGCCGGCTTTGCCACGAACTGCAACTACGGCTATGAGTGGCCGCGGGAAGCGCACACCATGAGCCCGCTCGGCCAGGGCTACAAGTGCCGTGACGGCCGCTACATCTACGTGTTCGTCAACGACTATACGAGTGTCTGGCCGAAGTTTGCCAAGGCGCTGCGTCTGCCGGAAGAGGTCGTGACCGACCCGCGCTTCACGACCAAGGAGTCGACGACGATCATTGCCAACCGCTCCGCGCTCGTGGACATCATCCGTGAGTACGCGCTCCAGCGCGACGCGCAGGATATCCTCGACGAGCTCGTCGCCTACGATGTGCCGAGCTGCATCCTTAACCAGTACAAGGATCGCTTTTCCGGCGAGTGGCTCGAGCAGTCGGTCTCCAACGGCTACCTGATCGAGCACACCTATCCGTCGGGCAACAAGGCGTATCTGGCGCAGATGCCGATCTATTTTGACAGCCTCGGCGTGCAGGATCTCTATGCACAGCACAGAGCGCTGGGCGCGGACAACGAAGCCATCGAGAAGGAATTCGGCGACGGCGAATAAAAGCGCATCTCCCGATCAAAAGCAGGGCCGCAACAGCGGCCCTGCTTTTTTGCGTCTCCGTGGTCAGAACGGCAAAAAGCGTCCCCATCTGCCGGGCAGACGGGGACGCGCCAGTGTGCTGTATTTTCGCGTGCTCAGCGGTTTTTCAGCGCCTGGATGAGCACCTTGCCGGTGGCGTTCTTCGGCAGCTCCGGCAAGAATTCCACCTCACGCGGCATGCGGAACGACGGCATGTTGGCGCGGCAGAATGTCTGCACCTGCTCGACCGTCAGTGACCGGCCGGGCTTGCAGACGATGCTCGCCTTCACGTGCTCGCCCCACTTCGGGTCGGGCATGCCGTAGACGGCGGCTTCGGCGATCTCGGGCATTTTCAGCAGCACGTCGATGACTTCCTCGGGGTAGATATTCTCGCCGCCGGAGATGATGAGCGAATCCTTGCGGCCGCGCAGGTAGAGATAGCCGTCCTCGTCGAGATAGCCCACGTCGTGCGTGAAATACCAGCCGTCGCGGATCACGTCCGCGGTCTTTTCCGGCATCTGATAGTAGCCGAGCATCATGCCCTGCCCGCGCACGCAGATCTCGCCCTCCTCACCGGCATCGCACAGCGAACCGTCCGG
>OHRS01000868.1_pt1 | contig 12877 bp, 11 predicted proteins | sample 1578441 | NCBI WGS metagenome assembly OHRS01 (sample SAMEA3879592, study PRJEB24766) | human gut metagenome | biome: human-associated habitat; feature: feces | place: USA | collected 1985/1987
TGTTTCTGGCGGCGTATTACTTCGTGTACTACAAGGCGCAGGCGCTCATCACACTGCTGGTGGAAAACGCCGCCGTGTACGGCATGAAGATCCGGGGCTCGGCGTATCTGCTGTACCTGTTCGGCAGCGTCGGCGCGGGCGACTGGCTGGCGATGGGGATCGTGACGGTCACGCAGGCGGCGCTCCTCGCGCTGACGCTGTGGGGCATCGCGCGCAGCTTCCTGAAGATCGCCACGGCGACCGGCAGCGTGAAGAAGGTGCGCTTCGAGCACAGGGCCGTGCGCGCGCAGAGCGTGCAGCGGGCGCTGTTCGGCAAGGAGCTGCGCCGCTTCACTGCCAGCCCGAACTATATGCTCAACTGCGGGCTCGGCATTCTGATGCTGCCGGTGGCGGGCATCGTGCTGCTCATCAAGGGCGGCGCGCTCGGCCGGATGCTGGCCGACGTGTTCAGCGGCAACGTGGGCGTTGTGCCGGTGCTGATGTGCGCGGCGGTGTGCCTGCTCGCCTCAATGAACGACATGGCCGCGCCCGCCGTGTCGCTCGAGGGCAGGAATCTGTGGCTTGTGCAGTCGCTGCCGGTCGTACCGTGGCAGGCGCTGCGCGCGAAGCTGGACGTGCAGCTCGTGCTGACCGGCGTGCCGGTGCTGTTTTGCGCCCTGTGCATGGTCATTGTGCTGCCGGGCAGCGCGCTGGAGAAGGCGCTGCTGGTGATCGTGGCGCTGCTGTATACCCTGCTGAGCGCGCTGGCCGCGCTCGCGCTCGGGCTCAAGATGCCGAACCTGACGTGGACCAACGAGACCACGCCCATCAAGCAGAGCGGCTGCGTGATGCTCTCGCTCTTTGCCAACTGGTTTTATGCCCTCGCGCTTGGCGGGCTGTACTTCCTGTGCGGCAATGCGCTGAGTGCAGCGGTGTATCTGGCCATCTTCGCCGTCGTGACGGCGGCGGGCAGCGCGCTGCTGCTCCACTGGGTGAAACAGCGGGGCGCGCGCATCTTTGCCGCGCTCTGAAAGAGAAACGAAAGCCGCCTCGGTCCAATTTGGACCGAGGCGGCTTTTTGCTGCGCAATGCGCTTACAGCATGAGCGACGGGGCCGCGTAGACGCGAGCCTTGAGCTCGCTGTTGAGCATATACAGGCCCTTGGCGTCCGTGCCGAAAAGCTCCATTTTCGTGATGAGATCGGCGGCGTTCTTCTCCTCCTCGCCCTGCTCTTTGACAAACCAGTCGAGCAGCTGCATGGTGCGGAAGTCGCGGTCGTCATACGCGGCGGCGTAGATGCCGTTGATGAGCGAGGTGACGTACTGCTCGTGCTCGAGCGCTTTTTTCAGCGGGGTCATGTGGTCGCCGCGCGTCCAGTCCGGCGCATCGACGGCGCCGAAGCTGACGGCGACGCCGTTATTGAGCAGGTACTGGAAAAACAGCAGCGCGTGGTCGCGCTCCTCCTGCGCCTGCACCCGATACCAGTTTTCAAAGCCGTCGAGACCGGCGGCCGCATAGTAGTTGGCAAAGTCCAGATAGAGATAGGCCGAGTAAAACTCCTTATTGATCTGCTCGTTGATGAGCTGGGCAACCGTTGCGTTCATGGGATGACCTCCTGATAGAAAATAAGAATGATTCTTGATTTCTATCATACAGGATTTTTCCGCCTTGTCAAGCCCCGAGGGAAACTTTTTCTGGCGCACGGGCGCGTTTCCTGTTAAGATGGGCGGGAGAGAAGCAAAAACGGGAACGGAGGAACCCACATGGACTACAACGAAGTTTTACAGCGGGCGCGGGCGCGCATGGCTCCGCGCTGCAAGGTCTGCCCGGAGTGCAACGGCCTCGGCTGCGGCAACACGATGCCCGGCCCCGGCTCAAAAGCGCCCGGCAACGGCGCGAACGACAACTGGCGCGCGTGGCGGCGCTGGTGCCTGAACATGGATACCATCGCTCCGAACACGCCGGTGGACACGTCGCTGGAGCTGTTTGGCCGGACATTTTCCCTGCCCGTGATCGCGGCGCCCATCGGCTCGCTGCGCGCGCAGTTCAATCCTGAGGACGACATCCGCGACTACAACGCCTGCTGCATCGCCGCGGCGGCGCAGACCGGCATCGCCGCGAGCTTTGGCGACGGGCTGGACGCGCGCGTGTTCCCGCACGGGTGCACGCTCTCGCAGCAGTACGGCGGCATCGGCCTGCCGGTCATCAATCCGCTGTCGATGGACACCATCCGGGCAAACCTCGACCTTGCCAACGCGGCGCGGCCCTTTGCCGTGAGCGTGGTTATCGACTCGGCCGGCCTGCCGCACCTGAAGGCGGCCAGCCCCGACGCCGGCAGCAAGACGGTCGCGGAGCTGCGCGAACTGTGCGGCTATGCGCAGATGCCCATGATCCTCAAGGGTATCATGACGGTGCGCGGCGCGGAGAAGGCTGTGGAGGCCGGCGCGGCGGCCATCGTCGTCTCGAACCACGGTGGGCGCGTGCTGCCCGGCAGTGCCGCGACTGCGGACGTCCTGCCCGAGATCGCGGACGCGGTGGGGGATCGCGTGAAGATCCTCGTCGACGGCGGCATCCGCTCGGGCACGGACATTTTCCGCGCGCTCGCGCTCGGCGCGGACGCGGTGATGATCTGCCGGCCGTTCCTCATCAGCTACTACGGCGGCGGCATGGAGGGCATCGTCACCTACGTGGAGAAGCTGCGCGCAGAGCTGACGGACGCGATGTATATGTGCGGCGCGCGCTGCCTCAGCGACATCACGCGCGACATGGTGCGCGAGGTGCGGTAACGAACACGGCAAAAAGCAAACAGCTGCGAAGCCTTGGCTTCGCAGCTGTTTTTGCGCTCACAGGTGCTGGTTGCGCGGGATGCGGTCATAGTGCTGCAGCAAAATCGGCTCGAAGGCCGACAGCAGCTTCATGTCGAGATTGAAAAAGTAGATCGTGAACGTCACAGCGAATGCACCCGCGCTCACGCCGAGCAGCCGCCACGCGAATTTCGGTATTTGCATCGTTCCCCTTCCTTTCTCACCATGCATTTTCGTCCGGCAGAACCTCGATCGACGGGTCGAGCGGCTCTTCACGCATGACGGTGCGCATATAGGCGTTGAGCTGGTCGCGGATGGCCTGGCGCGTGTAGACGCGCGGGTCGCACAGGTCGTGGCAGACCCAGACGAGGTGGATGCCGCGCGCGCGGGCCTGCTCCTCGAACTGACCGTGCATACCGACGAGCGCCTTGCAGGACATATGCTCCCACATAATGACCATATCGGCGTGCAGCGTCTCGCAAAACTCCCACAGATCGTCGACGAGCACCTTGTAGCCGCCGTGCGTGCGGTTGCGCATGATCATGTTCTCATTGAGCCACGCCATGTCATAAAACGCCTGCTCGCGGTTTTCGGGCGTGTCGGTGTCGGCGATCATGCGCGTGTTGACCAGCGAGAGCATATCCGTCAGCGGCACGATGCCCCAGCAGTGGATCATCCAGTTGAGCATATCGATGCAGTACTGCGGCTGCACGCCCCAGACGATGGCGCGGTGGCGATACTCCGGCGCCATCATGCGGTGCGCCTTGTTGCCGCGCTCGGCGTAGCGCATGATCTTGCGGTCGATGGGCGGGAACTTGGCCGAGCGGCCGCAGTTGCCCATGTAGTTCGTGTCGTTATACAGCGAGAACGGCGCGCCGACAAACTGCGGGTAGGGCGTGCTGTTCATCTCGAGCCACGCCAGACGGTTGCGCGTGGCATCGTTGACGCGCTTGGCGCACTCGAAGTAGTGCGTCCAGTCCCACTTCTGCCCCGTGTGCTTCTCGACGAAGGCGATGACGTTGCGGATATCCTGCGCGGCGTAATCCTGCACATCGTCCTCCTGATGGCGCATGGGCGCGACAAGCTGGAACGTCGGGATGCCGTATTCGCGCTCGAGGCGCTTGGCGATGATGCCGTTGCCCATGAGCGAGCCGTCGCAGGTGGTGTTGCACTGCACGGCGCAGACGCCGAGCACGGCGAAGTCATCGTCGATGGAGCAGCCGGCCTCGGCCTCCGGCATGGGGCACACGTCGCCCGCGATGCCGAACTGCTGCGCCACGTCGAGGTAGTGCGTGGAGGAGTTTTGCGTGAGCAGGTTTGCCACGAACATCGTCGGCACCTCACGCAGGATGGCCTTCACATTCGGGAAGCCCATCATGAATGCGGTCATCTCGTTTTCGTCCGTGAGCACGCATTTGTTGGAAAATTCCACGTCGTTGCCGGTGCGGCGGTCGCCGCGGAAGATATCGTCCATGGTGGAGGCCACGTCGTAGACCACGAAGTCCATGGCCGTGTGCACGATGCGCAGCGCCTCATCGCGCAGACCCATGGTGAACTTATCGACCATGTGCGGCACGGCGAGGTAGTTGGACATCCAGCGGTAGCGGAACATGGCCTTGATGTTGCGCGGCTTGACGATGAACTTTGCGAGGAGGGACAGAATGTACAGCCAGCGGCCGTAGTCATAGAGGGTATCCTTGACGCCGCGCCACTCGCGCCGGCAGCGGACCTTTCCGCCGTCGAAGAGTACGCCGAGCTGCTGGTCGCCGATGCGCCGCTTGCCTTCATTGGTCACCATCATCGGACACCTCCCTGTATTTTCTTGATCTCTATGCTCTCGACGAATGCCTGGACGCGCGTGCGCATCTGGCCGATCGAGGAGCGGATGTTGTACGGCCGGTCAACGGACAGCACAGGGAAACCGTAGTCCTCGCGCAGCATCACCGAACCGAGCGTGCGCTCATATGCCCACGGATCGCAGAACTTGATCTGCTCATAGAGGATGCCGTCGGCGTGGTATTCTCTGGCGATGTCGGCCACGTACTGCTTGCGGCCGTAGACCTTTTCCATGTTCATCGTGCGCGGGCACTGGCCGCGGTAAACATACTGGCGGCAGATCTGCGTGAGCGCGTCGTCCTCGTCCGTGAGCGTGATCGGATCGCGTCCCGGCAGCGAGCCGAAGCAGAACCGGTCGGCGCAGACATAGGCACCGGTGTCCTCGATGAGCCGGATGAATTCGCTGTCGTCCACCTCGGAGCCGACGAGCGCGATGCGCGCGCGGTATGCCCGCTCCTCCGGCTCGCGGCTGCGTACTTCCTCGAGCGTCTCTTCCAGTTTGTCGATCAGCAGGTACTTCGGCGCGACATAGGTCGCGAGCGTCAGCACGTGGAATTCGTAACCCGTGATGCGCGGCCGGACCTCCTTGCGGAAGTCGCCGAGCGCGCGGATGAGCGCACACACGCGGTTGTGCTCGGCCACCGCCCTACGGATGGCGGCGTCGGACACGTCCGTGCCGAAGGCGTCGTGCAGGGGCTTGAGGATGTGGTTTTTGCACTGGAGCACGAGCAGGTCCACGCCGTTGTCGTCGGCCTTGAGCGGGATCTCCATGTACTCGTAGAAGAAATGGTCCTTGCCGGCGCCCATGGTCTTGAGCAGTTCCATGTTTTCCACGCAGCGGTTGATCATCGTACAGCCGTCGGGCGCGATGACGCAGTCGGCAAAGTTGAAGCCGCCCTCGACCGCGCGCTCGAGCAGGGAGCGGCTGGTCTCGCACAGGAGGCTCGTCATGTAATAGGTCGCAATGTCCATCGACCCGGTGTTCGGGGCGTGCAGGCGCACGCCGAAGGTGTTGTCCAGATTCATCAAGGGCTCGGGTGTGTTCTCGCAGACAAAGGCGACGCATTTTTTGCCTTCCGCCTGGGCTTGGACAACAAGTGCGTTGTTGGCCTCCTGCAGGAGGTCCTCGAAGTAGGTCAGGTGCTTCAGGTCTCTCATTGCTGCATTCCCCCATTCTGGTTACACGTTATTCTGTTTTCGTCCGTTCCATGCCGATCGCTATGTTATAATTTTAACCCCAATATGTGCCATGCGTCAATCCAGTGATGATTTTTCATCACTTTGCGGTGGAAATGTCAAGGACCGTTGTGCAAAATATACAATATTTTGGAGTGGCTTCCAATATACGTGTTGAGAATTCGATCTCCGGTCCGGATGGCGGCCGGGAGCATATGCGGCTTCCGGGCAGCAAAAAGCCCCGGGAGGGAACGCATCGCGTTCCCTTCCCGGGGGCTTTGATCGAAATGGTATGCTCAGAACGCCACGTTCATGAACAGCGCCACGCAGCACAGGATCACGGCCAGCGGCACATAGACATAGCGGCCGACGCCGTACCAGAACGCGCCGCGGTGGCGGCGGCTGCCGGTGTTGACGGCGGCGAGCAGGTCGTCCTTCTTCATGATGTAGAACCACGACACGGCGCCGAGCGTCGCGCCGATGGGGATGATGTAGATCGACACGAGGTCCATCCACGGGCCCCATTTGGAGATGGGCTCCATGAGCAGGCCAAATCCGAGGCACAGCACGCACAGGATGCCGAGCACGGCCGCGCGGCTGAGCTTCGGGAACTTGTGCAGGAGCGATTCGGCGACGGCCTCGAACATGTTCTGCAGCGAGCTGACGCCGGCAAAGATCATGGCGACGTACAAAATGACGGCGAAGAGCCGGCCGAGCGGGATGTCCTGCAGGATGGTCGGCAGCGTCACGAACAGCAGGCTCGGGCCCGCGCCGACGTCCAGCCCGTAGGAAAAGCAGGCGGGGATGATGACGAGCGCGGCGACGACGGCGGCGATGGTGTCAAAAATGGCCGTGTGCTGCGCCACGCCCACGACGTCCTCGTCCTTGGACAGATACGCGCCGTAGACGATCATGCCGCTGCCGGTGACGGACAGGGAGAAAAACGCCTGCCCCATGGCCCAGATCCAGATCATCGGGTCTTTGAGGGCCTCCCAGCGCGGGGTGAACATGAACTTGTAGCCCTCGGCCGAGCCGGGCAGCAGCGCCACGCGCACGGCCAGCACGACAAAGATGAGGAAAAACAGCGGCATCATGACCTTGTTGGTCTTTTCGATGCTGTGTGCGCCGAGAAAGAGCGTCAGCAGTGTGCCGGCCACGACGATGACGTGGTAGGGGATGACGGAGTACGGCTGCGTGGAAAACGACGCGAACCACACGGCGGCGTCGCCCGTCATGAGCGTGCCGAGCAGGGAGTCGACCAGCGCCTTGAGAATGTACGTCACGATGACGGCGTAGCCGATGGCGATGCACAGCGACCCGGCCAGCGGCAGCCAGCCGAGCAGGCCGCCGACCTTTCCGGCGGTCTTGCCGCGCGTGGCCCATGCGTTTTCATAGGCGCCGAGCGTGCCGGTGCCGGCGCGGCGGCCCATGGCGAACTCCGTCGGCAGGCCGACGGTGCTGAAGATGACCACAAACAGCAGGTAGATCAGCAGGAAGGCCCCGCCGCCGTTGCTGCCCATCTTGTTCGGAAAGCCCCAGACGTTGGCCATGCCGACGGCCGAGCCGACGGACGCCAGGATAAAGCCCCAGCGGCTGGCAAAGCTTTTCGTGTTTTTCGTTTTCATACGCGCTCCCATCCAGACGTGAAAAACATCTGTGCGGCGCGCACCGCGCAGATGTCGGGTCTGATTCTTGTTTTTGCCGTGCTTTGCCCATGCACAGCGGCTTCATTTTAAAGTATTGCAGCAGGAAAGTCAAGAAAATTGCCGGATTCCTTCAAAAATCCGGCAGGGTTTCTTGTGGATTTGACGAACGCGGCAGAAAAAAGCAGCGTCTCACGGGAAAGGCCGTGAGGCGCTGCAACGATTTCAGTGATCGGCTCAGTACTTGATCTCCTTGCCGGCCTTGCGCCACTGCTTGAACTCCGCAACGGCGGTGAACAGCGCGTCGGACGAGGAGTTGATGGCGGTCTCAACGGAGTCCTGAATGACGCCGATGATGAAGCCGACGCCGACGACCTGCATGGCGACGTCATTGGAGATACCGAACAGGGAGCAGGCCATGGGGATGAGCAGCAGCGAGCCGCCCGCAACGCCGGACGCGCCGCACGCGCCGAGCGCGGCCATGACGGACAGGATGATCGCAACGGGCAGCTGCACGGTGATGCCGAGTGTGTGCACCGCGGCGAGCGTCATGACGGTGATCGTGACGGCCGCACCTGCCATATTGATGGTCGCGCCGAGGGGGATGGACACGGAGTAGAACTCCTTATCCAGGCCGAGGCTCTCGCACAGGGACATGTTCACGGGGATGTTCGCGGCGGAGGAGCGGGTGAAGAATGCAGTGACGCCGCTCTCCTTCAGGCACTTGAACACCAGCGGATAGGGGTTCTTGCGGATGACGATGAACGTCATGATGGGGTTGACGACGAGGGCGGCAAAGAGCATGCAGCCGACGAGGATGAGCAGGAGCTTGCCGTACTCGGTGAAGATGGCAAGGCCGCTGGTGGACACGGCGGAGAACACGAGACCCAGGATGCCGAACGGGGCGAGGTTGATGACGAAGCGCACCGCCTTGGTGACGGCCTCGGAGGCGTCGGCGAGGAACTTCTTGGTCGTGTCGGACGCGCCCTTGAACGCGAAGCCGAGCACGATCGCCCAGAACAGAACGCCGAGATAGTTGGCCGAGACGATCGAGCCGATGGGGTTGGAGACAATGTTGTTGAGCAGGCCGGTGAAGATAGCGGCGAAGCTCTCGGGCGCGCTGTCGGAGGCGGCCTCAGTCAGCGTGATGGTCACGGGGAACAGGTAGCTCGCGATCACGGCGATGACGGCCGCCAGGAACGTGGAGACAAGGTAGAGCACGATGACGGTGCCGAACTGCTTGCCCAGCTTCTCCTTGGACTGGGCAAGGGCGCTGATGATGAGGACAAAGACCAGCAGCGGGGCGATGGCCTTCAGGGCACCGACAAACAGGGTGCCAAGGATGCCGATGCCGGGCGCGGTCACGGCGGCGTTGGGGATCAGCAGGGCGAGCGCCGCGCCGATGACCATGCCGATCACGATGCGCAGCACAAGGCTGACGCTGTTGTACGCTTTGACAAGTTTCATTCTTTTTTCTTCCTTTTTTCTGTTTGTTTTGCGTGAAGAGGCGCAAGAGACAGTGTAACAAGATGTGAACACAATGTCAACAGGGAAGCCGACCGGAATGCTGCTCTGTATCCGGATTTTGCGGGAGAATGCGCAGACGCAAAAGTCGGGGCGGCCCCGACTTGTTGTTGCTTTGGGGGTGTCCCCCCGATGCGCGCGTCAGATCTGCTCCTCGACGTCCTTGTCGTCGTGGTATGCGATGAGCGCGTTGTAGATCTTTTCGATGAGCTTCATGTCCGCGTTGGTCATGTATGCCAGAAACAGCAGACCAAAGAGTGCGGCGAGCACGATGAGCACGATCCAATACCAGGCCATATTCGTTCCTCCTTACCAGCTGAGTGTGTCTTCGTAATCCAACAGAGTGGGGTCAAGCGGCTTCTCGTTGAGCACCGTGACCATATACTGGCTGAATGCCTCGCGCATCTCGCGGCGCGAGACCGTGCGCGGATCCATGACGTCGTGCGGGATCCAGATGAGGTGGATGCCGCGCTCGCGCGCCTGATCCTCAAACAGGCCGTGCAGACCGCCGACGTTCTTGCACGATACGTGGTCGTACATGATGACGATGTTCGTGTGGAACTTCTCGCACATCTTCCAGCACTCGTCGAGCAGGTTGACATAGCCGCCGTTGGTGTGCGAGCGCATCATCATCTTCTCATAGCAGCGCACGAGATCGGCCAGCGCCTGCTCCTTGTCGCCGATGGTGATGGGCTGGTAGCTGAGCATGGCCTCCATGTCGTTGACGCAGGTGACACCCCAGCAGTGCTGCGTCCAGTAGGTAAAGTTGGTGTAATAGTGCGCGGGGCATGCCCAGACGAGGCAGCGGTATTTCGGCTGGGGCGCGTTGGCCGCCTTGTCCTGCTCGTAGCCCTTGAGCATCATCTTCGTGACGCGGCGGTCCGTCTTGAGCATGAACTTGTCCATGCAGGCTGCCGCCATGAACTCATATTCGCGCTGCAGTGCCAGCGCCGCACCGCAGACCTGTGGGTGCTCGGTGCAGTTGACGTCCCACTTCTCGATCATACAGCGCGAGCTCTCGTTGTACATTTCGGCGTTTTTCCAGAAGGCGTCCCAGTCCCATTTGACGCCGAACTGCTGCTCGAGAAATTCGATGCCCTTTTTCAGGTTCTTGACCGCATAGGTCTGCACTTCCGGTTCGTTGACACGCTGCGGCGGCGTGATCTGGAACGAGGGAAGCTCCTTGAAGTGCCGCGTGAGGATGTTTGTCTGCGAGATCGCGCCGTCGCACGGCATCGTGCCGGTGAAGTAGCACTTGCCGACGCGCGGATAGTCGTCCACCACGGCGCAGCCGCTCTCGGCGGCGGGTTCGGGGCAAACGTCTGCCGGCAGACCGAGGTGCTCCATGGCGTCGATGTAGAACATGCTGGCGTTCTGGTCGACCTCCGACGGCAGACCGATGGCGAACATGGCGATGTCGATCCACTTCACGGTGGGGAACCCCATCATGATCAGGTGCGGGGTCATCTCATCGAACATGACGGTGTTCTCGCGCAGCTTCGCCGCGTGCTTGCTGTTGGGGCGCAGGTTCTTGTCGCGTAGGATGATGTCACGCACGCCGAGGACGGAGTTATGCAGCACGGAGAAAAACTGGTTGTGTGCATAGCGCAGCTCCTTGCCGCGCAGCCCCATGGTGTGGCGGTCGACCATGTGCGCTGCGGTGAGATAGGACACCATCCAGCGGTAGCGCAGCATGGCCTTGACCATCAGGATCGGGTGACAGCCAAGCTTTGCGGCCATGAAGCCGTAGAGATACAGCCAGCGGAAGAAATCATAAAAGGTGTCTCGGAAGCCGCGCCATTCGCGGGCGCGGAAGGCGCGGTGCTCGGCGGAATAGAAGCGGCCGAGGCCCTTGCCGGTTTTGGGGTTGTAGGCCATGTCAGTTGTCCTCCTTTTGCGCTGAGCGCAGCTGCTTCATTTCCAGACTCTCCACAAAGGCCTGCACGCGCGTGCGCAGCTGGCCGCTCTGCCCTGCGATGTAGGGGCGGTCGATGGAGAGGATGTGGATGCCGTAATCACGCGGCATGACCTGGTTTGCGATCACGCGCTCATACGACCAGTAGGTGCAGAACTTCATCTGCTCGTAGATCGCGCCGTCGGCCTTGAAATCATGCACGAGCTGGGCAACGTGGTCATTGCGGTACTGGACGCGGTGCAGCGCGCTCTGGCGCGGGCACTCGGTGTGCTCGCGCTGTTTGTGCTGGCGTTCTGGCTCACGGGGTGCGATCCCGCGGCGTTCTGGGCGCGGCGGGTGCACCTGCGCGACATTGTCTCGCAGCTCTTCCCGCCGGACTGGAGCTACCTGTCCGCGATCGTCGCGCCGCTGCTGGCCACGCTGCGCATGTCCGTCACCGGCACGGCGCTGGGTGTGCTGCTGGCGCTCATCCTCGCGCCGCTGTGCGCGGCCAACCTGCCGTGCCCGGCGCCGGTGCGCCGGATTCTGCGGTTTCTGGTGCAGGTGCTGCGCTCGTTCCCGGCGCTGATCCTTGCGCTGCTGGCGACATTCCTGTTCGGCCTCGGCACATTTTCCGGCACGGTCGCCATCACGCTTTTTACGCTGGCCGTCATGACGCGCATGACCTATGAGGACATCGAAACGCTGACGCTCGCGCCCTATCGCGCCCTGTGTGCCATGGGTGCGTCCCCGGCGCGGGCCTATGCGCGCGCCGTCGTGCCGGAGATCGCCTCTGGCTACCTGACCAACGCGCTCTACCTGCTCGAGACGAATGTGCGCCACAGCGCTATCCTCGGCTATGTCGGCGCGGGCGGCATCGGCCTGCTGCTCAAACGGCGGAATCTGGCGCTGGAGCCTCTCATCCACGGCGGAGAGAGCACCACCATCTACCGCAGCGGCACCGGGAGTACGGCCGCGTCGGCGCGATCCTTGTGTGCCTGTTCGTGACTGTCTGCTGCATCGAGTGGCTCAGCCACGTGCTCGGACGCATCATCCGCGGCGAGCGCAGCATCCCGCGCGGGGCAAAGCGCGCGATCTGGGCGGCGGTGCTCGTGTGCGTCGTCGTCTGCACGGCGGGCATCGAAGCGCCGGATCTGGCGCACACGAGTAAAAGCGTGCTCGCGGCGATGGGCACGGGGCTGCTGCATCCGGACTGGAGCTTTTTCTTCGGCACCGGCAAGGACGGCCTCGGCTGGCTGCTGCTCGAGACGGTCGGCATCGCGCTGGCCGGTACGGGCCTCGGCGCGCTGCTCGCTTTGCCGCTGGCGTTTTTGAGCACACCGAAGCTGCTGCCGCGCCCGGTCGCGCTGCTGTTTCGGGTGCTGATCGTGGCGATCCGCTCCGTGCCGTTTCTGATCTACGGGCTGATTTTCATCCGTGTCTCCGGCCCGGGCGCGTTCACCGGTGTGCTGACGCTTGCGGTGTGCAGCATCGGCCTGCTCAGCAAGCGCTTCACCGAGGCGATCGAGTCGCTCGATTTTCGCGCTTACGACGCGCTGCGCGCCATGGGCGTCTCTCTGCTGCCGCGCATCCGCTATGCGGTGCTGCCGCAGCTCGGCCCGGCGTTTTCCTCGGCTGTGCTCTATCGGTTCGATGTCAACATCCGCGAGGCGTCCGTGCTCGGCCTTGTCGGTGCCGGCGGCATCGGCGCGCCGCTCATTTTCGCCATGAATCAGTACGCATGGAACGATGTCAGCGCTATCTTCCTCGGCTTTGTTCTGCTCGTCTGGCTCATCGACGTGGGCTCGGCCCGCCTGCGTACCCGGCGCACCGCGGCTGCCGCTCCCGGGAAATGAAGTTCGCGGCGGCCAACTGGTGGTTTGCACTGCGCCCGGCATTTTTTCAAATATTTTCAGTTTTTGTGATGAGAGTCCTGATTATGGGACTCTCTTCCTGCTATGATGGAGAAAACAGGCGGACAGGCGGCTCTGCAGCGCGAAAGGCAGCGGCTGCCGCCGGCG
>OHRS01000871.1_pt1 | contig 12855 bp, 7 predicted proteins | sample 1578441 | NCBI WGS metagenome assembly OHRS01 (sample SAMEA3879592, study PRJEB24766) | human gut metagenome | biome: human-associated habitat; feature: feces | place: USA | collected 1985/1987
CCTCTGGAGGTTCGCTTCGCTCATCCCGTCAGGCTGTCGCCTGCCACCCATTCACAAGGTCATGGGCGACCATGCCTCCAGAGGCCTCACCCCCGCCGGGACTTCTCTGCCACATGGCCTTTACTGATGTTCATTTCCATGCAATGTAACTCCCTGTGCGTGTTAAAACGTTTTCCACGCACGTCGTGGTGAAAAAATGTCATGTCGTGCGTAAAATGGCCAGATTTACTCACGACACGACGAATATTGTAGGGCCTTATTCCGGGAAAACGTTTTAGGCGGTACGGAATTCCAAGTGCAGACAATTACGGGATAAAGCTGGTGTGGAGCATAAATTATTAACTGTTAAACAGTTAGCCATTTTCAGAGTTAGATGAACGGCAACTCTGAAAATGGCTAATACGTTATAAAACAGAGGTTTATGCTCCACATGTTGCATCCGTTTCCGGTTGTCTGGCCCCATCATTATTCGCTGCGCGATACGCCCGGGGTGTCATGCCGACAGTTTCCTGGAATACGGAGCAGAAATACTCCGAGGTCTTGAAACCGCTGTCTACGGCTACGTTCTTTATCGGCAATGAGGTATTGCGCAGCAGGTACATTGACATGTGAATCCGTAATTGCTGGAGATATTGGGCGGGCGCCATTCCGGTGTTCTTGCGGAACATGCGGCGGAGCCAGGTGTAGCTCATTCCCCTTTCGGCGGCAAGAGCCGGGACGTCTATCGGCTCGGAGAGATGGTCTGCCATATATTTTTTCACATAGTTGATGGCGGCATCGAGCTTGTCATCCGTCTTGTCCCGTGTGGTGAGATTGTAGTTCACCAATGCAAGCATGTGGATCACGACAGCCTGCAGAATCGACATCGTCTGAGAGCATTGGCGTTCAGAATAGAAGAGAGCCTGTTCGAAAAGGTCCACGAGGGTGGCTGACATTCCCAAATCTATCGGGCCTTTCCTTTCACCGAAAAAGCGTTCGATTTCACGGCGGAACGTGGGTCCGTTGAACCCTATATAATATTCTGTCCAGCCTGTATCCCTGTTAGGGTGATAAGAATGCCAATATCCCGGGCGGAGCAGGAACAACGTACCGGGAGTAACTATCCTGGAACTTTCATTGTCCTCGAAAACGCCGGTACCGCCGGTAATGTAGACCAGCTGGAATTCAGCCAACTGCCTTCCGTCATTGAAGCTGTAGCGCTTGGGTATGACACGGGCAGGATATTCCTGCCGAGGTCCGACATCCTGATAGCCGATGGAAGAAATCAAGTCTTCCGTTTCATTTGAGGTCGTTTCGAACGAAAGCAGCGAAAATCTGCTGGTATGCTTGCCGCTATCCTGTATCATATTCTTATAGTTTTAATAGTATTAGTGTCAAAAATCCAATTTAATAATGTTAGGCCACTATGTTGATTGCTCGAAAATTTATGTAAATTTAATGTAGGAAAAGAAAGAGAGATTTTTCGCGAATGTGCCACGCTAGTGTCTCGCCACCATTTCAAATCTCCGTGCACGGGAACGGCAAAAATCTCCTTCATCCTTTATAAAGTTAAGCAAAAAAATGTGATTTTATGACACTGAAGTGTCAGAAAACGTAATTAATAACACGGAAAGCAAATGAAAAACCGAATTGTAGCAATCCTGGCGACAGCCATCGCGCTAGTTTCCTGCGCGCAAGGGACCAAAACTCCTGACTATTATGTCTGTGCCTACATCTGGCCGTCATGCCACGACGACTCTCTAGCCCACGAACTTATCTGGCCCGGCGGACAAGGAGAATGGGAAATCATCAATGCCGGAACTCCGAGATTCCCGGGGCATTACCAACCGCGCGAGCCGCTGTGGAAAGGCGACCAGGATGATGATCCGGAAGTAGTGGAAAAATGGATAAACACAGCTCTCAAATACGGAGTCAACACCTTTATATATGACTGGTACTGGTTCCACAAGTATCCGTTCCTCGAAGAAGCGCTGGACAACGGCTTCCTGAAGGCACCATCCAACGAGAAGATGAACTTCTATATAATGTATGCGAATCATGAGGTGACGAATTATTGGAATCCGCATATCAACTCCGACACCGAGACATTGACATTCGATCCAAGAATCGATTGGGAGCAATGGAAAATAATCGTGGACAGGGTCATCAGCCAGTATTTCCATCGCCCGAACTACGTGAAAATTGACGGGTGTCCTGTTTTCAGCATCTGGAGCCTGGATTATTTCATGGAAAGCTTCGGCTCATTGGAAGAGGCAGGAAAAGCTATGGATTATTTCCACGCGAAGGTAAAAGAAGCCGGATTTCCGGATGTCCATATCCAACTATGCGGAGGAATATGGCCACGCGGAAAGGAGGAAACTCAGCGCATCAAGGACCAGATAAAGAGGTTCGGCATTTCTTCGACGGCCGCTTACAATATGGGTGGCATGGAGCCTGACTATATCCGCCACGGAATGAAGGCAATAGGTTTCAGGGAGCGTTGGTACAAGGAATTCGGAATTCCGCTGTTCCCTACGGCATCCGTAGGCTGGGATGACACGCCACGCTATCCGGCAAAAGGAGAAAAGGACATTACCCGATACAATCATTCACCGGAAGCCTTCGCTTCTTTCGTACAAACCGCAAAGGAATGGGCTGACGACCACGCTGACACCCAGCCGAAGTTCGTAATGCTCAACGCATGGAATGAATATGTCGAGGGCAGTTACCTTCTTCCGGACCGTTACTGGGGCTTCCGTTTCCTCGAAGCGGTAAAGGATGTGTTCGACGGAAAATATGACAAGCCAGCGACATCGAGCTGCAAAGCCAAATAAAAAAATATAATGAACTAATAATCAATGATATGAAGAGATATCGCCTAATCATTCCATGGATTATCGCCCTCGTGCTCCAATCGTGTACGGGCGACAATCTGGAGCAGAGAATCTCGTCCTTGGAAGAGCGAATCAGCGCATTGGAATCCGTCTATGGAGAAATAAACGACAATGCCACCGCACTGAACACTCTCTACAAGGAGAATCTTCTGATACTTCAATATGATGAACGGACGGAGAACGGCAACATTGTAGGATACGACCTGAAACTGTCTGACGGCAGCACCATCAGCATCACGTTCGGAAAGAACCTGGAAGGCACTGCCCCGATGATAGGAGTGGACGAATCAGGAAAATGGTCAGTCTCTTTCGACGGAGGCGAGACATTTTCCGAGATAAAAGGTGCAGCCAGTCCGTGGAGCACGGATGGAAAATCCCCTGTCGTCAGCATTGACAAATATGGTTTCTGGCAGATTTCGATTGACGAGGGCAAAACTTGGCAGAGAGTCGTTGATGCCAAGGGCGACCCGATAAGTGCCGTGGACGGCAAATCACTTGCTCCTGCATCGTATTGTTTCTTCGACAGAGTGGTCCACAACAAGGAAACCGGGAACATGGACATCACGCTGGTAACCGGTGAGACGTTCTCCATTCCTTTGGAGTCTGAGGCCTCGATAGAATTGAAATACTACGATGAAAAGGACGGCGCCTGGGTCTATGGAGACCGTTTGAATGAGTTCCCTGCAGAAATCAAGGGTATCGGAGACATGACATTCCTCAACGTGCCGGACGGATGGAATTTCCGGATGGAGAAGGACAAGCTCGTAGTGGAAGCTCCAAAGGACGGCGTTACAGGAGAATACACTGTCAATCTTTTGGCTTCGACTCTTTCCGGCGAGGCCAAGACATTCAAGTTCAAATTCAAGTATGAAAAGGACCTGATTCTTTTCGACGACTTTATCGGGAATGATATCGACTATAGATGGTGGGTGCGTTATAAGAGCGGCAGCGTGACATCTGACTGGAACACTTATCAGAAAGGCGATCCGGCACAATCTGTAGTAGAGGACGGACTTCTCAAACTTTACGCCCACGTTGACGGTGATTCATACAAGACAGGTGCAATCTGGACAAAGGACAAGCTTACATACAAACCGCCTTTCCGCCTGGATTGCAGGGCACGTTTCACGCAAATGGGAACGGGCATCTGGTATGCCATCTGGGCAGCTCCTGATGCAGGATACCTTTATGGTGAAATAGATGTTTGCGAAAAACTGAATTTCGGAACGACAACATACCACACATGCCACACGCAATACACATTGAACACCGCGGCAATAAACCAGAAAAAGGAAACTTATGTAAATGAAGCCGGAGAGACGGTATCGAATTACAACCAAGGAATTGCTCAGGATGCGATGGCTCCGGGTGTATTCAATGTCTTTTCAGTCGAGATTACGGACGAACAGATCGTCTGGTATGTCAATGATACACCGGTCCATGTTTACAAGCACTTTGTCCATACTGCGGATGACCCTCTTTACTCGCAGTTGAAGCCGCAGGAGCAGGAATGGTATTTCAAGAACTGGACATTCATGGAACAAGATTACAATACACTTCTCGACATTGCCGTAGGCGGACAATTTGTCGGCGGCATCGTCAAGAAAGAAGAATTCCCTGGACAGTTCGATATAGACTGGATTAAAGTCAAACAATTGTAACACAAAACATCAGCATAATGAAAACGAATCACAAATTAATAACTATAGCAGCCTCCTTTTTGGCAATGGTCGCTTGTGGCAACATTGACGACCTCGAGGACAGGGTAGACAAAATAGAAAACAGGGTTTCCGCATTGGAAAAAGTGGCTGAGGCAATCAACGGCAACGTCAGGCCATTGCATCAGGTCAGGCGATAAACAGCGTGGAAGAGAAAGATGGCGCATATATTCTCAATCTTTCCAATGGCAAGACCATCACACTCCAGCAAGGCAATATCGGCGTAGGCAAAGCTCCGTTGATGTCTGTCGACAAGGACGGATATTGGATGGTGGACTATCAGGACGGAAAAGGAGCTGTTTATCTGAAAGATGATGAAGGGCAGAAAATCGTCGCCGTAGGACAAAACGGCGTCACGCCAATGTTCGGCGTCAGCGAGGATGGTTATTGGACAGTAAGTTACAATGGAGGTTCAAGCTTCGCTCCTGTTCTCGATGTAAAAGGAGAAAAGGTAAAGGCTGTTGCAGGCAGCAGCACGGAAGATTCTTATTTTGCAGGAGTGGAATATGACAATGAATCCCTTGTGCTCACTCTCAAGAACGGAGAGCAGTACAAAGTCCCTGTCGTCGGCGGATTTCTATGCAAGATCAATGGCGCTTCAGACGAAGAAGTTTTCCGCAAAGGAGAGAAAAAGACATTCTCCGTCGAGCAGAAAGGAATAGCCTCTACCATAATAACGGCGCCAAAGGGCTGGGAAGCATATCTCACAAGTACAGTCCTGTCAATCCAGGCACCTGCCGACGTGGCTACGAAGGCTGCGCTTGCAGACACCCGTACCGACGTCTCTGTAGTCGCCATTTCGGAAGCCGGACACATAGCTATCGCCAAAGTGCGCGTAAAAGTAGACGGTTCAGTTTCCGTTTATGACCCGGCTGCAAGTGTAGCTCTGGTCGAAGCGACAGTAAGCACGCTCAAGTTCAATGTGACGACAGAAAACGCAGCTTCATGGTACTGGATGGTACGCAAGAGCGGTGAAGCTGCACCTGGAGTAAGCGAACTCATTTCCGACGGGACTAAAGGTTCCGATGCCGTGGTGACTGTAGAAGGCCTTATGGGACAGACGGAATATGTAATGTACGTACTTCCATGTGGCGACGTGAACAATGGTCCGATTGCCGCATTCAAAGCGACAACTGCCGACTATTCCAACCTTTACGAGGCATGGGAGGCAGGCGCTGAGATAAAGATCGGATCTCAGACTTACAGCAAGGCGAAGGGAGACAAGGCAAAACTTGTAACAGGCGGAGCAGACCAACAGATTTACAGTGCCTGGGTCATCAATGGCAACTTCAATGTATTCTTCGTAGATGAGGGGTCCAGCGTATTCTTCAAAAATGCAGGATATGAAAATCATTCTGTCGTCGTTCTCGGCAATATTCCGGGAACACGTCCTGTCGTGGAGATCCGGGAGCAGATTGCCGTGAACGGAGTTGACTTGGCGTTTAAGAATGTCAGTGTCAAAATGGTTGACGGCATGGCCGGAGGCAAGTTCATCTACAGCAACACTGAGATGGGCAGAATGATACTTGATGACTGCTATGTGGATTTGAAATATCCTGTCCTTCAGCGATTCAACAATGATGGAAGCACTTCAGGCAAGATGGCAGGTATAGAGATAACAGACTGTGACGTTTGTGTGAATTGGGCTGCCGACAATACTGCCCAGCCGCTCCTTGTCAACACTCATGCCGGCGGTGCTGAGCTCGGTAATGTCACGATAAAGAATAATGTGTTCTGGAGCAAGGGCGACAAGAAAGAGTTCCATCTTGTCGCGAGTCAATATAGCGGGAAATACACCAAGTTCAATAGCATTGTAGTAGAGAACAATACATTCTATAATGTAAACAACGGCTTGGCCTCAAAAGGCAGAGACCGCGCTATGATTGTAGCTTCTGCTTTAAATGACATCTCATTGAGCGGCAATATCGTATATGACACCAATCCGGACTCAAAGTCTGTTTCCACAAAGCCTCATCTGACATGGCTGGCAGTTCTTAAGACAGCTGACGGTGGTATCGGAACTGGCGTAGCCGCGGCAGCAATGACAAACACTCTCGGCAACCTTGTGAACATCGCGGAACTTTGTACTGTCACGGACGGCGTCACTTCCGAATGGACAAAAGGAATGATCAATCTCATTACATGGAAAGCTGGCGGATGGAGCGAGATAGCATCCTGGAAAAACCCGTTCGCTGTCGAAAATGTGGAGAACGGCTATTTCGTGACGACTGATGAATACAAGTCCTATGGCGCACAGAGAAAATAAAACGATGTTATGAAAATAAACAAGTTTATAATCATTGTATTGGTCATTATTCTCCTTCCTGTCTCGTTGTGGGGACAGGCGGGGAAAGTGACCGTGAAAGGAAACGTCTCGGACGCTTCCGGCCCGCTGCCCGGGGCGACAGTCTATCAGGACGGAAAAATGTCAAACGGCATTTTGACAGGTCCAGACGGCGGATATACGATTATGGTCGATCCGGACGCGACATTGATAGTTTCCTGTCTAGGTTATGCCGAAATCAAGGAAAAGGTTTCAGGACGCACCAAGATTGACTTCATGATGAAAGAATCATATGAAACGCTGGCCGCCTCCGAGGTCGTCAGTGTGGGATACGGATCTGTGGCAAGGCGCGACCTGACCGGTTCTGTCGGAAAGGTCAATATGGATGACATATCCAAATCCACACCGATGAACTTCGACCAGGCACTTGCAGGAAGAGTTGCGGGCGTGGTGGTTTCCACTTCAGACGGTGCCGTAGGTTCAGAAGCCAACATCATCATCCGTGGAAACAACTCATTGACACAATCATCAGCACCTCTTTATGTCATTGACGGATTTCCGACTGAAAGTTCTTTTGCAAGCTCTATAAGCCCGGCTGACATCGAAAGCATCGATGTTCTTAAAGACGCATCAGCTTCAGCCATCTATGGAGCACGCGGCGCCAATGGCGTCATCATCATCACGACAAAGAAAGGCTCGCAAGGAAAACCGACCGTTAATTTTTCGGCTTCCTGGACCGGTTCCAAAATAGCCAACAAAGTCGATCTGCTGAACGGTTATGACTACGTACGACTGGACGATGAATATTACATGAACAGAAGTTCGTCACACACCAGTTATTTCACGAATTATCTGGAAGACGGCACTCCTGACAGCCGATACTACTCTCTTGAAGACTATGCCACTGTTCCTTATGTGGATTGGCAGGACTATGTTTACCGCAATGCACTGAGCCAGAACTACAACATCTCGCTCAGCGGCGGCAATTCCAAGACAGGAACCAGCTACAATGTAAGTTTCACCGCGCTTGACCAGAACGGTATTCTCGTAAAGAGCAACTTCAACCGCTATTCCGGCAGCATCAAACTCAGCCAGAAGATAGGTGAAAAAGTCAAGGTAGATTTCAGCGCAAATTACTCGCAGGCGAACACGAATGGAATCCAGCCGTCCAGCAGCAATTCAAATTCTACCGTAAGTACCTATTTCCTCTATTCCGTATGGGGATTCCGTCCGCTGAAACCACTGCGCGACGGAGTTGTCGGTGATTCGTTCATCAACCAGCTGGTAGATGAAGAAGTGTCCAACCCTAACGATTTCCGTTTCAACCCTATGGCAAACGTGAAGAATTCGTACAGAAAAATCATCCGCAACTACCTGAACAGCAATGTCGCGCTCAACTGGGACATAATCAAGGGCTTGAGGCTCAGGATAACCGGAGGATATAATCAGGCAAGGACAAGGAACGAGTCATTCAACAACTCCCAGACAATGACCGGTCACCCGGCGTCTCCTCTCGGAAAGGGTCCTAATGGATTTATCTACAACACGGACGTGACTAGTTGGCTGAACGAAAACACCCTCAATTATGACAAAATTTTCGGCAATGACCATAATTTCCAGGCTCTTGTAGGATTTACCGCCCAAGGAGAAACTACCAGATCCACTGGAGTGGAAGCTAATCATGTCCAGTCTGAACTTTTAGGCGTCGAAGGCCTCAATACCGGTGAGTATCAATCCGTAACCCCGTATAAGAGGGATTGGCTGCTGCTCTCGGGACTCGCAAGAGTAAACTACAATTATGCCCACAAATATTATGTGACAGCATCATTGCGAGCTGACGGATCATCCAAATTTCCGAGCGGCAACCGCTGGGGCGTATTCCCTTCAGGTTCAGTCGCCTGGTCTTTCTCAAACGAAGATTGGGCACAGAACAGCGGATGGTTCAATACCGGAAAAATCCGTGCTTCATGGGGAATGACAGGTAACAACAGGACACAGACGCCTTACGATTACTATTCACGTTTCGTGACAAGACCTGGCTACAACAGTCTTGACTATGTCCGCGACGGAAAGACAGTATCAGGCTACTTCAGAGAGAATATGGAGAATCCGTTCCTCGGCTGGGAAACCACAGCACAGACAGATATCGGACTCGACCTCGCATTCCTCCACAACAGGATTTCATTGACGGCAGATATTTATCAGAAGAACACTTATGACCTTCTGCTTCAGGCGACAATGCCGGCTTCTTCAGGATATGAAAGTGCAATGATAAATGTCGGTTCAATGCGCAACCGCGGTATTGAACTGTCAATCACTGCAATACCTGTCCAGACAAAGAACTTTACCTGGACATCGACATTGAATTTCGGTATGAACAACAATACGGTCACAGCTCTGGCCAACAACCAGACTACGCTCATATCGACAATCGACTGGCATACCCGCTACAGTTCGCAGACTCCGTATGTCACGAAAGTAGGAATGCCTACCGGTCTTATGTACGGCTACCGCTATATCGGAACATACAAATATGATGAATTTTCAAACGGAACACTTTTGAAGGACGGGATTCCATATTTTGGAGTCCGCGAGAATATCCGCCCGGGTGACCCTAAATACGAGGATGTGAATGGCGATGGAGTCATCAATGATTCCGACAGGACGGTCATCGGCATCGGACAACCGCTTCACACCGGAGGTTGGAACAACACATTCAATTTCTATGGCATCGATTTGAGCATTTTCATGAACTGGAGCTATGGTAACGACCTTCTCAATGCCAACAGGCTCGTATTCGAATACTATGACGGAACGCAGCTGAACCAGTTCGGCTCAATGCGGAATGCATGGAGTCTCGAACGCAATCCTGACAGCGACATTCCAAGGTCAGGAGCATCCGGAATGGAGTTTTATTCATCAAGAGTGGTCGAAGACGGTTCATTCCTGAGAATCAAGACCGTGACATTGGGATATACGTTCCCGTCAAAATGGTTGAGAAAGATGAAGATACAGTCTCTCAGGGTATACCTGACAGCCGAAAACCTCTTCACATTCACGAATTACTCCGGCCCGGATCCGGAAGTTTCTACCAGGAACAGCGTGCTTACCCCAGGATTTGACTGGTCAGCCTACCCGAGAGCGCGTTCTCTGACCGGTGGAGTTTCATTTTCATTTTAGCGATTTGTAAGTATGAAATCATATAAAATACTATTGGCCGGCACGGTTCTGGGCATTGCAGCAACATTCAGTTCCTGCGACCTTCTCGACCGCGAGCCGAACATCATCACCGAAGATCAGTTCTACACAAGTTCAGAGCAGGCGCAGCTTGGTCTCAATGCGGTGTATGGCGTAATGAACAGCTGGCAGCTCTACGGATGTACACTTATTCTCGACCTTGGCTACAACACAGACATTTCAATGTATATGTCATCGACCAACTCCGACATGTATGGAGCCTCATTCGAGCTTAACGCCAATTCAGCATCCGTTTCTAATCCGTGGATATGGCTGTACAAGGGCATCGGGAATGCCAACGCGTTTCTTGAAAAGATTTCAGGTACAGATCTGGATCCTGACGGTTCAATGTGCGCCCAGGCGAGATTCCTTCGTGCATACTATCATTTCATCCTTGCTCAAAACTGGTTGGATGTACCGCTGAAGACAACCGCTACTGCATCTTACAAAGATGTCAAGATCGCACCTACCCCGCAACACGAGGTCATGAAATGGGTGGTATCAGAGATGGAGGAAGTCCTTCCTGTCATTACGGAAAGTTTCGACCACGCTCCTTCCGATGTCACTCGTACCACAGTGCACGGAATACTCGGAAGAATTTATCTCTACATGGCAGGTGAAGCTGTATCCGGCGTTACAGACGAAGAAAAACACACATATTACGAAAAGGCTGCGGAACATTGCAAAGCAGTGATTGACAGCGGTCTTCACAGTCTGAATCCGGACTATTCGCAGATTTTCATAAACTATGTGGCGGACAAATATGACAAGGAGTATCATGAGTCAATGTGGGAAGTCGATTTCTATGGTGACCGCTCTTCCTCAATGTATTTCGGCAACAGCCGCTGGGGTGAGCTCAATGGTCTGAGATGCGCTTCTGCCGATACGGACTATGCAAGCCACAAAGTAAACTGGTCGAACGGATTGTTCGGCAACACCTACAAGTTGTGGGAGCTGTACATGGAAGATGACCGTACCCCTTATGAAAGAGGTTTGTCCATAATTACGGACAAACGCCAGGAGTGGAGCATTCCAGGTTTCAACTATGAAGGCAGCAGAGACATTTCAGTGCTCTATCCTTATGGCGGAGACCCTTCCGACAAGCGTAAACTCATCGCGGCAGTGGACCGTACGCCTTATTACAGTTCAACCAATCCTTCAGAACAGAATACCAACGTGAACCAGGCCTACTACCCTGGCGGGCGCAATATCGGCAAATTCCGCAGGGAGGTCCAGTATGAAGGATTGAAGAATTTCAAGAGCATCTGGACCGGAGTCAATGTTCCGCTTCTGCGATATTCAGACGTTATTCTCATGTACGTAGAAGCTGTCAATGAACGAGACCACAAACCTACACAAGAATTGTACGATATGATTCTTCCTTTGCGCGAACGCGCAGGAGTGCAGACGCCGTCATATTCGAAATACAACACTTATGAGAAGTTCCGGCAATATGTAAGAAACGAACGTGCCCGCGAACTCTGCTTCGAAGGTCTTCGCAAGCATGACCTGATTCGTTGGGGAATATATTACAAGTCAATGCTGGAGGTCCGCGAGATGGCATTGTCCAACTCAAAGTGGTCCGGATTCGGTTCTGCAAGAAACTTCGTCACGCTTACAAGCAGGATGAGCGAAAGAAACAATTACCTTCCGATACCATCCATTGAATTGGCGGTAAATACAGAAATGAAGCAGAATCCACAATGGTAGTCCAATGCGAATAATTAAAAGAGAGATGAGAAAGAACATTTATATTTCGGCATTTGCCTCCATACTTTTATTGCTGACATCCTGCCAACAGCAGAATATCTCCCTCCCGGTAGATTTCGATGTCACGCTGGATGGAGACAATGTATATAGACCTGGAGAAATTGTCCGCTTCCGTTTCAGCGGAGACGCTGACTACATCACGTTCTTCAGCGGCGAGGTCGGTCATGAGTACGACAAAAGAGACAGGACATCCATACCGGCAGAAGACATCAAAAATTTGTCTCTGGACATGAAGATACAGCCTCTGTGGGGTACGGGAGCCCACAAGGCGACGTCTGAATATGGCTTCAGAGTCTATATGTCCAAGGATTTCAAAGGATTCACCAGCGAAGACGGCTACGAGCAGAGAAAGGAAATCCAGAAAATGATAGACGAAGGCCAATTTCCGCTGTCGGAGGAAGACCAGAGCAAACCGTGGAAACAAGTCTGGAATGACCTTAACTGCGAGTCCATACAGAATGAGTGGAAATACGGCTACAGCACAGACGATTTGAGCGAATATGCCGACAACTTCTGTCTGGCGTTCCACTGGAAACCATGGACCATAAACTGGACAAGAAGCCAGAGAACATATCACGTAAAGGGCAGTATCACAATGGATTATGGTACTGCCGAACAGAGAAAGACCACATTCGCGGAAATTCCGTTCACAGTGGTGACAATGAATGAGCAGGATCATCCTCATCTGGGAACAAATCCTAAAATGAGAGGTGACTCCACATCCATCGGAACGTGCCATTTCGGAAATCCTGAGTGGGAAATCAATTTCGAAGGCGCAGCGTCCAATTATCCGGGACTTGACTGGGAACTTGATGTATGGTGCATATCCGATCCTATGCCGCTCAATTCCGTATCGAAAGACAAAGGCGTGCAGATCAAGAGCCTTTTGAGCCCGATTCTCACTTATGACCACGTTTATGACAAACCTGGCACATATAAAGCCGTATTTTATGGCGTAAACGACAATTACCAG
>OHRS01000875.1_pt1 | contig 12802 bp, 8 predicted proteins | sample 1578441 | NCBI WGS metagenome assembly OHRS01 (sample SAMEA3879592, study PRJEB24766) | human gut metagenome | biome: human-associated habitat; feature: feces | place: USA | collected 1985/1987
GTTGTATGCTTTCAAAACTTACTGAGAAAGAAATAAATGCAATTGATATGGTGATTAATACATTTGGACTGTATTCTCCGAAAACATTGGAAAAAATTAGCCATTCACAGAAACCGTGGATAGAAAAACGTTATGGGTATAAAGAAGATGAAGCTGGAAGAGAAGTAATTGATGAAAACTCAATACGCTTATTTTACGAAGAAAATAATTTGAATTCTGAAGAAAATATCATGAGATATATAATGAATTGTATAAAGAAAACCCAGTGTGTTTAAAAATTTTCAATTGAAAGACAGAGAACTCTATTTATATATTCAAGTCAGCCAAGAGTTGGATAATCTTAAGAATATATGAATGCCACACAATATCTCTTTGCACAACCATAGTTCTATGCTATAATACCACTTGATGAAAAATCAAAGGATGAGAGGATAATCATGAACGAAGAAGAGGTACAGATTGATTTAATGACATTACTGCATTATATATTACGCAAATGGCGTAGCATTATCGTAATGATGCTGATTCTTGCAGTGGCAGCCAACCTATATTCTGTGAAGAAGAGCATGGCAGAAGTGGCAGCAGCAGGCGAAGTGCAGGAGAAGAGTACAGAGAAAGCAGTTGAGGAGATCAAGACAGCTTTAACAGATGATGAGATTGAGCAGGTAGAACTTGCTTATAGAATGTATTCTTATAATGCAGAGATATATCGTGATAATGAACAATATCTTGAGAATTTTGCAGTGATGCAGCTGAGTCCGAATGAGATCCCGACAGAGATGCTGAGTTATCAGGTGAAGAAAGATGCTGCGGAAGAAGAACTGGTCAATATTTTTGCAATGTATGAGAATGCATTACTGGATGAGGACACATGTAAAGCAGTTGCAGCTGTCTTCGGAGAAAAATATGCGAATACATCTGTAAGAGAACTGATCAAAATTGAGGACACCCTGAACGTATTACATACAGATGTGGTGATGACGCAAAGTATGAATTCCGGAATACTGAATATTCGGATTTATGCAACAGACCAGGAGCAGTGTGAGCAGATCGCTGAGATTATTAAAGATCGTATGCAGGTTTACACGCAACAGTTACAGCAGACTTTTGGACAGTTTATTGTGAATTCAGTTGCAGAGCAATACTATATGTCAAGCGATAGTGAGATTAATGATCAGAAGTCAGATGCAATTGATGCGGTAAGCAGTGCATACTCTGCTATGCAGAACGCATCTGCAGGACTTACAGAAGATCAGATGACCTATTATAATTTGCTTGTAAAACCGATCGAAGAAGAGAAGGTTCAGGAAAATGATAAGGGAGTTGAAACAGCAATAACTCCAACCGTACAGTATGTTAATATTAAATATATTCTGATAGGACTTCTTGCAGGTATGTTTCTTGCAGTTTGTTGGTATGCGGTCATTTATATTATGACACAGACTGTTAAAGATGCGGATGAAGTGAAGGCAGTTACAAATCTTCCGGTATTTGGAATGGTACTTAAGAATAAGCAGACTGAAAAAGGAAATAGGATAGACAGATGGATTGATTCATGGTTTGCACATGGAAGAAAGAGTGAGGATACGGAACTCTTATTAATGCGTATCAGCCATGAAGTTGCTATGCTGGCAGAACAGAAGAATATGAAACATCTATTACTTACAGTTTATGAAAGTAACGGAGAGGAAACCAGAGAATATGCAGAGAATCTTGCAGATAAACTCAGTGAACTTGGAATGACAGTTACTTGCACAGATGGTCTGATCTCCAATAATACAGAAGTATTAAAGCAGCTTGAGTATGCAGATGGAGCAGTCTTTGTAGAGCAGTTAATGAAAGCAGATAGAAATGAGATCAAGGACGCAGTTGCACTTTGTGAGCGTTGTAAAGTAGAAGTGCTTGGTAATGTTGTTATCGGAAGTGACTCATATTAGAAGACAATACACAAAGAGGAAGATAGTTTTAACGGGGTACTTCGTGTTGCCTCGCAGGAAGCTGCGGACAACAAGATTTTCGTCGGATTTATTGCTCTGATCATTCGCTGCCGAATGTATACTGCATTAAAAGATAAAGTCAGCACGATGGTCAAAAAGCCGAATTATTTCGCTGTACCTGCAGATATCCGGGAACTGGAGAAAATTCCACCGAACAGCTTTTGCCTGCATGCAGTTGTGTTGACGAAGGATGATTACATATTAAGAACCAGACGTGATAAGAAGCTTGCTTATTATGCGGAGCAATATGATTTTTCAATCGAGGAACAGTTAAATATTTCTGATATTGGAAAAGAGGGAATTCGGATTAGTACCTGGGCAGAGCGCATGTGTAAGGAAGAGCTGGGGATTGAAAACAGAAATGCAGAGGGCAATGCAATTCAGAAGGTGCAGGTTGCGTCTGTATTTTATGAACAGGATGCTGTGAATGTTGCAATCAATCGTATGTTCTGGACTGCTTGTTTAGAGAAACGTTTTAGAATTGCAGATCTTATTGTAAAGAAACAGGGGGTTGCCTGTGATAAATAGTAATCCATCACTGTATATCAGACTGGTTTGCGAAAAAATGCCGATGTTGAGGGCTTCTGGAAGGAAGCCCTTGAATATAATACAATCATACTACAAATGACGAATGATGAAAAGATGAAATTGCATCATATCGAATGGTCTTATTTTACATAAAAGTGTATAATGACTATTTAAAATGAGTGATAGATTACTCGCTTGATTTGAATGTAGGTTATAATGAAGGAAGAATCAACACTATAAAATTTATAAATTAGGAAGGGGTAAAGCATGTTTACATATGCACTTGATGAGTATGGTGATTTTGAAGGATTAAAAAACACAAATAAGCCTATTTATATTGGTGGGGTGATATATGATGACCATTCTATTCGGAGAGAGGAAGAGATTGAAAGAAAGAGAATAAAAGCATATTACAAATCGGTTATATCAGAAGCAGCATCGATCGCTAATTGTACAAGTAACTTCTCTTATCCAGAAGCACTTCATTCAAACGGAGATGCAGATAGAGATCGTAATGTAGTGAGACCTGTGAAAGAAATTGTTAAGAGTACTTTAGCAGAGTTTATACGTCGTGGAACATATAAGGGAAATAAACTGCAATACGAAGATAGAAATAGTACACTAAGAGATTTTCAAGACCGAAATGGGGAATACTATATTTTCATTATTCTGAAAAGTGACCAGGGGATGACCAGACTCCTTAGCCAGAATGCAAATATTTTAGCTAAGGATGATTATGCAAGCAATTTGTATTTTCACATGGCGGATGAGCTGATTTCACGATTGATTTTTAATAATCCTCTTATAGATGACATTCAGGAGATTTCCCTGGATATTGCTACAAGGAGGAGTGCACTTCTAGAGAATAACAGCAGACTGTTTAAAGAGTATAAGAAACAAGGGTACAAAGCTGAACAGGCGGAAGATGGAAAATATCAATTTAGATTAACCAATCCCGATATATATCGAACTGTTATTGCAAAAGCCATACTTGAGGCAGATCAGCCAAACATCAAAATAATAAATTTCAATGTGAAGTCTATTGGTTATCATGAATGGAATTCAAAAGGTATGGAATTCCTTTACATGTCAGACAGTATATGTTCAGTGTTGGGCTTTGATATAGAAGGGACTAACGCTGATGAATGGCTTAGATGTGTAGACGGAAGAGTGAGGAAACTTATAGGAAAGTCAGAAAATCTGGTTTTCGGGTACGATGAAATAGACAATATATATTCTAAAGCTTGGGCAAAATACGCTGAAGGTGATTATTACAAGTCGTTAAGTATCGCTTTTGATGCAGGAAAACTGGACGGAGAGTTCGCTAAGTATTATAAGAACCTTTGGTTTAAAAAGATTGAAGAAAAAATTATTGAAAGTGCAAATGTGTCAGACTTTAATATGGCGGTGCGTAAGCTAAATGAGACATTGAACAATAATACGCTGGATCAGGAAAAATGTTTTTACATTCTTAGAGTTTTAGAGAAACTTGTGCCTGTAATGAAGGAAAAATTTCATAGTCCGGAAGCAAAACGGATTTTATATGTACTGTTTGATATTGGCGTTACTGCCTGTTGTCACATAGGAGATAGCAAAGGAGCTGAAGAATATTTTGAAAAGTGCAAGCAATACGCAGGTTTGGTAAGCCTGGATGCCTATTTAAGCACAAGAAATAAATTGGTTGTAGGTTATTGTGATTATTTTGAAGCAGCTAGAGCTGAAAAATTTTCGGATGAAAACATGAGATATCAGAAACAGCTTACTGGTTTTAAGAAAAAACTTGAGCTTCCCGGAGTTGGCGATAACGGTTTTGAAGCTATGGGAAAGGCACATAGTCAGCGAGGTCAGGTATACGCTTTCAAGAGAGAGCGGCGTGCAGAAGTCGAGTTCAGGGCAGCGTTAGTACATTTTGAAGAAGCATCTGCTAATTACAAAATTACACAATCTTATCTATTGCAGTATTATCTTGATACGGGAAACAAGGAAGCGTATCTTGAAGAAGCTGAAAGATATTTTGGAGGAAAGACAAAGTTAATTGATCAATTGAAATATATTATGGATGAAGGTTCAAAGAATGATCCACTAATCAATATGAAATATGCGTTATACATATACGTTCGAGCATTATACGTGTTTAGGCTTTCTGAATTGACTGAAAAAGTATGGTCGGAACTTCAAAATATTGAAGTGAAATTTGGAAAGAAAATACATAAAAAGGAGTGGGCGCTGACAGGACATCCTAGCGAAATTATTTTCAAGTATATGCGCTTAATTGCTCTTTCTCGAGATGAAAAAGATCTTGAGCTGAAATATGCTGAAAAAATGTCGGATTGTCTTATTTATCGTGGGGCTACAGAAGATGTTGTATGTAAGTTTGGAGAAATTGAAGTGATGAATAAAATGGGAAATATAGAAAGAAGAGATATTTTATCACGTGAACTTTGTGGCGAACTTACAGAAAACTATTGTGCATTTGCCAATCTGGCAGTTTCAGAAGATGGGGAGGCTAGATTTAAATGGTTAGAGGAAAAAATCACGTTCATGTATCGATAAGCAAGATAAGAAATAGTGGCAGAGGAAGGAAAAAATTATGAATTTTGATAATTTTGATGGAATTGATATAGTTGATAAAACATCATTACTTAGGAATTGTAAATCGGCTGAAAGAAATATAATGATTTCTCCGTACAATGCGATTGCAAATTCAAGGACTGCATTGGAAATATTGTGCAAGGGATTAATAAAGAAGAATAATGTCGAACAAATTAAGCCACAGCCGAAGATTTGTAAAAATTGTAATATGCCTATTGAAGATACATTAAATCTTCCACCTAATCTAGCCACAATGATTGATACCTGCCTAAAAGCAGGTCTGTTTACGAATGAAGATGCGGCTGCACTTATTAGAAAAAACGGAAATGATACTCTACATGCAAATAAAGGGGCTCAGAAATTGCATGTAGTAAATGAGGGTAACATTGAGAAGGCCAGTTCGTGTGTTCAAGCCCTTTATACACTTTTTAAGGAAGTGTTTGGACAAGAGTTGTTAGTTCCAGACTTCGATTTAAATAAGGTTCCGTTTGGATATTATGAAATTGTAAGAGCTGTTCCTAAGGCACCAAATGAAGTTATCTGTGGTGATAATAATTATTTTGTAAAGGATCCACAGGAAAACTACTATTATTTTCAGGTATTTCATCGTAATAGTATGGAGGAAAGAGATAATGAACTGGGAGCAAGAGGAGTGCTTACAGGAAATAAAATAAAGGAAGATAAAGGAAGAAAAAGTTATTTATTAGATGTTCATTATCCTAGTAATGTGCTTGCGGAATCCGATAGGGAGTACATAGCGTATTCTGTGTATTCTGATAGTAAACTGCTTTCGGAGATAGACCATCCTCAGTTCACCGAAAGAGAAATAGTGCAGATTGCAATTGATTTGACGAATATACTTATTGAACTTCAAAGTATAGGACAAGGTATATCTTTGAGAAATATTCAAGCGGGGAATGTAATCGTGACGCCTTGCGAAGGCGGTTATATGGCCGGAATTGTTAATATGGAAACGGCGAAAATACAAGGATATGATGCGACTGTTTATAAGAGCATTGAGTCTTCATTTTCAGAAAATCCATATATGCCGCGTGAAGTGCGTCAAGGAAATGAATCTGAAAATATTCAATGGGAAAAGGCTGATATATATTCTGTTGCAAAAATAATGGTTTACTGCAAGGATCCAGCCGAGGTAAAAAGTGAAGTTGATGAGGATTTTATTTACGATAGTTTTTCTGAGAAAGTTGGAGATCTTCTGATAGATACATTTGAAAGTTCTATTAATATGATTGATGAACCAGCTGATTTTAAGGAGAAACTTGAGGATGCAGTTAAAAATTTATAATAATGAAAATACATACGTAGTAAATGGTCCTGTATATGTTAATGAAACAACAAAGATATGGTGTGGAAAGATATCAGACGGAGAGTTTAAAGGAGCTTTCGTTAAAATATTAAATTATGGGGAACTTGATGATAAGGCAGCAAAAAACGAATTGAAAAACGTGCTGCGAGAAGAGGTTAATACATTAAAACAAGTTTCCAAATGTAGTAAGAGAGTGCCAAGTGTAAAAGACTATTGGGATGATACGAGGGAAAGCAGATATGTAGTCATCATGGATACCATGCCTGGAGTTTCTCTTAGAGCTTGGTTGGATAAACATCAGCGGGATGAGCTGCAAGCAAAAGATATATTTATACGAAAATGCTTAGTAATACAAATATGTGAAATCATGCGTGATATAAGCAATAAATATCCCGTTCTTGTTCATAGAGATCTTAAGCCGGAAAATATATTTGTAGATTTTAATAAAGAAACAAAAAAATGGGATATTTACATCATTGATTTCGGATGTGCCAATCTAAACTATATAAGAAATATTGGAACAACAAATTATCAGGCTCCGGAGCAGCTGGGAATAAGAAATACACGAGTAAGCATTACGAATAAGACGGATATTTTTGCTATTGGACAAATTATGTATGAGATGCTGTTGGGACGAGTACCAACAATAGGTGTAGAATACCAGTATAAGGCCAGACAAGATGCATGGATTCAGATTCCGCAGCTTCCGGCATATCTAGAGAAGATATCCGGAGTTAAAGAGATGGTAGACATAATAAATAAGATGACTAGCTTTGAAATAAATGACAGGTTAACATATGGAGATATAATTCGTAATTTAAAACATATTAAAATTGGGAAGTACGATAGAAGATAGCAATGAATGATTTTATTAAATTACATCCGAAAAACTATAAAGAAGTATCTGATAAAATTATTTTTTACATTAATGAGCAAAAAGTTTCTCAAAACAATTTTGAGGGTATTTTCAAAGAACTTCGAGCTAGTAAAACATTAGTTGTAACATCATATAAAAAGAATGCTTCTTCTGAAAGAAGATATTCTGTATATGTTGGACACTACGTGTTGAATTTTTTTGGCAGTGATTATCTGAATTTGCAGTGCACTAGTGTCTTATACGGAAAAAAAGCGGTAGAAAAAAAAGACAATTTATATAGAACTAAGATCTTTACTATTATACCTTCTGGCGGTGTTTTCGTTGTCTATAACAAGGAAATACATCCTTCGGTGTCTGATGATTCATGGAAAATGGATCAAAGTGTTCTTAATAACCTGTTGGATTCTATGGAGGCTTATTTTGAATCGGATGATGAGAATGAAGACGGTTCTGATGCTAAGAAAGAAAAAATCAAAATTTCAGAACGATTTAGACGAAATATTATTCGTCCTTTTCGTGATTATACAGACAAGGAAAACTGGGTTGAACAATATAAGCAGGCACAGGGCGATGGAATAGAGTATTTTCGGAGAGAATTTATTCGTAAAAATGATAAGGGACCGGTCTATGGATTTTACTCCACCGATGCCAATGCAAATCCGGAAAATGGAGCTTTTAGTATAGGAGATAGAGTTACAGTAATAGATACAAATGGAACAGAGCATGGTGTATATACTGGTGTCGTAGAAGATATTGATGATGAAAGTGATGACGCCGTTATTTTGTCGATTGCAATTTATCATCAGGCAGATGATATTGATATACCATTAACTGGGAAATTAGTAATGGCTGTCAATGATACTCAGACGCGAGTGAGGAGTAAAGTCATTCGCAGTATGGAACGCTGCAAATTGGAATCAAAATATATGTATCATGTATTTGATGATTTTTCAGTAGATGGTTATGAGGAAATACAGGATGATTTAAAGGATTATCTGGTTGAGAAGATGGCAAGTCAATATCCACCGAATCAGATGCAGCTTGAGGCAATTATAAAAGGAATATTAACAGAAGATTTATTGCTGGTTCTAGGTCCTCCAGGAACTGGAAAAACAACAGTAATTAGTTTCTGGGTTGAATATTTTATAAAAAAGGGCTTACGAGTTTTAATATCTTCGCAGAATAATGCTGCAGTAGATAATGTTTTGGCAAGATTTGGAACTATAGCGGAGACAGTTAGACTGGGTAATGAAAATAAAGTTCAGGATAATTGCAAGGCTTATCTGCCACAAAATAAAATTGCTGCTATGCAGGATTATTACAACCAAAATTATGATCGTGTCCAGAAAGAACTGGAATATAATAGGGAGGAGATAAGACTATACAAAGAGCGGCTTGAGATATATAAGAAGCTATATGAAACTTACTTTGAAAGAAAAAAAGTATTAGATGAATATATAGCAATGAATAGTGAAAATATGCGGCGTATAGCGGAGTTATATGAAAATGTAGAAAAAATTGAAAAAGAACTAGAGGCATTATTGGAATATAGAGCTCGTAAAGAAATCTTTTTACAAGTATATGAAACAAAAAGTTTTTTGGTAAGGCTTTTGAGAAAAAGATATTTTAATCGGGCAAAAGCGGAACTTGAAGAGGGAGAACCTTATTTAAAAACGCTTAGAGAAAAATATGTGCAGAGTATTGATGCTTATAATTCTATGACAAAGGTAGCTGAACAGCAAAACCTTGAGTATAGAGATAAGAATGTTGAGAGTGCATATAACGAATCATTAAGACTCCTGAAAGAATATTCACAGAAGACCTCAACGGATGAATTTTTGCCTAAATTTAGAGGAGAGATTTCTAAGCTTTATGATACCCCTTGCTTCGAAATTGAGCCAAATAATAATTGGACAATCATAATGTCCGAAGCTGAAGCATTAGCTTCGCTTGAAAAAATTATTTCAAAGATGTCGAGGGCACTTGGTGAGTGGAATGATATTGTAAATAACGAGCGAAATGATATTATGCAAAATGCATTATTAGAGACATGCAAAATTGTGGGGGCAACCTGTATAGGTATTAATTCTAATAAAGATTTTGCGAATGTTAAATTCGATGTGGCTATTGTCGATGAGGCTGGGCAGATTCAGATTCATAATGCGTTGATTCCTATGAGCAGAGCCAGGAAAAATTTATTATTAGGCGATTATAAACAAATTCCACCGTGTGCAAATGATGATGTAGTTGCCGCATGTGAGGCAGATGAAATCGACACCAAACTTTTGAATATGAGCTTCTTTGAATACATTTTCGAAGCTATGCGTAAAAAGACAATTGATAGACTTGAGAGTCAGGGCTTAGATAGAAATGTGATACTTAAACCGGTGCTAGAGGATTATGAGGCTGAACCATATAAAAAATTTGAACCGGAAACTGTTCAAGATATGATAAAACGAGTAACAGAAGATCCTAAAAAACTGGTTAATCTCAATAGTCAATTTAGAATGCCAGGAAATATTTCTGATATTATATCTGAATGGTTTTATGAAGGAAATTATCATTCTAGCTATAATATGGATAAATTTTCTGCTATTGTTCCGGGGACAGATAAGCCTCTTGTTGTAATTTCTACAAGCAAAGCTAAGAAACGAAAAGAAAGTCAACCGGCTAGCAAAATGGGATATCAAAATTTATATGAGGCTGAACTTATTGCCAATATGGTTGCTGATATTGTGGAGTCACAGCAGGAGAAGGCTAAAGGGGAGTACTCAGAGAAGATTGAAGACAATATAGGAATTATTTCAGCATATGGTGCCCAAGTTCGACTTATAAGAGAGCGTTTAAGCAAGAAAAAGCTTGGAATTAAAGAATCACAAATAAGAAGTATGGTTGCTTCGTTAGATAGTTTTCAAGGACAAGAGCGGCCGTTAATTCTTTATAGCTTGACACGTAGTACGACATATAAAAAGCCTGAAATGGGAAGAGTTGGCTTTATGAAAGAACTTAGAAGATTAAATGTAGCTTTTACACGTTGTCAGAAACAGCTTGTGATAGTGGGAGACATTGATTATCTTACACAATGTATGAACATGGAAGCATTAAAAGATGAAGGAACGGAATGGCCTTGTGCACATCAAGAGGAAACGGAGATTATTGATAATGATACTATAAATCAATGTGCAGAATGTCCGGCTATATGTGAACGTAAATTTGCGAGATTTATGAGATTATTAATGCAGCACGTAGATGCAGGGGCTGGTAATAGTTTTCAATCTGAAGATTTTTTTAGAAGGAATGCGTAAATGAAAAAAACAACGAAAGACATTCGGGAAGAATCAAAAAAGATTTTTCTTGAATATGTAGGCGAAAACTCAAATTTAAGACTTTTGTATTTTCATACTTTTTTATGTCCGATTGCCATGGCAGAAGCGATGGTTAAAGAACATATTATAGAAGATTATGGTGCTTTGGAATTGTTGGTTCTTCGACTATATGAAGCGGGATTTCATGATAGTAAAGAGATTGCCTCATTATCAGGGATGAAGGAGACTATGATTGAAAGAGTCCTAAGCAGTGAAATTAATGTTTATCATCATATAGACATATCTACTGGAGAAATTACTGATATGGGATGGCAAACGCTTAAAGAAAATGAACAAGGCAACTCGGTTAGTCATGTCATGTATGATACTCCCAGGCGTCTGCAGATAGAGGCTGCTACTGGAACGGTGATTCCAAGCTTTCTGGAAGAAAACAATATTAAGCGTTTGAAGTCTGTTCTCGAAGAACGTGCTGACGGAGTGGTGCCACGTGAATCTGTTGAGTATGATGAGGAGTTACGTAATGAAATTAATGAACGATTGCTTGAATATAAGCATATGGACATCTTAAATGAAGGCGATACAATCAAATCTATTGAGTCTTTGCGAACGACGCAAATATATTATAGGTGGGCATATCTTGTTAAATTTGAAGGCATGAAATATTCGATGGTTGTTATGCAGGGAAATAAATCAATAAGTAACGTTAATGATGAGTCCATAAAAAATGGAAATTATGGGAAAAAGGTTGTTCAGCCACTATCCATATCGGAAACGGATGCAGCTTTTTTGAAAGAAAATGGATTTGTATTTGAGGATGTATTGGTCAGAAGAGATGATGTATTTGAATATTTGAATGAGAAAACGTTGAACTTTAGATTCCAGCAAGAGCAGACAGATATAGAAATTGAAGATGAAAATGCAGTGTTTGAAGATGAACGTATCGTAGAAACTGAGGATGCAGAACTGGAGGCTGAAAAATGAGTGAAAAAGGCATTACAACTTTTTGGGAATGCGAGTGCTCAGCAAGAAATCCATTAAGATTTAGAAAATGCAAATCTTGCGGGCGTGATATGCCTGATTCGTTTGCACATAAGATTTATTATGAGGAACTTAAAGCACAGAAAGTATTCGTTTTTGTAGAAAATATAGAGAAATCTAAAATAAGATGTTCGAAAATAGGAAGTTTTTTGGAAGGATGGGAGAACGCAATAGTACCGATAATGATAATGTTAGTAATTATGTTAAATGCCAGAAGAATTTGTTTGGACAGTGGTACTGTTTATAATTGTACATATGAACGTTTAGTTGAACGTCAGGAACGACTATTGACGGAAGTAGATAATTTCCAAGGAAAAATGACCGGTCTGAAAAGTACTCCATTATTATTTGAAAGGATATGTTCTGACATTATAGATAGAATCGAAGATGTAAGTGAAGGGGTAGTCGATAATCAGGAAGAATCTAGAAAATATATAAATCACAAAAAAATAGAGCGTACAAAAACAAAAATAGAAGGAGTTATCGAATATGTTACAAACAAATTTGAATAATTTTTTTATTATAACTTCAGTAGTTGTAGGGCTGTTTGCGATTCTTTTAATATGGGTGTATCTATGGGAAACATCTCGTGGATTAAAAATTACAGAGTTTCAGATTTATAAAAATTATGTGAATTGCTCATTTGCATTTGCGCTGGCGATGCTTGTTGTCCTCTGGATTACCACCCAAGGGTTGGATTCAAAATTAATGATATGTTTTTTGATTTTAACTGTAGGTTGGATAGTTACTGCGATTGGAACTTTAATTTTTTCTGCTATTGTAAAAAATAGTGTAGAAGATAAGCGAGCTATGAGAGAAGCCATATTGCCATGTATTTTAAAAGTAATAATCATGGTAGCAGTTTTATGGTTGGTTTATTAATAATCATGTAAAGTGCATTTGATATCCGTTTACAGTATGCGCTCCATACAACAAGTTTTAGAGAGCAGCCGCTTTCTGATAGACACGCAGCTGTTCTCATGAAAATCAGCGGACAGATCCAGAGGCAACTGTTTATTGTAAAATACATAACAAAAGGTTAAGACATTGCCAATTTATAATATCAGAAAGCTATTGTTTTTCCTTTTATATGCAAAGAAAATGGTTTACGGTTCAT
>OHRS01000886.1_pt1 | contig 12698 bp, 9 predicted proteins | sample 1578441 | NCBI WGS metagenome assembly OHRS01 (sample SAMEA3879592, study PRJEB24766) | human gut metagenome | biome: human-associated habitat; feature: feces | place: USA | collected 1985/1987
TGGGATGATGGAGGTGTATTTCGTAGAATGCATCAACATTCATGGAACTCCGAACAATTACAAGTGAATCGTTTATGGGAAGTTTGCTATTCCGGAATTATCTTGGCAAACCGGGCTATCAGCATTATCAACCAAGATGATTTTCCTTTTGCCGCTAATGAAAACAAGGCTGCCATGATCGCTGAATCTCGAGCATTACGTGCTTTCTATTACTGGTACATCATGGATAATTTCGGAGATGCTCCTTTAGTAACGGAACCCACCTCAGAATTACCTGTAAAAACATCCCGGAAGGATCTTTATGATTTTATAGTCAAAGAACTAAAAGAGTCTTTCAGCGATCTCCCAACAGAGAAAAATGAATCTAATTATGGAAGATTCACATTATGGGGAGCTAAAGCCCTCCTCGCTAACGTATATTTGAACGCAGAAGTATATACAGGTGATCCCCAATGGAATGCTTGTATTCAAGAGTGTGATGATATTATTAATTCAGGAAAATACAGTTTAGACATTAATTATAGCGATCCATTTAAGGCACACAATGAAAACTCATTAGAAAATATATTAGTCATTCCTTATGATGAAATATTTGCCACTGGATTTAACTATCATTTAGCCGCTTTACACGGAGCAAACCAAAAAACGTATGATCTAGTTGGAAGCCCTTGGGGAGCTGGGGCCTATAAAGGAATACCTCAATTCATCGACACCTATGATCCAGATGACGAACGTTTAAATGCGACTTGGCTAGGAGGTCCCCAATACGCATCTGACCGGACACCTCTCACAGGCTCTTATGACTTAATGGGACAACCGCTTATCTTCGTCAACAAAATGCCCAACGGAATTTTCACTGGTGAGGCAGAAGGATATCGCTGGTTAAAATATGAGGTTGAGATGGGAGCCAGAAGTGAACTAAATAATGATTTGGTCTTATTCAGACTTACGCAAGTCCATATGATGAAAGCAGAATGCCTTTTACGTACTGGGAAAGCAGATCAAGCAGCGTCTATTGTAAGTATGGTCAGAAAAAGAGCTTTTAAAGAACATCCTGAAAAAGCAATTGTCTCAGGAGCGCAATTACAAGAAAAATCCTGTTACAAATACGGTACGGTAGAAAACTATGTATTAACTTCGCAAAATCAAGTTTATCCGGAAAAATTCGGACGTTTCTATGATGAACTAGGTTGGGAATTCGCTGGAGAATCTTATCGCCGGAGAGATATGATACGTTTCGGTCATTTCACAAAAGCTAAATGGTTATCTCATGAGCCGAATGGAGATTATAAAACGGTATTTCCCTTACCTCAAAAAGTAGTAGATACCAATCCGAATCTGGAACAAAATCCGAATTATCAATAATAACATAGAGGGTATGTCTCTATATTGACATACCCTCCTTTAATCTCAATTTCTAAAGCTATATGAAGCAATACCTTTTACTCGCTGCGTCTGCCTTTCTTTTGCAAGGGTGCCAGACCTCTAAAGAAGATATAAAGGAACAGCCTTTGAAGATGATCGAGCAGATCGATTTTTCTCATGTGAAAATCAATGACAACTTTTGGTCACCCAGACTCAGCAAACATGTCTCGGCGACCTTGCCTGTCTGTATCGATCAAATAGAGAATCAAACCGGACGTATCCGTAATTTCGAGAATGCAGCGAAAGGGGAAGGAGAGCATTCCGGCATTTTCTTTGATGATTCCGATGTATATAAAGCGTTAGAAGGTATGGCTTATAGCCTGATCAACAATCCGGATCCCGAGTTGGAAAAGAAAGCGGACGAATGGATTGACAAATTCGCTGCCGCCCAACAACCGGATGGCTACATCAATACCTTCTATACACTCACCGGATTGGATAAACGGTGGACCAATATGGACAAGCATGAGATGTACTGCGCCGGACATATGATTGAGGCAGGAGTAGCGTATTATCAAGCTACCGGAAAGCGCAAGTTATTAGACGTATGTATACGCATGACAGATCATATGATGAGCCAATTCGGTCCGGGAAAAAGACATTGGGTACCGGGACACGAGGAAATAGAACTGGCGCTTGTCAAGCTTTATCAAACCACCCAAGAGCAGAAATATCTGGATTTCGCTTATTGGCTGCTGGAGGAACGTGGACACGGTCACGGCACTATGGGTGATGAAGGTAAATGGGACCCGGTTTACTATCAAGATATCGTTCCCGTCCGGCGACTTACCGATATCTCCGGGCATGCGGTACGATGTATGTATTTGTATTGCGGTATGGCCGATGTGGCTGCCTTGAAGAATGATACGGGATATATAGCCGCCATAGATCGTCTATGGGATGATGTGGTACACCGCAATATGTATATCACCGGGGGAATCGGTTCATCCCGGGATAACGAAGGGTTTACGGAGGATTACGATTTACCGAACCTAGATGCTTATTGCGAGACTTGCGCTTCTGTCGGAATGGTGCTTTGGAACCAACGTATGAACCAACTTACCGGAGACTCTAAATACATCGACATACTGGAACGTTCTTTATATAACGGTGCGCTTGCCGGTATCTCCTTGGGTGGAGACCGCTTCTTCTATGTCAACCCGCTGGAATCTAAGGGTGATCACCATAGACAAGAATGGTATGGTTGCGCTTGTTGCCCAAGTCAGCTTTCACGCTTCTTGCCTTCTATCGGAAATTATATCTACGCCTCCTCCGATGATGCGTTATGGGTAAATCTATATATCGGAAATACGGGGCAAATACGTATAGGAGAGACTGATATCCTATTAACACAAGAAACGGACTATCCGTGGGATGGATCGGTAAAACTAACAATTTCCACTTCTCTGCCTTTGGAGAAAGAGATACGCCTCCGCATTCCGAATTGGTGCAAAACCTATGATTTAAGTATCAATGGAAAGAGAATAAACGTGTCTGAGGAAAAAGGCTATGCGGTAATCAAGGATTGGAAATCACAAGATGTAATCGCTCTAGATATGGATATGCCCGTGGAAATTGTCGCGGCAGATCCGCATGTCAAGGAAAATTTCGGCAAACGGGCGATTCAACGAGGGCCACTTGTATACTGCATGGAAGAAATAGACAACCCGGAATATTTCGATCAAATCCAGTTGAGCCCAAGTACAACATTCCAGACAGCCTTCGTTTCCGATATATTGAATGGGATAAAAACAATTAAAACAAACGGTAGGGCACAATCTGCTACCTTCATTCCCTATTACGCATGGGATAACCGTAAAGCAGGAAAAATGAGGGTATGGATCCCCTATAACGAATAACTAAAAAAGCATCAAAATGAAGTATTTATTAACGATAACATTATCAAGCCTAATCTCAATTACCTCCTTTTCTGCCACTTTGCCGGGAAATGAAGGTTCTATCAACATTAATTACCCGAACAATCGTTATCCATTAGCCTCTAAGCCTTATATAGAGTTGCCTATTGGGGATGTTAAACCTGCGGGTTGGCTAAAAATCCAAATGGAACGAATGTGTACGGGAATGACCGGCCATCTGGATTCTATCTATACGAAAGTAATGGGACCGCGTAACGGTTGGTTAGGCGGAGATGGAGACGTATGGGAACGAGGCCCATACTGGATAGATGGCTTACTACCTTTGGCTTACATCATGAATGATGAGGCCTTGATCCAAAAAGTAAAGCCTTGGGTTGAATGGACATTGGCCTCCCAAAAGCCTAACGGATATTTCGGGCCAGATACAGACAGAGACTATGAACCCGGCTTACAACGGGATAACGCACAAGATTGGTGGCCCAAAATGGTTATGCTCAAAGTTCTGCAACAATATTATTCCGCTACCAACGATCAAAGAGTTATCTCGTTCCTCACTAATTATTTCAAATACCAGCTTTCTGAACTACCTAAAAGTCCTCTGGGAAAATGGACTTTCTGGGCTGAACAACGAGGAGGGGATAATCTGATGGTCGTATATTGGCTTTATAATATCACGGGCGATCCTTTCCTTCTGGAGTTAGGAGAGTTAATCCATAAGCAAACCTTCAATTGGACCGACGTGTTCTTGAACCAAGATCATTTAGCCCGGCAAAACAGCCTGCATTGTGTAAATCTCGCCCAAGGATTCAAGGAACCTGTCATTTATTACCAACAGAGCCATAATCCTCAAAATCTGGAAGCGGTTAAGGAAGCTGTACGGAAAATGCGCCATACGATTGGTTTTCCTACAGGATTATGGGCGGGAGATGAACTTTTACGTTTCGGTAACCCGACACAAGGATCGGAACTCTGTACCGCTGTCGAGATGATGTTCTCTCTCGAGAAAATGTTAGAGATAACCGGAGATGTCCAGTGGGCTGATCATTTAGAGAAAGTCGCATACAATGTACTGCCAACACAGATCAAGGATGACTTTTCCGCACGACAATATTATCAGCAAGTCAATCAAATAGCGATCACTTGCGAAGGACGTAACTTTGTCTCACCACACGAAGACACAGACATTATTTTCGGAGAATTGAGCGGTTATCCTTGTTGTACCTCCAATCTACATCAAGGCTGGCCTAAATTCACACGACATCTATGGTTTGCCACCGCCGATAATGGCATCGCTTCACTTATCTACGCACCATCGGAAGTGACTGCCCAAGTGGGAAACGACATCACGGTTAAAATCGCAGAGAAGACCGATTATCCCTTTGAAGAAAAGATCGATTTCAATTTATCGTTCCCTAGCAAGAAAGACAAGAAAGCCTTTTTCCCTTTTCACTTGCGTATTCCTGCTTGGTGTAATAATCCCGTGATTACGATAAATGGCGAGGCTGTCTCTATCGCAGCTCACTCTGGCGAAATCGTACGAATCAACCGGGAATGGAAAGATGGCGATCATATCCAGCTAGAGCTACCCATGCGTATATCCACAAGCAATTGGTATGACGATGCGGTTGTCATCGAACGAGGCCCATTATTGTATTCCCTAAAGATGGATGAGAAATGGGAACGCAAGGTTGATCAACGCCCGGAGTCTTCACATAAAGGAGAATGGTATTATGAGGTCACCTCTACTTCAGCATGGAATTATTCCCTGATTCGCAAATATCTGAAAGAAGAAGAACTAGAGAAAAATTTCGTCGTTAGAAAGGCAGAGAACATAGCCCCTTACCCATGGAACCTAGAGAATGCCCCTATCACGATCAAAACAAAGGGACGGATCTTACCTTCATGGAAAATGTTCAAAGGTTCCGCCGGCCCCGTAAATTTCTTCATGCAAGCCAACGAACCGATGGGTGATGAAGAGACGATCGAGTTAATTCCTTATGGCTGTACCACTTTACGTATAACCGAGTTCCCGGTACGATAAAATAATGTGCCAATGCTTATTCTACACAAAGAGTATTCGCATTGGCACATTGCCTACATTGGCACATTATTTCAATTCTTCTTCATCGTATAATCCTTCACCCCCAAGGAATCATACGCCTGCAAAAGCGCCTCGTCATTATCGGAGATCATTAACAACTTGTCGTTCTCCTTTAATTCCGTATTTCCTTTCGGGATGAAATAGCGGCCTTCCCGTTTCACCATTACCGCCAAGGTATGATCGGGTAAAGTCAGCTGCATCAATTTATTTCCATGGGATAATACCGCCGGGGTAATATCGATCTCGCTCATTGCGCTCTTGATCTCCTCGGGAAGCTCGATGCCAAACTCATCCTTTCGTTCCGGCTCATCCACCATATCCAGCCATTTAGCGGCTTGGGTAACCGTGGTTCCTTGGATCAGCAAAGAAAGAATCGTGATAAAGAATACGATATTAAAGAACATACTAGCATGCTCGATCCCGGCGATCATCGGTAAGTAGCGAAAATAATAGGAACCGCCCCGCGTAATCCCACCCATGAGATATACAGTTTACCTTTGAAGGAGAAATTCTTATAAGGTATCAAGCAAAGGAACACGCTAATCGGACGGGCGATCAAGATCATAAAGACTCCCACCATAACACCTACACCCGTCACCGGTAATAACTCATGCGGGTTCACTAGCAAGCCTAACGTAAGGAACATCACGATCTGCCACAACCAAGCGAAACCGTCAAAAAACGTCCCCATACTTTTCTTGTGAACAATCTTAGCGTTACCAACCACCAAACCAGCGATATAAACCGCTAAATAGCCATTACCTTTACATAAGGTCGTAGCGGCGAAGGTGAAGAAAGCCGTAGCCAATAAAAGGATCGGATACAAAGACTCGTTATCTATATCGATCTTATTGATAATCAACACAGCCAGTCTCCCCAATAAGAAACCGGCGATAGCTCCCACCGATAATTGAATGACCAAGGATAGCCCGGCCTCCCAAATATTCATACCTCCGCTTTGTATGTAAGCGATCAGAAGCAAGGTAAGCATATAAGCCATCGGGTCATTACTACCACTCTCCAGCTCCAAGGTAGGACGCAGACGCTCTTTCAAATAAACCCCTTTACTGCGCAAGATGGAGAAAACCGAGGCTGAGTCCGTAGAGGACATGACCGCCGCCAGGGAAAGTCAACGTAACATATTTGCCAAATAAACCAAATAACCAATAGATAAACCCGCCCGTGATAAAAGTCGTGGCCAGCACCCCGAGCGTAGCCAATACCACACCTTGCGAGGCGATAGGTTTGACCTCCGCAACTTTCGTATCCATACCACCCGAGAACAAGATGATACTCAACGCCAACATGCCGATAAACTGGGCCACATTCGGATCGCTGAACTGGATGCCCAGACCATCGCTGCCAAACAACATTCCCACACCAAGGAACAACAACAAAGCGGGTAAGCCGAAACGATAACCGGCCTTACCGGCGAATATACTTAAAAACAGGATCACAGAAGCTATTAATAGCACTTGCTCAGGATTTTGAAACATACGCAAAACGGGTTTTATGATTAGTGATTTGATACTTTGTTACAAAGTTCGTAAACTTTTTGTAATTATAATCACACAAAAAGAAGAAATCCGGTCCCAAATTTACAGGAAGACCAGATTTATTCTTTCTATAGAAAAACAAATCTTTCTTACAAATTGTTCGAGAATTTTTCTATCTCGCATAGAATCATTACTTTTGGCAAACATACATATCCGCTTTATGAACAAAAAACATCTATTTACGCTGTTGTTCACATTACTCGTATGGACGAGCTGTAACAACCAACAACATTTTATTACCGACGCCGCTTACCGAGCTGAGGTCGAGAACGATTTCCAAGCGAAACAGGCCGCTCTGCCTAACGGAGACCTTTTCGCAGTATTTAACGATCAAATGACTCCCGAAGAGAGGGAGGCGTTAACCTTCATGTACGCCTATATGCCGATTGGAGACATCACGGACTATAGTGGCGATTTCTATTTGAAAAACATCCGTTCCTCTTTCCAAGCACGGAATGAGATGCCTTGGGGCGATAGCATCCCAGAGGATATCTTCCGCCATTTCGTATTGCCGGTACGAATCAACAATGAGAATCTGGATGAAAGCCGCATGGTTTTCTTTGATGAGTTGAAAGACCGGGTGAAGGGTCTCTCGTTGTACGACGCCGTACTGGAAGTGAATCACTGGTGTCATGAGAAGGTTATCTATACTCCTTCCGATGGGCGCACAAGTTCCCCTTTGGCATCCGTAAAGACCGCTTACGGTCGTTGCGGTGAGGAGTCTACCTTCACGGTAGCCGCTTTACGTTCCGTGGGTATCCCCGCACGTCAGGTATATACGCCTCGCTGGGCGCATACGGATGATAACCACGCATGGGTAGAAGCTTGGGTGAATGGTAAATGGTATTTCCTCGGCGCTTGCGAGCCCGAACCGGTATTGAATCTGGGTTGGTTCAACGGCCCTGCTTACCGGGGTATGTTGATGCATACGAAAGTATTCGGTAAATACAATGGCCCGGAGGATGTCATGGAACGTACCGATGGGTATACCGAGATCAACGTGATCGATAATTACGCGCCTTCGGCTAAAGCTGTTATCACGGTTACGGATGCCAATGGCAAGCCAGTGAAGGACGCTCTGGTTGAATTCAAGATTTATAATTATGCCGAGTTTAACAGTGTAGCCCGCAAGAAGACGGATGCGGATGGCAAATGCTCATTATCCGCCGGAAAAGGGGATATGTTGGTATGGGCCAGCAAGGACGGCAAGTTCGGCTACAGCAAGGTCTCTTTCGGCAAAGACGGAGAGGTTACGATCGCCTTGAACAAAAAACCGGGAGATATGGAGACGATCGCCCTAGATATCATACCACCGGTGGACGGCTCTATCCCAGCGGAAGTTACACCGGAGCAAAAGGAAGCGAACGCCAAACGCTTATTGGAGGAAGACGCTATCCGTAATAAATATGTAGCCACTTTCTATACGGAAGAGAAAGCGGAGGCTTTAGCGAAAGAATTGGGTATCGACCCGATGAAGACGGAGGATTTCATGATCGGTAGCCGTGGTAACTGGATGGAGATCGAGAAGTTCTTACGGGAGACTCCCGCCGAGAAGCGTGCGCAAGCGATGGCATTATTGGATGTCGTGTCCGCTAAGGATCTACGTGATACACCTGCGTCTGTCCTCGCAGATCATTTGAATAATACGCCGGCCGTTCAAAGCGAATGGTTCAATGAATATATCATGAATCCTCGTGTGGCCAATGAGTTCCTGACTCCTTATAAGAGTTTCTTCGCCGCGAATATTGAGCCTTCCCTTGCGAAACAAGCCGTAGAGAATCCACAGGCATTGGTGGATTGGGTGAAGAATAACGTCTCCATTAACGACGCACTAAACGCACAACGTATTCCGATCATGCCGATGGGTGTATGGAAATCTCGTATCGCTGATAAGGGCTCCCGTAATATCTTCTTCGTGGCCGTGGCTCGTAGCTTAGGTATTCCGGCACGTATCGAGCCGGTAGCCCGCAAGATCCAGTACTTCAAGGACAACGCTTGGGTAGACGTCGATTTCGAGGCTGCCGTACAGACGACCGCTAAACAAGGCAAGGTAATCGCTTCTTACCAACCGATCAAGGCGCTGCAAGACCCGAAATATTACAGTCACTTCACGATCGCCAAGGTTTTGCCGAACGGTACTTTACAGACCTTGAATTTCGAGAGAGGCGGTAATGTGGATATGGGCTTGGGAGATACTTGGAGCGGATTACTGAAGAAACCGTTATCCATGGATGAAGGTAATTATATGTTAGTGACCGGTACTCGTATGGCAAACGGTAGCGTATTGGCCGAGATCGAGTTTTTCAATGTGGAGGCAGACAAGACCACCCCGATCCAATTGGAGATGCGCGAAAGCAAGGACGAGATACAGGTGATCGGTAATTTCAACTCCGAGAATAAATTCAAACGTGCGGACAACGGCGAGGAAACTAGCTTGCTAGCTACTACCGGACGTGGCTACTATATCGTAGCGCTTCTAGGCTCCCGCCAAGAACCGACAAACCATGCGATGCGTGATATCGCCGCCGTGAAGAAGGAACTGGAGGATTGGGGACGAGGCATCGTGCTTCTCTTCCCGGACGAGAAAGGCTATAAGAACTTCGATCCGAAAGAGTTCGGCGATTTACCGGGCACGATCACATACGGTCTGGATATCGACGGGGCGATCCAAAAGGAGATGGCTACAGCGATGAAATTGCAAAACGCCAATACCTTGCCGATCTTCTTGATCGCCGATACGTTCAACCGTGTCGTATTTGTCTCTCAAGGCTATACGATTGGCTTGGGCGAGCAGTTAATGAAAGTTATACATAAGCTATAACGAACTCACAAAAAAGTAAAGGAGTTATCTACAACTATAAGGAGGGGCGGTTCTATCTATAAGGGTGCCCCTTTTGTATTAACCTTAATCATTCTGCCAGTGAGATCCTTCTCCCCCATAATTTCTATATAACCAATATCCTTTTTAGGCACAAGCAAGTCTTTCAAAAAAGTACCGTCATACAAGATTTCCAATAAAGGGGTCATAGGTAAAGGTGAGATTTGATATTGGCACACCGGATCAAAATATAAATGGAAATATAAAATAACCGCCAGTTCGTTCAGTATATAAAGAGAAGCTAGATCATAATCAGAAGAGTCGATCCTTGCAAAACGAAAACCTTCCGGCAACCGCCTGTTACGTTCTAGAATCTGCTTGATAACTTCCCGCCGAAAAAGGATTTCAGTTCCATATAATAATCTAAGTCTTTGCAATAAAGTCTTGAATCGAGGCTCTAAGGCTACCGCTTTCCAAGAAAGCAATCGAACATTGTCATAGTCACCTTTCTTGATAACCCTTTCTATGAATCGATACTTTATATCGCCTATTTGCAAAGCTTTCGCACAAGCCTCTTTTCGTTCCAAACCTTTAGAAGCCATAAAAGTGTACATTTGTATCTCATCGGCTATTAATACATAAACAGATTTGACATTTACCTTGCACCAATCAAACAGAGCAATCAAAGTCTTCTCTGAAAATAAACGAGAGCAAATACTCACTCCTAAAAAAGCATTCGATTCCGAATACGGATATATTCGTTCTATATAGCAAGACTCCAATCGTCGCTCATACAAGAGGCTCATAAGTATTTCTTTTAATCCACTCTCCTAAAACAAGAGGGAACATAACAACCACTGATTCAAAAATAAATATCAATACACTTTGCTGCATCGGAACACAAGCTTTCTCGAATACTTCAGATCCATCAACAAGAAAATAGTTATACAAATAAAATGCATCAACAAGAAAAAAGAACAAAAAAACAACCGGCAGCAAATAATAAGAAATGGAGACAAGCCTATATAAAAAATAATAGTTAAACAGTTTCTTACAAGAAGACCGCTTCATAAAATCCCCCAAACAACTGCAATCCGAAAGCCCATCTAAGGGCTGTTTTTCAAGGTATTCCCTTACTTTTCGCATATTCGTAGATTTCATCCATTTACATAACAATAGGAATCCTCCTAAAGCTGAAACCATTAGTTCGAAAATCTCACCTTTTGTTAACTCCAGTATCATAACCTTCTCCTTTCTTAATAAAAAACCAAGGTATCGCAGAAACCAGAATCGAAACAAGTGGAGCCGACAGATAAACGTATTCCACCGGATGAAAAAGCATCCACACCATCATGCATACAGAAGCCAAGAAACCAGCAGAAAGAGAGAATATCGCATACTTTCTCATCCGTACACAATCCTTACGGAATATCGCCACGCAAATCGGTATAAGCAATATGATCTGAGCACTATAAACTAAAAAAAACAAATCCAGAACACCCGGTATCACAATACTAACCAAGTAAATGAACAAAGGGCTGATAAGTCCGAATAAATAAACCATTTTCCTTCCATAGCGCAATAAACCCTTCATTTTCTCCGGGTCATTTGTATCTTCTATCGTCTTCAATGAATGTGAAGGATACAATATATCAAAAACAAAAGTCTGTATAGAAGCAATCAATAATGTATCTGCCGTAGACACTAATGCGGCAAAGCAGCCCGCCGCAAACAGAGCAAACGCCCAAGGTTCTTGGAGATAACTCAATAGCAAGGAACCGTAATCATTATTCGAAGGAGCCGTAAAGTCCGGAAAATAATTCAGTAAAACACCCAATGAAATCAACACACACCAAGAGATTCCAATTGAGTAAATAGATTGTGACAATCCTTTCTTTATATCCTTTTGATCTCGCATGGAACAGACTCGTTGCCAAACGGACATATCGATCAACTGCCAAGGTACATTCACCACAATTAATGAAAGGACAAATAACACTGATAAGTTTGAAAATCCCCAATGGTCCGAAGCCAATGTCTCAAGACTCAATACATTCTCATTATGAGATATTAAGAATCCAAAAACGGCAGCAATCCCGACGTATGAAAACCACAATTGCATCTTTTCCGTATCAATAACAGCCTTAAAACCTCCTAGTGCAGTATACGTACACACCACCAGACTCAAACCCAAGATAATATAAATAGAGGAGACATTAGGGAAAAGGACATTAGCGATCTTTATCCCAACCAAGATCTCTATACCATAGGTACCCAAGAATCCGATGATCGATAACAAAGAAGCGAAATAACCGATAAATCGACTATCATAACGATTGGCCAAAAAGCCATGCAATGTTCTCTTTTCCGAATTTTCTATACGAGGAAATACCTTATACAAGATAAAGAAACCCAGCAGCCATGTCAAAGGAGAGATAAAAGCGGCAAGCTTATAAGAATATCCAAAGCTCAAAAACGCAAAGATAGCAGAACCTACACTGATATTCGATGCGGTCAAAGAATCCCTCAACTTCTCTGATGACATTCCTTCCGGATACCAGAAGAAATCACTTGGTTTATTTATCCCCCTAAAGACCCGGAAACCTATCCATAAAGACCATATCACAGGGATAGAAACAAAAAGGTACCACCAACTAAACTGCATATCCTTTAATTTTTAGATTAACAATACAACATATGGAATAAAGTCTTGGCGGCATATACAATGCCAACCAAGACTTATTCTTACCGCCCTCTCTCCTCACGGAGGTAACGACGGATGAACTTTAATTTATTACTTTAGTATTAATATTAATCCATTCCCGCTTGTTCATCCATCACGGAGTACTTGGTTACCCGCACGGGAATGTATTTTCGATTTATTTTATTTCTTTATAAATCTTATTTTACGATAGCCTTAA
>OHRS01000887.1_pt1 | contig 12693 bp, 9 predicted proteins | sample 1578441 | NCBI WGS metagenome assembly OHRS01 (sample SAMEA3879592, study PRJEB24766) | human gut metagenome | biome: human-associated habitat; feature: feces | place: USA | collected 1985/1987
GCAGTATTCTTGCAGCAACTCCACCATTCCGCTGAACAAAACGGGACAGACAAACGCCCCTGCCCATGCATGCCATAAAGGGGCGTTGTCTCTCCGGTGAGCGCGAAGAAACTCCAGCCACAGCATTCCTGACATGCCGAAATACATACAGATATGCACCACCTTGTCTATATTGGGAATCTTGCTTATTTCTGTAGAAGGCGGTTTAAAGAATGAAAGATAAATCACCGTCAGAATAATAAAAAGCGACACCGGATATTTCTTAATATAATATAGCATATACCAAATTATCAACGAACTGTGCGCAAAAGTACAGAACATTTTCTATATTTGCATGTTTTAGCTGGTATTAATAACGAATTGAAAGAAAAATCTACGTTTTATGACAAAAAGTGACAGAGCCAACTTCGGAAGCAAATTAGGCGTCATACTTGCCTCGGCAGGCTCCGCAGTCGGTTTAGGCAATATCTGGCGTTTCCCGTTTGAGACCGGGAATCACGGAGGTGCGGCATTTATCTTTGTATACCTGGTTTGCGTGCTCATTCTCGGCATCCCCATCATGATTGCAGAATTCCTCATCGGCAGGCGCTCGCGTGCCAATACGGCAAGGGCTTATCAGAAATTGGCACCCGGCACGCATTGGCGCTGGGTAGGACGTATGGGCGTACTGGCCGGATTCCTTATTCTGGGATATTACTCCGTTGTGGCAGGATGGACGCTTGAGTTTATCGGCGAAGCGGCTACCAACAGTTTTGCCGGGAAGTCGGCAGCCGATTTCATCGCATCCTTCAACAGCTTTGTCAGCAACCCCTGGCGTCCGGTCATCTGGCTGGTGCTGTTCCTGCTGGCCACCATCTTCAGCCCTCTGTTCCTCACCATCCCGTCCTTTGCAACGGCTCCGGCCCTGATCATCGTGGGCTTCTACATGATGGGCTCTGCCGTCAAGATCGACTTCAACGACCCCAGCGAGGGCATCCCCGCCTTCCTGACCATTCTGGCCATGCCCACCGCTTACAGCATTTCCGAGGGCATCGCCATCGGCGTCATTTCCTGGACCATCATCAATGTCGTCTCCGGCAAGGCCAAGGAAAAGAAGATCAGCCCCCTGATGTATGTGCTGACCGTGCTGTTCATCCTCAAGTACGTGTTCCTCTAAGCCGCTGATCTTACCGCAAGCAAAAAAGCTCCCGTCCTGATGATGGACGGGAGCTTTTCTGCTTCCTGTGATCCGGAACAGCCTGTGCATTCGCTCCGGGCTTTCCGGCGTGGAACTATTCTTTTTTGCAATCGGGGTTATTTGCGTCTCGGGTGGATATGCACTTCCGGGATAGCCACGTTATCATAGTGGATCGGCTTATCTGCCGCCGGAGTGCCGTCCGCATCCGTATGATGTGCCACCTTGCCGGTATGGATTTCCGGCACGGCCACGGTTTCTTCCTCATGGGGATGCTCCCGCTTTTTTCCGAGCCACGTTTTCAGATGGTGATAAAGCGACATTGCACGTCTCCTTTCCCGGTGCGGAAGCCCGCCCGAACTGTAAAGATCAGCTTCAGATAAAATTGATGAACACCGTAATGACCAGACTGTTCAAAAAGTCCGCAAACAGACTGCCCACCAGCGGAATCAGCAGATACGCCTTGACCGAGGGCGAATATTTATCGCAGATGGCCTGCATGTTGGCCATAGCGTTGGGCGTTGCGCCCATGCCAAAGCCGCAGGTGCCGGATACGATCACCGCCGCGTCGTAATCGCGGCCCATGATGTTGAACACTACCAGCACCACATACAGGATCATGAACAGGGTCTGCCCAGCCAGCAGCACGATCAGCGGCAGGGCCAGCTCTGCCAGCTGCCACAGCTTCAGGGTGATCATCGCCATGCCCAGAAACAGCGAAAGGCAGATGCCGCCAATGTCATTGATCTCGCCCATATACACGGTGTAGCCGCCGCCATACTCACCCACATTGCGGATGATGGCCGCCGCGATCATGGCACCGATATAGATGGGGAAGGTCATGCCCGTCAGGCTCAGAAGTCTGGACAGCACCGTTCCGATGCCCATGGCGACGATCAGCTGGAAGCTTGCCGCCGGGTACATGGTGGTGTGGCGCTCGTGCTTCATTTCTTCTTCCACCAGCAGGCTGTCATCCTCCGGCACCACCGTGGCCAGCAGGTTGTGCCGCTCAATGAGCATCTTGCCGATGGGGCCGCCCATCATGCTGCCCGCGATCAGGCCATAGGTGGCCGCTGCCGTACACAGGGTGGTGGCCCCCTGAACGCCAAAGTCCTCCAGCACCGGGCCAAAGGCACCGGCGGTGCCGTGGCCGCCCACCATGGGGATGGAGCCGGTGCAAAGGCCCACCAGCGCATCCACGCCCAGCAGCTTTGCCAGCCCCACGGCTACAAAGTTCTGGCTGACGATCAGCACGACGACCACGCCCAGAAACACGATCATCGCTCTTCCGCCGCTTTTCAGCACCTTGAGGTTTGCCTGGAAGCCCACCGAGGTGAAAAACATCACCATGCAGACTTCCTTTAGAATATCATCAAATGCAAACTCGGCAACGCCGGTCACATAGCACACACAGGTAAAAATGGCGAACAGCACGCCGCCAATGACCGGAGCCGGAATGCAGAAACGTTCCAGCACCTGCACCCTTGCCCGCAAAAATTTGCCCAGCATCAGCACCAGCACAGCAACGGCCAGTGTCTGATACATATCCAATTCGATCTTCATTGCTCTACTTTCCCTCAGTTCCCAGCCGCTTCATCGACCGTAATTCCTGCCGCCTTATAATATGCGGCCGCACCCGCATGGAACGGGATGTCAACGCCCTCTACTGCGTTTTCCTCCGGGTCCAGCGGGATGCCCAGCTGCTCTTCCAGCCCTTCCCGGCTGGAGAACAGAAGCTGTGTCAGCTGCTGCACCTGCTTTGCAGGCAGCGCGTTGCTGGCCAGCAGAACGGCTTTCACGCCCACCGTCTGCACCTTCTCCGTCTGTCCGGGATAGGTGCCTGCCGGCAGCGTGACCGTGTTGTAGGCGCTGTAAGCGCTCTGCAGGCGCTGTGCCGCCGCACCGTCCACGTTCAGCAGCCGGATGCCGCACTCGCCTGCCAGAGCGGTCAGCACCGGGCTGGGCGCGCCCACTGTCATAAAGATGGCATCCACCCTGCCCGCCTTCAGCTGGGCAGCGGCATCCTCATAGTTCAGGTTTACCATGCTCACCATCTTGTCGTTCAGACCATAGGCAGATAAGATCTGCCGCGCGTTCTGCTCCGAACCAGATTCTTCCGCGCCAATGCTCACCGTCCTGCCATGCAGGTCCTCAATGGACTGGATGTCGGAATCCGCCCGCACCACCACCTGACAGGTCTCGGTGTACAGCGCCGCCACGGCACCAAAGCCCCGGCTTTCCTCCTCGTCGGCAAAGATGCCGGTCTGGTCATAGGCATCCTGCACAAGGTCTGCCTGTGCAATGGCCAGCTGCAGGTATTCGCCGGCCAGCAGACGCAGGTTCGCTGCGGAACCGGCGGTAGCCTTCAGCTCCACCTGCCCGTTGTCCGTCTCATTTTCCAATGCTGCGAACCGCTCACCGAACTCTCGGTAGATACCGCCCTCGCCAGCCACGCCGAAGCGCAGCCGTTTAACGGTCTCCACCGACGAGCATCCGCTCAGCAGTGCTGCTGCCAGCAAAGCTCCGGCCAGCACCGCCGCGAGCCATTTCTTTTTCAAGATCACCACTCCTCTTCCTGCCGCCGCAGTGCGGCAGAACTTTTATCCTAAATTATACGCATATTGCGGATGAAATGCAATCACCTGCTGCAGAAAAGGAATGCACTTACCCTCCGAACAGCCCGAAGAAGCTGGTATGGGTCACCCCCAGCACAAGGAACAGTGCGATCAGTGCAAACAGCACTCCGATGATAATATCCATCTGGTGCACGGTCAGCGGAAAATGGTCGTACATTTTTTCTTTCGCATTCACAAAATTCTTGTCACCGTTGTTGAGCAGGCTCTTTTTGCCCTCCTCAAAATCCGCCTTCTGCGCGGCCAACTCTGCCTGCTCCCGTGCAAGCTGTTCTTCCCGGGCCGCAAGGGCAGCTTCCCGCCGGGCAAGCTCCTCTGTGAACTGCTCCCTTGTTCGGTTTTCCTGTGCCATAAGCACACCTCCTGATGTTGTTTTTCTTTATGATACCACACAAATGCAAATAAAAAAAGCGGGCCGCCTGCCCAAAAGCAGACGACCCACAGAAAAAGCTCTTACTTCTTTGCCAGATACTTGCGGATATCGATAGCCACAGCCACGATAATGACAAGGCCCTGAACGATGTAGGTGTAGGAGGAGTTCACGTTCATGAACTGCAGAGCCACCTTCATCAGCTCAAAGACCAGAACGCCGACCAGAACGCCGGGAACAGTACCAACGCCGCCGGTGGTGGAAACACCGCCGATGGTGCAGGCTGCGATGGCATCCAGCTCATAGCCCTGTGCGGTGTTGACGGATGCGCCGCCGGACTTTGCAGCCAGCAGGCAGCCTGCCAGACCGAACATGCAGGAAGCCAGGATGTAGATGCGGATCTTGGTGGCGTTGACGTTGACACCGGCCACCTCAGCAGCAGCCTCGTTGCCGCCGATGGCGTACATGTACTTGCCGTGACGGGTCTTGTTGTACAGGAACCAGAAGCACCCGGCCACGATCAGAGCGATCCAGATCAGCACAGGCACACCGATGATGGTGTTGGAGGCCAGAGAGGTGAAGTTTTTGTTCAAAGAGCCGATGGGGGTACCGCCGGTGTAGACCAGGCAGATACCGTAGACCACCTGCTGCATACCCAAGGTAGCAATGAAGGGCTGCACCTTCAGGTAGCTGACCACCAGACCGTTGCACAGACCCACGATGGCGCAGATGGCAATAACCAGAATGAACACCACGGGGGTGGACAGGGTGTGCATGTTGGGGTAGAACTTGCCGGAAGCGCCTTCGGTCTGCGCAAAAATGCAGGCCAGACATGCGGCAAAACCAGCCAGACGGCCAGCGGACAGGTCGTTACCGGTGGTGATCAGGCAGCCGGAAATGCCCAGCGCGATGATGTAGCGGATGGACACGTTCTTGAACAGGTTGATCATGTTGGTGCCGGAGAAGAAGTTGGGGTGCATGATGCCAACGATCAGAGTGATGGCCAGCATCATCATAATAATGGCGTTGTTGCTGAGCCACTTGCCCACAGCCTTGCCATTCAATTTTTTGGTAGCTTCCACGATAGACAGCCTCCTTAATTACTGATTTGCCGCAGCTGCGTCAGGTGCGGTCTCGAACTGGGTAGCCAGCGCCATGATGTTCTCCTGCGTGGCATCCTTACCGTCGATAAAGCCGGTGATGCGGCCATCGCACATGACCATGACACGGTTGGACATACCGATGATCTCGCTCATTTCGGAGGAGATCATGATAATGCTCTTGCCCTGCTTGGCCAGATCGGCGATGATGCAGTAAATTTCATACTTTGCACCGACGTCGATGCCGCGGGTAGGCTCGTCCAGAATGAGCACATCGGGGTTGTTGGCAAGCCAGCGGGCGATCAGCACCTTCTGCTGGTTGCCGCCGGAAAGGCTCTTGATCTGGGTCTTGGGGCTGGGCACCTTGATGGCCATTTTTTCCTTGTTGGTAGCCACCAGATCCAGGATCTTCTTGTTGTCCAGCATGATGGGGCCCTTGCGCAGGGCATCCAGCGATGCAATGGAGATGTTATCCGCAACACTCAGCACACCCATGATGCCGGTGGCACGGCGGTCCTCGGTCAGCAGAGCCACGCTCTTCTGGATGGCGTCGCGGGGCTGCTTGATGTTCACCTCTTCGCCCTTGATCCACACCTTACCGGAGGTATGGGCACGCAGGCCGAAGATGCCTTCCATCAGCTCGGTGCGCTGTGCGCCCACCAGACCGGCCACGCCCAGGATCTCGCCTTTTTTGATCTCGAAGCTGCAGTGGCGGAAGGAGCGCGGATGGATGGATGTAAAGTCCTCCACCTTCATCATCACCTCGTCCGAGGGATGGTTCTCCAGCGGGGGATACAGGTTCGACAGCTCACGGCCGACCATCTTTGCAATGATCTGCTCCTTGGTCATGTTGGCAACGTCCCACTTACCGATGTACTGGCCATCGCGCATGATGGTGACTTCGTCCGCGATCACCTTGATCTCGTCCATCTTGTGGCTGATATAGACCAGTGCCACGCCCAGAGCCTTCAGCTCGCGCATGATGCGGAACAGCGACTCAACTTCGTTTGCGGTCAGTGAGGAAGTGGGCTCGTCCAGGATCAGCACCTTGCAGTTTGCGGAAACAGCCTTTGCAATTTCCACCATCTGCATCTGTGCGATGCTCAGAGAGCCAAGCTTTGCACGGGGATTGATCTCCAGCTTCAGCTTTTTCAGCAGCTCCTCCGTATCCTTGTACATTTTGGCGTGATCCACCACCGTAACAGGGCCGTACTTTTTGGTGGGGTAGCGGCCCAGCCAGATGTTCTCGGCCACGGTGCGTGCCGGAATCGGCTGCAGTTCCTGATGCACCATGGCAATGCCGCGGTTCAGTGCATCCAGAGGGGTGGTGATGGTAACTTTTTCGCCCTCGTATTCAATTTCGCCCTCGTCCATCTTGTAAATGCCAAACATGCATTTCATCAGTGTGGACTTACCGGCGCCGTTTTCACCCATCAGCGCCATGACCTTGCCCGGGCGAAGCTCCAGCTGTGCGTGATCCAGCGCTTTGACGCCGGGGAAGGTCTTGACCACGCCTTTCATTACCAGACGGTATTCTGACATTCCGCAGAGCCTCCTTGTCGTTTATTATAAGACCGCAGAAAAACCTTTTTTTCAAAACAAGGCGCGTGCGCGGAGAATATTTCTCGCACGCACGCGCTTTATAGCTTTGTTCAAGCCGTCAAGGTCCACTGCGCACCTTGCATTGTTTCAGGAAAACTTTGGTCTTACTTCACGTACTCGGAAGCGTTGTCCTTGGTCACCTTCACATAGTCGACCCAGTAGTACTGCTCGACCTTGGAGCCCTCGACGTACAGCTTGGTAGCCTCAGCAGCTGCGGTAGCCTGACCCACGTCGTCGTTCAGCACGGTACCGGTCATGTTGCCATCCAGAACGTCCTGAACAGCCTCAGCCAGTGCATCGACACCGACCAGATAGATGTCCTTGCCGACGGTGCGGTTAGCCTGCTGGATGGACTGCAGAGCGCCCAGTGCCATTGCGTCGTTGTTGCAGAAGACAACTTCGATCTTGTCGCCGTACTGAGACAGAGCGTTTGCAACGTCCTGCTGAGCGGTGGTCTGATCCCAGTTGTCCAGGTACTCGTACAGGCACTCAACTTCCTTGCCTGCATCGGTCAGGGCCTTGATGGAGTACTCGGTGCGGTACTGAGCATCGATGTTCTCGGGGTCGCCCTTGCACATAATGTAGGTGATCTTGCCGTCACCGTTGATATCGCCCTGAGTCTCGGTCTCCAGGATCAGCTCGCCCTGATAAGTACCGGACTGGCGTGCGTCAGCACCAACGTAGCAGCACTTGTCTGCGTAGGAGTCCAGAACGCTCTTGTCGGGCTCACGGTTGATGAAGACGATAGGAGTCTCAGAGGGCTTGACGGTATCAACGATGGTCTGTGCGGAAGTGGTCTGCACGGGGTTGATGACCAGCACGTCCACGCCCTGCTGCAGGAAGGTGTTGATCTGCTCGGTCTGGGTGTTCTGGTCGTTCTTGCCGTCCATGATGGTGACGGAGTAGCCCATGTCCTTCAGGTACTCTTCCAGATCGGAGCGGTACAGGGTCATGAAGTTATCAGCAAACTGATAGATGCACACGCCGATGTTTGCGGAACCGTTGGTTGCAGCAGCGCTGGAAGCAGCAGCAGAAGATGCAGCAGCAGAAGATGCAGCAGTAGAGGTGCTGGAAGAGCCGCCGCAGGCGGTCATAGCAGCAGTTGCACCAACAACAGCAGATGCCTTCAGGAAGTCACGACGCGAAATCATTTTCATAATAATGTTCTCCTTCAATTCGTATCTCAGCATTTTCACAGGAGCAATCTTGCATGCACCTGTAATTCCTGTTCGTATTATACCCTTGCAGCACCCCACTGTTCAAGAGAACAAGTTCACAAGATTGAAGGAGTTCTTTTGTGCTATTTCAACAAATGCTTTTTGGGCTCGCCAATTTCTTTTCTCGAAACATCACAATTTTTCATACATTTGCAACCTCCCTACAAAAGCAAAAAAATTATGTCATTTTTCTCTCAAAAAGATTACAAAATGTTGCATCGTCCGGTTTTTGCAGCTTTTTTATTTCTTGTATATCTTGAAAAATATTTTCAGGAATAGTTCATCCCTGTTCTTCCGCATTTTTTCGCTTCATTTCTGAAATTTTCTGAAAATCGCCTGTCATTCCCGGTTCCTGCCGCCTGCCTTTTGCAAAGAAAATGCCCGGAAGCTTTCCTAAGCCTCCGGGCATTCCGATCCGAGTATCTTTTACAGATGCAGCAGCATCTTTGCAATGTTGAAGTAGATCAGCAGCGTGGTGGTATCCACAATGGTGGTGATCAGGGGTGAAGCCATCACGGCCGGATCCACATGCAGCTTTTCTGCCGCCACCGGCAGAATGCCGCCGATGATCTGCGAGAGCAGGATGGTGCAGATCAAAGTCAGGCACACCACCAGCGCCACCGGAGCCGCGATGCGGTCAAACACCAGCAGCTTTACAAAGTTGCATACGGCCAGCGTGCCGCCGCACAGCAAGGCCACGCGGCTCTCGCGCCACAGGATGCGGGGCAGATCGTGGGGCTGGATATCGCCCACCGCCATGCCGCGGATGATGGTGGAGGTGCTCTGGCTGCCCGCGTTGCCGCCTGCGTCGGTCAGCATGGGGATGTATGCAGTCAGCACGGTCACAGCGGCCAGTGCATCCTCGTATCCGCGAATGACCAGACTGGAGAAGGTGGCGCTGATCATCAGGAACAGCAGCCACGGTGCACGGCTCTTATACAGATCCCACATGCTCTGCTTGAAGTAGGGCTTGTCGGAGGGGCCGATTGCGTTCATCTTTGCAATATCTTCGCTGGCCTCGTCCTGCAGGATGCTGATAGCATCGTCAATGGTCACGATGCCCACCAACCGGTTCTCGGCGTCCACCACCGGGATGGCCAGAAAGCCGTATTTCCCGAACAGGTTGGAAACATCCTCCTGATCGGTGGTGGTGCTCACGCTGACCACATTGGAATCCATCAGGTCCTTGATAGGCTCTTCTGTGTTCTTTGCCAGCACCAGCGCCCGCAGGGACACCACGCCGATCAGCCTGCGGCTGTCATCGGTCACATAGCAGTTGTTGATGGTCTCCTTGTCAAAGCCATTCCTGCGGATGGCCTCCATAGCTTGTGCCACGGTCATGTCCGGCCGCAGCTCCATCAGCTCGGTGGTCATCACGCCGCCGGCCGAGTCCTCCGGGTACTTGAGCAGTTCGTTGATCATGCGGCGGGTGGTGGGGTCGGCCTGACCCAGAATGCGCTTGACCACGTTGGCAGGCATTTCCTCCACAAGGTCGGTGGCATCGTCCACGAACAGTTCGTCCACAACAGCCTTCAGCTCGGTATCGGTCAGGCCGTCGATCAGCTTCTGCTGGGTCTCAGGGGTCAGTTCGGTGAACACATCTGCGGCCAGATCCTTCGGGCACAGACGGAACAGCACCGGGAGCTTTTCTGCAGGCAGATCCTCAAATACCGCCGCAAGGTCGGGCGCGGGCAGAGTTTCCATCACATCCCGCAGGCTCTGGTATTTCTTGGCATCGTCCAGATTTGCCAGCATGGTCTTGAGGGTATCGATCGAGATTTCAGACATAAAAAAGCTGCCTCCTTTTCAGTGGCAGCTCTCGTTTCTTCTTTTCAGGGAACGCAAACACGCACCGTGTGCATTCACACACAGCAGGGTCTGCGCAAAGCAGAAACGGCGGCTGCCATCATATAAAATAATCGGGGAGAAAGACTGCTGCTACTGCCAGCAGGTTCCATGACAACCACCTCGTTTTCCTGTTGTAAAAAGACACTTTTTGCCTTTTCCGCCCATTACTTTACCACTGCTTTTTTGCCGCGTCAACCCTGCTTTTTAAATTTTTCCGTTTCTTTACAAAAAGTAAAAGTGCCCGATGACATTTTTCGTATCATCAGGCACTTTTATCCTGTCAGAGCATGTCCCGGGCGGGATGGAAGGCTCTTTGCTTACAGGGTCTCTACCGTATCAAACAGGTCTTTTGCGGCTTCCACAGCATCCTTGCTGCCAAACACCACCCGCACGCCGTTTGCCATGGCGGCACCCAGCTCTGCGGCCTGCTCCTTCAGCAGTGCGGCATCCACCGCACACAGGGCCTTGCGGTCTGCCGCCATCATTTCATCAGTGATGCCGCAGAAATACCGGCGGTCCGTCTCGCGGGCCTCAGCACGCGGCTTGCGAGGGGTGTCCAGCTTGGCCACAGTACCCACAATAAAATCGTTCAGGTCTTTTTCGGTGTACTCCCGTGCTGCCAGTTCTGCCGGACCTTTTGCAAAGGTGTCGTAGCTTTCCTTTACATGGGGGTCGCGGTAGGTGTACAGGTATTCCACGCCGTCCGAGGAGAGCATTCCGGTGCCGTAAGCGCCGCCCACCTCACGGATGTTGTGCCACAGATATTCGTAGCTCATCACGCGGGCCAGCGCCTTGCGGTCGCTGCGGCGCTCCATGGGCCATACCTGTACATCGTAGTTCACACCGCCGTCAATGATAAACGCTTCGTTCACCGGCGGTGTCAGCGGCTCCACATAGGGCTTTGCCGCAGCGCGGCCCTCGACAGCAAAGCGGCTGTCCGGCAGCAGAGTGCGCAGCTTTGCAAGGGCATCCTCGCTGCCGTACAGGCTGACCGTCAGCTCCGCGTGCTGCAGCACCTCTGTGCGCAGGGCATCCAGCTTTTCGCCCAGTGCTGCCCAATTGCCGCGCTCCTGCACGCCGCACAAGAACTTGTAATAGCTCACACCGCTGCAGCGTTCACTCACCGCACCGTCCACCGTGTAGTGGGCACTGGCGCGGGTGGCTGCGTATACATTGCCCTGCTGGATGAACTGCTGTTCCATGTTCAACTTCTGCTGGCTCAGCACCCGTGCAAAAGCAGCTTCTGCCGCCGGGCCGGTAAGGATGGTATCATACAGCCATTCGCCGCCCAGCTCCACAGCCTTTTCCAGACTGCGTTCCAGCAGGCTCAGGCACAGGCTCAGCTTGGCATGGCAGGGTGCACCCTCCTGCCGCCCAGTCCAGATGTCCAGCTGGGTGCGGCTGTCGCCCAGCCATGTGCTGCGCAGAGTGTTCAGTTGCTGAGCGGTGTGTTCGGTGCTGTCCAGCTCGTCCAGCACATCGGTCAGCAGGTCCAGATACGGCATGTCCTCAGGCTTCACATTGCCAAGGTCATAGTAGAAGTTCAGGTACAGGCTGCCTGCCGAAGGGTGATGCACCAGCTGCGCACCGGCCAGAAGTTCCCGCTCGCCTGGCTCTTCCCCGCCCGCGGCGCTCTTTTCCCCGCTGCCAAGATCGGCCACGGTCAGCGGGTGCTCCAGCACAAGCTTGCCGTCGGTGCGGATGGGTTCGCCCTCCTCTTTTTTAGGCAGGGTGGGCACCTGCACCACCTGCACCGGAGCCGGTGCAAACAGCTCACGCAGCAGTTCATTGAACCAGCCATCGGCCATCTTTTCCCGCAGGGAAGCAAACAGCCTGTCCGTGTGCAGCAGCAGGGCGGGGTCGCCGGTGTGCAGCCAGCCAGTAGAAGCATTGATGGCATCCAGCACGCCGTCTGGCAGGGTGCCCGGGCGCTCCAGCGATGCAAACTCTGCTGCGTTCAGCGAAGCCAACAGCAGTTCCTGCGGGATGCCCTCGGCCAGAATGCCGTCCACCGCCTTGCGCACAGCGGCAGCAAACTTGCGGGCGCTCTCCTCGGTGGCACCGCGCAGCACCAGTTCCAGCACCGGCTGCAGGGTGCTGTCGTCAAAGCCAATGTCAATATCTGCGCCCAGCTTTTCGGCCAGCAGCGCCGCCTTCAGCGGGGAGTTATTGGTGCCAAGCAGGGCATCCAGCAGGATCTCCACGCCCAGCTGCCGCTCCCGGTCTGCAAAGGCACCGGTGTACCATGCCAGAGCACACTGCACCTCGTCCGGCTCCGGGTTTTCGGTATAGTAGGGCAGTTCCACGCAGGCACCCGCCTGCTCGTGCTGCACGGTCAGCTGCGGACGGCTGGTGCCCTTGGGCATTTTTGAAAGATAATCCCTGTCCAGCAGTTCCAGCTTTTCAGCCATATCCATTTTGCCATAGAGGGTAATGCAGCAGTTGTCGGCGCTGTAGTGGCGGTGATATACCCGCTTATACTTTTCATAGGTCAGCGCCGGGATGCTGGCCGGGTCGCCGCCGGAAACAAAGCCGTAGGCCGTATCCGGGAACATGGCCCGTTCCAGTGCATTTTCCAACTGAGCATCCGGTGCAGCCAGAGCGCCCTGCATCTCGTTGTACACCACTCCGCTCACAGTGCCGTCGGCACTGCGGTGCCAGCCCTCCTGCTCAAACACGCTCTTGTCCACCATAGCCAGCGGGCAGAACACCGCGTTCAGGTAGACATCCATCAGGTTTTTGAAGTCGG
>OHRS01000892.1_pt1 | contig 12633 bp, 10 predicted proteins | sample 1578441 | NCBI WGS metagenome assembly OHRS01 (sample SAMEA3879592, study PRJEB24766) | human gut metagenome | biome: human-associated habitat; feature: feces | place: USA | collected 1985/1987
TAAGTTAGTTTTTACTGCTGTTACTTTTTATACAAAGCCAATTTTAGTTTTATAACAGCCTTATGATGCCTATGTAAATTTAATAATTTTTGATAATTCATATACCACATTAAAATTTTTTCTTAATTATTTATGTTAAAATATAATTAGAATAATAAACCTCAATTCAATGTATTTATTAGATAAGGAGGAGATTACCATGCTGTCAGAAGAAAGGAAAAAAGAACTTGATATTTTGATGGAACGTGCATCTTGCGCAGGAGATGACTATTATTTCAACATGGAACAAGATGAGTTTGATGATGAACTGGAAGATTTTGTAGATGATGAATTTTATAAAGGATTCTGCCGCCAACGCGAAATAGGCTTTGAAGCTTATAAAAAAGAGATTGCAGAACAATTTTCGCATATCACATCCGCGGAAGAACTCCACTACATGATTGCAGATTATAATTATGATGACGGAATGTTTACGGTTGAACAAATTGTAATGAATCCCGCTTGTGATATAGTTACTGCCAAAATGGTCTACTGGCTTTGCGGGCCAACTTATTATTATGACAAATACGGCAGCCCGTCAAAGTGCAGTGAGGACGATATAAACCGGGATGCGGCGTTGCTATTAACAAAAATGGAAGCAAAGGCTGCTGCAAACGCTTTCAAAACCGGACTTGAGTGGAATGGAGAGTTAGTTGATGAACAACCCGCTAATCTTGATTTCACTCGGGAACCATATTGCCATGTGCCAGCAGCATTTAGATAATAACTTTCTATTTATCTGGGAATGGAGAAAAGCTCCAAATCAAAAATTTATAGAAATTAAGACGATATGAAAAATTTTCAAAATTTCACACCCCAAAAATATATGACATCTGATTTTCAAAAAATATCGGACGGAATTTATAAAACTAAATCCCCTTATGATTCCAATGATATTTTTGTAACTTCTCTTACCTTTGAAATGGAACCCGAATGCTATGGTGAGGAAAATGCCTCACCCAGCAATCTTACGCAAATTCCAAATACTAAACTGCAAAGCAAAGTGTTTACACTGTGAAGCAAGATACAAAAACTGCGGCGGCTAAATTTAGGGCACTTTGTACAAGAGTCCGGTGTCATGCCCGGACGGAATCGAAAGAGCCGCAGCATTTTTGCATCGCTGAAACAGTGCAAACACTTTGCGAATGTAAAAGAACAGTACAAATTACAACTGCATAATCAGTTACAAACATAAAACAACCTGCCCACGTTTTACGCAATGCAGGTTTTATTTTATAAATTGACAATATTTTTCACCTTAAACTCAACAGCCACGAAATGAGCACGGGCACGATGAGCGTAAGCACCAGCCCGTTGATGAAGGAGTACATACCGACATGCAGGTTGGTATATTTTATTACTACCGGAAGCCCGCTGTCCATAGTAGCCGCACCGCTGGGGGCAAGCGCCAGAAATTTATGCACGCGCACCAAAAGCGGTATTAAAAAGAAACCGGAAATTTCGCGCATCATATTCGCCAAAAACGCTACTGTACCAATTTCTGTACTGTACATGGCACTGATAACTACCGAAGAAAAACTGTACCATCCAAGCCCGCCGCCGACAAGCAGCGAATCATACGCGCTCAGCCCGGCGATATGCCCCAAAAGCAGTGCGCCGCAAATGCTGCCGCAGGCTACCGCCAAAGGTATGGCAAGAGCAAGCAGCGCGCTGTGCAGGTTGCAGATGCGTTTTAAGATGCCGCGGTTGCTGCCGATTTCGATACCGGCAATAAAAATCATTACGTCCAGTGCCGACATTAAAATTAAATCCAGCGTGTCTTTAACGCCCGTATCTAAAAACAAATAGCCAAAAATCAGCCCGCCAACGAGAGAAACGGCAACACTAAGCATTACTCGCCCTCCTCTGTGTCTGCCGGGCGCGCCAGCAGTTTAATAGCAGCAGATAAAAAAAGTATGCTGCCGCACACCGCGCCAAAGGCAATGGCTCCGGCCTGAACGCCGAGCGTGCCAAGTTTTGCCAGCAGCGCGTCATCACAGCCGATTTTTGCGCCAAGGCAAAATAACATAGTACACAGGCACAGCGTAGAAAGTTTACTCAAATAAAATTTTATTTTATAACTCAGCAAATTGGCAAGCCCCACGGCAATGCCGAGAACAATAGCCAGCATGATTTCCTGCATAAGTCCCCTCCAAAACAAAAGGCATGCGGCCTGCATGCCTTAATTTTATGCTATTCCAAAGTTATAATCAGCGGGTATAAAGGCTGCGCGCCTTCAAGCACCTGCACTTCCGCGCCGGGGCACAGCTTTTTAAGTTCTGCCGCTGCGCTTTGCGCTTCGTTTTCGGTAATATCGCTGCCGTAGTACAGAGTTAAAAGCTCCCAGTCCGTACCGGCTTTCTGCACCGCGCCCACGGCCGCTTCGTTTAAGCCAGAACCGGTGCAGACGATTTTATTTTCCAACAGGCCGATATAATCGCCCTTAATAATGGGCAGCCCGCCAACAACGCTGTCGCGCACGGCAATACTTACTGCCGCACAATGTGCGCTCTGCGCCGCTTCCGTCATGGCGGCAGTATTTTCTTCCATCGTCTGCGAAGAATCAAACGCCAGAATAGCGGCAATGCCCTGCGCCAGATTAATGGTCGGCACATAGCTTACACGGTCTGCGCCAAGCAGCTTTTGCGCCTGCTGCGCCGCCAGCACAATGTTTTTATTGTTGGGCAGAATAATGTATTTGCTGTAAGCGCCGTTTTCAATGGCGTGTACAAATTCTTCCACAGGCGGGTTCATGCTCTGACCGCCGCTGATGATTTCATCAACGCCCTGCGCCAGCATAATTTGCGCAATGCCGCTGCCTGCCGCTACGCTTACAAGGCCCGTGCCTTCTTTTTTGGGTGCCGGCTGCTGCACTGCCGCCGCACTGAATACACGGTGTTCGTGCTGCTCTGCCATGTTGTCAATTTTAATATCGTGCAGCGTACCCCATTCAAGTGCCTGCTGCAAAACAGCGCCCGGATTGGCGGTATGGATATGTACTTTTACCACGTCATCCATCGCCGCTACAATAAGCGAATTGCCGAACGGCGATAGTGCCGCGCGCACGGTTTTATCATCAACCGCCGTATTTTTTACAATAAATTCCGTGCAGTACGGATTTGTTAAGTCAACTTCTTCTGCCGGCAGGGCGGCAATTTTATTAACGGATATGTGCTGCACATCTTCCTCCGGCAAGTTTTTGCCCAGAAGGCCGTTTAAGCAGCCCTGCAAAAATACAATCAGGCCCTGGCCGCCGGCATCAACCACACCGGCTGCTTTTAAAGCGGGCAAAAGTTCCGGCGTGCGTGCCAGTTCTTTTTTGCCTCCTGCAATGGCTTCGGTCAAAATTTCGGTAAAATCCTCACCGCGGCGCACTGCGTGGTAAGCCTCTTTGGCTATGCCGCGCGCCACCGTTAAAATGGTGCCTTCCACCGGTTTAGCAACGCTGCGGTAGGCATATAAAATGCCAAACTGAAAGGCCTTGCCCAGCTCATTGCCTGTAACGCGCGCTTTGCCTGCCAGCCCGCGCCCAATGCCGCGCAATAGCTGCGAAAGTATTACGCCGCTGTTGCCGCGCGCGCCCATAATGGCACTTTTGGCAGCCGCTGCGCCAACCTCCGCCGCAGAATCCGTATCAAGCGGCAAAAGCGCACGGTGCACCGCTTCCATGGTGCGCATCATATTCGTCCCGGTATCGCCGTCAGGCACCGGAAACACGTTTAATTCGTCAATCTGCCGGTAACCGGCGGCAAAAGCCGCATAAGCGCCCAGCAGCATGTTTTTTATATCGTGGCCGTTAATTACAGCCGTCTGTGTTAAGTTCATCTTCACTCCTTGATTATGGCAGATAGCCCTGCCTTTTTATTTCCCGGCCGCGCCGGATTTATTCTTTGGTACGTACAAAAAGCCCAATGCAGCCGGGCCCCAAATGGGTGGCCAAAACAGCGCCGATGCCGGTCATCAGTACCGGCACACCGGGATAACGCTTTGTCATTTCTTCGTAAAGATATTCAGCATCTTTTTCCGCGCCTTCATGGGCAATGCAGATTCTTTCAAGCTCTCCGTGCGAAGAAAAAATTTCAAGCATTGTGTTAAGCACCTTGCTGCGGGTACGGCATTTGGCCGCTACAACAAGCTTGCCTTCCTTATCCAAAGTTATTACCGGGCGTATGCCCAAAAGGCTTCCGAGCAGCGCGCCAACAGCACCTATGCGCCCGCCCTTCTGCAAATATTCCAGCGTATTTACCGAAAAACAGGTTTCCGTGCGTGCAATGGCGCCGTTAATAAACGCTTCCAGTTCATCCATACCGGCGCCTTCATCGGCCTTTTTCAAAATATCAAGCGCCAGTGCGCTGATGGGCGTTGCCGCCGTAAGGCTGTCGAAAATGCGGATATCGGCACCGGGAATTTCCTGCATTACCTGCCGCGCTGCCATGCAGGCGGTATGGTAAGTTCCGCTTAAAACGCTGTCTACAAAAATACCTATAACTTTCTTTCCTTCTTCGGCAAGGCTCGTAAACAAATCCAAAAACTCGCCAACCGGCGGCTGCGAAGTTTTCGGCAGTTCGCCGCTTTCCTTCACCATTTTAAACATTTCTTCCGGCGTTTTTTCGCCATCGCGCCACTCAACCGCTTTATGGCGGAAAATAAGCTGCAAAATATGGCAGCGTGCATCATGCGCCAGCGGCGTTTCCGCGGCGGAAGCAATGCTGTCCAAAACTATATGGATGTCATTATTCAAAGTGCCATCCTCCTGTCTATATAATAATTCCGTTAAGATAAAGCTGACTCTATCATTTAATTTTACCATATAGACATAATTTTTTCCACCTGCAAAATAAAAAGGCCCCTGCCCAAAAGCAGGAGCCCGAATATCAGCCGTTAATTAAAAGTCGTTTTCCATGAATGCTTTGTCAACGCGTTTCATTTCGCGGGTTACGCAGCGGCCAAATTCTTCGCTTACCCAATCCCAGCGGCTGGTAAGGGTTTCGTCGATTTCTTTGTCCTCATAAATGCGGTGTTCATAGAACTTGCCGTTAACTGCGCTGTAAGCATAGGTTTTGCCGGTGATGTCAAGTTTCAGAATGCGTTCTGCGCTCGGGAATACCGGGTTGTCTTCGCAGGTATCAAGAACCATGCCGACAACAAGGTCTGCACCGGATGCTTTGGCAATGCGTACCATAGCGTCTTTGGAAGCGCCGTCTTTACCAATGTTTTCAGCTGCAATAGCATCGTTGGTAGCGTCATTTTCAAGCAGTTCGTATTCAGGATAATCGAACAGCTGAATAGCGCCGCTGATATAAATCTGGCCTGCGGTTTCGGAACCGGAGTTGTTAACCAGAGGAAGTACTACAACTTTAGCGGCTTCGGCTTTGCCCATAGCGGGAACAGCAAAACATACAGCCATCAGGGCTACCATTAACAGATTAAATAATTTTTTCATTCTCTTACCTCCCAAGATAAAATGGCTATGTAATAATTCTAACACACTTCAGATTAAAAAAACAGTATGCAGTAAAAAAATAATCGCATAAAAAGGCACAGCCCGTGCGTATTACAGGCTGCGCCACAAAATTTTTACATTTAATTATGCGTTTGCGGTTTCATTTTTGCTTCCGGCTTTGCTGCCGCACAAAGTTTTAAGCCCGTTGGTGGCAATTAAAAGTGCCAGAATAATAAGGGCAATGGCAACAACAAGCTGCAAACCGTCGGTAAGCATGCCAAACGGTGCGCCGGTAACGAGTTTATTGACAATGCCGTAAATGCTCATGGCAAGCGCGCTCATGGTTGCGGCAAACATAAAGCCCATCGGCACATAAAGCATCCAGCCCTGGCGGCCGGTAACTTTAAGGAATACCGAAAGCGAAATGAATACCAGCGCTGCGCACAGCTGGTTGGCTGCACCGAACAGCGGCCATACGTTCATGTAGCCGCCCAGGCAGAGCAGATAACCGAAGAACAGGGTGATAACGGTTGCAAAATATTTGTTGGTTAAAACTTTCTGCAGGCCGCTCATTTCTTCCGGTTTGCCGGAGGTGAAAAGTTCCTGGAAGCACATACGGCCGATACGCCCAACGGAATCAAGCGTAGTAAGCGCAAGTGCGGATACGCACATGGTGATTACGCAGGTGGCAACGTGCGCCGAAAGGCCGAACATGCCCATAAAGCCGCCAACGGCACCGGCAAAAATCTGGAACGGCGTGCCTTTGGGCATTACGCCGCCGGTTGCAGCAGCGCCTACAACAATCAGCGAAACAACTGCAAGGATGGATTCAATAAGCATTGAACCGTAACCGATAAAGAGCATGTCTTTTTCGTTGGAAACAGTTTTGGAAGAAGTACCGGAAGATACCAGGCTGTGGAAACCCGACACAGCGCCGCAGGCGATGGTGATGAAAAGTATCGGGAACAGCGGCTGGCCGTTTACAACAAAGCCGTTAAACGCCGGCAGTTCGATAGACGGGTTGGTGAAAATAACACCGATAACGCCGCTGGCAATCATGCCTAAAAGCAAAAATACGCTTAAATAATCGCGCGGCTCCATTAAAAGCCACATCGGCATTACTGCCGCCATAAACATATAAGCAAAAACTACATAAAGCCAGGTTGTTTTATCGTAATACAGCGGGTATTCAATGCCTGCCCACAGCATGGCTATCATCAAAACAATGGCAACTGCCAGTTTCGGGCCTTCTGCCAGAGGGCATTTCTTTAAAAAGTAGCCGAAGGCAATAGCAACAACAATGTACAGCATCGAAATGGATGCCGCAGCGGCATTAGGAGTTGCAAGGCCGCCGTCTGCCTTAAAGCCGTTAAAGGTGCTGGCAACAATATCCGCAAAAGCGGCAGTTACAAGCAGGGTAAACAGCCACGAGAACAAAAGGAACATTTTTTTGCCGGTTTTACCGATGTACTGTTCAATAAGCATGCCCATTGATTTGCCTTCGTTTTTAACGGAAGCGTACAGCGCGGTAAAATCCTGCACGGCACCGAAGAAGATGCCGCCAATCATCAGCCAAAGCATTACCGGCGCCCAGCCGAACATAGCGGCAATAATCGGGCCGGTTACAGGGCCTGCGCCCGTGATGGACGAAAACTGATGCGCAAAAACCGTAAATTTGGAGGAGGGAACGTAGTCGTTGCCGTCCTCATGCACATAAGCCGGTGTTCTTGCATTGGGATCTACGCCCCACAGTCTTACAAGCCAGCGGCCATAGATAAAATAGCCGCATGCACACACGACTAATGCGATACCTAACAACATTAATCCTGTCATGATACTTACCTCTTTCCCTTAAAATAAAATAATAATATAGCTTGAAATTTATCACCAAAATCCTTTTCTGTCAACAAAATCCGTAAATTTTTGTGAACTTTTGCAAATTAATCTTCAAAATGTAAAGAATATAATAAAAACAGTGAACTTAATCAGTGTTTGTACACTTATTTAAAACAACAAAAAACGCCGGGGTTAAATTTACATAAGTAAAAGCCCCATGCTTACCGCACAGGGCTCATCTGATTAAATGTTTTCAATTATATATCATCAATCAAAAATAATAATTAAGGTTTACTGCCGCGCTTAAGTCACGGTCGGTACTGCTCCAGTCATGCAAAAGCGTGCCGCCTATTTCCCATTTGTCGCTTAGCTTAGTGCTGATGTAGGCAGAAGCTACTACGTGATTTTTGCTGCCGTCAATGCTTTGCACTACAAAACCATTGCCGCCTTTGGCAAAGGCAAAGTCTGCGTCCAGTGTTTCACCGTCTAATATGCGTTTGTAAGCTAAGCTGAAGCCGTATTTGCCGTTTTCTTCCTCACGGTTAAAGTCAAAACCGAGTTCGCCTGTTAAGTAGTTATCACTAAAGCCGCCGCTGTGCACGCCATATACGCTGCCGCGCTCTGTAAAGCTATCCTGTTTGTAATGTGCATAATCAAGCGCGGCATAGGGGCTTACGTGCCAGCCTTCTTTGCCGTAGTGCAAATCATAAGCGTATTTTGCGCCCATGCCGATAACGCTGCTGTCGTAATCGCTTTCCAGCTTGCTGCCCATACCGCTGTGGCTGAATGCACTTCCGAGATGACGGTTAAGTTCGTTATCCTGCACGCCATAGCTTACGTAACCTGTTACCGTGCCGGGGCTGTTTTTACTGCCGCCGTAAATGCCAAGGCTGTAGTTTTTGTATTCGCCGTCAGCGTTATTGCCGCCTATGCTGTTATCGCTGTAAGCAAACAGCGCACCCATGTAGGCGTTATCGCTGTTGTAAAAATCTTTGCCTAATGTGAGGTTATAGCTGTGACGTGAGATACCTCCGTCCGTTTCGCCCCAGTTTTTGCCGGTGATTGCCCACAAACCTTCGTCGCGGTCAAGGTGCTGCTGGCGCGCAACTGCCTGGCGCACATCGCGGTTTTGTACGGCGTCGCGCGCAAGTTCCATGTGCATACTTTCGCTTTGGCTTAGTTCGTTTACTGTATTATTTAAGCTATTGTTATCTAATGCGTATAAGCGCTGCATTTCCTGCTTTTCTTCTACGTTTAAGTTGTTGTACAAGCCGTTAAAAGCGTTAAAGCGTGCGCCGTCTATACCGGCGTTGTTGCTTACGGAAGTTGTTAATGTAAGCATATTATTTTTTTCGCTTACTTCGCCGTTCAGCATACCGCTAAAGCTGCCGTTTAAGTTTTCTATTCCTTTTAAAGTGCCGCTTGTTGCGTCAACGCTTAAAATCGTTCCTGTCACTTCCGGTGCGGCAAAAGTGCCTGCTTTCAGGCTCATGTCGCTTACATCGGCTGTTCCTAAAACATTAATTATGCCGTACTGCTCGCCGTCCGTATTAACGTTTATTACGCCGTTGCCAATAAAATTGCCGCCAACATCCAGCGTTATTATACCGTCTTTATCACTTACAGCGCCCCAGCTGCCTGCTTCAACAACGCCGTTGTTGTATAAGCTACCGTTAATCGTTCCGCTGCCTGCAATGGTGCCTGCACCTTCGCTGTATGCATCGCCTGCTACGCTGCCGTCAATCTGCAAGGTGCCGCCTGCGGCAATGCTCGCACCTTTGTAGGTGTTATCGCCAGCCAACGCTAAAATGCCCTCGCCGGTTTTATACAAGCCTGCGTGCAAACCGGCAAGCCCGGAAGCTGCAACCTGCTGGTTGTATTGCTTAATATAATGCTTAACCATCCAGTTGTAGTCTGGACTATTTTTTTCATTATTATCAAAACTATTAGTTGTATAAAATACCCAGCGGTCGTGCAAATCGGTTAAGCCAGCAAATTTTTCATTAAAATCATTAGAATTTTCATCATAACCACTATTATCTGTATCGTCTACACTGCTTTTACCTGTCAGCGGATTTTCGGCAATATACCCTGCGCGGATTTCTCCGATACTATTGCTCCAAACAGAATTATAACCCTGCGTATCGACTTTGTATAACGCCTGTTTAGTTTTGCCATTTACGCCTGCAACGGTGCTGATATCGCTCTTATCCAAGCGCCGCACGTTTATCGCGCCCAAACCGTTAACGGCTTTACCTGCATCTACTATACCCTGACCGAAGATAACGTCTAAAGGGACGTTTTGATAAAAAACTATATTATCACTACCTAAAATATAATATATACACGATGCTTTAAACTGCTCTATATTCGTTGTTGAACCGAAAAAATAATCAAACACAGTTTTATCATTATTACAAAAATATTCTAAAAACACATCTTTGTGTTCGTTATAATATTCATAAATTATTTCCCATTTATCGTTAACCGAGGAGGCTTTTCCAGTAAAATAAACATTGAAACTCCTATTATAATCATCCATTTGTATAGTAACAAAATAATCTTTTTCTGTTTCAATATCATTATTAGCCGTGCTTAAAAGCACATCGCCAATCTGTTTGCCGCTTAAATACGGAAAGACCTGCTGCACGAGCGCGCCTACGCCAGTAACCATCGGCGCTGATATAGATGTACCGTAACCAGAATAATAATATTCTCCGCTCTCAGCAAAATCCGCATAGGCAGAATTGATATACCACCCCGGCGCGCATAAGGTTGTGTCCTCATTATACATGGCAAGGTCAGACCAAATTGCTATGGCGTCGCTTTCTACGTCAAAACCGCCGTTATTATTCTTTTTAAAACTATTTGCCTTGGCTGCCGTTACCGTAATGATATTATCGTTAAACGCTTTTTCGCCGCTTAAAACATCCAAATCATTTTCCTGCGCAGCCGTTAAATGTCCACTATTACCAGAGCCAAATATCAGTAATTTATCATTATTAACAGCTTTATAAATTGGGTTAAATCTAACATCATTTAGCACAAAATTTTTTAATAATTCAAAATATCTTTTATCATTTACATTAGATAAATAAGCACGGGTCGCCCATGAATTATTAATTATTTTTATATCAGGATTAGTTAAATAATTATCGTAAAAACTACTACCAGATTCAAACCCTCTATCAGCAAAATAATGCCTTATTGCCGAACTGCTGGCAATATCGGCATCATAAGCAACACCGTGCATGCCAAAACCGTTTTTATCTGCCGCAGCAATACCTGCTACATGAGTTGGATGCATAAGCTCAGCCCATGTCAATGGAACCTCCGTACTTTCCAAGCCATTAAACACTACGCCGCTGCCGGTTTTACCGCTAAATTCCGGATGGCTAAAATTAACAGTACCTGCATCAGCTACGCCAACCGTTACTCCCTTGCCGGTGTATCCTTGCGCATAAGCACCGGCGGCGTTAATAATGTCCAACGCCCCATTTTTATTGGCTTGCGCAGAAAGCGGGTCAGCATCCATGCCATAATATTCGTCCGTCCTAAAGCTATCGGCATCCGCCGCAAATACGTTATATGGTTTTGCTAAAAGCAGGCTTAAAGCTATTAAACTTAAAAGTTTTTTGTTTGTTTTCATAATATATGCCCCTCTTTCTTAACTGGCCAAAACATTGTAATCTTATTTTTATTATAACATAAAACCTTCTTCTGCACATATACGCAAAAATCCCACGGAAAATTCCGTGGGATTTTTATTGTACGTTTTAGCTTATTATCTTTTAAAGTTTTAACAGCAATTAAAATGCCGGTACAACAGCGCCTTTGTAGGTTTCTTCAATGAATTTTTTAACTTCGGGGCTGGTGAGGGCTTTAGCCAGTTTTTGCAGTTCAGGACGGTTTTCGTCGCCTTTGCGGATTGCAACTACGTTAGCATACGGAGATTCTTTAGGTTCGGTAAAGAGGGAATCTTTAACCGGGTTCAGTTTTGCTTCCATTGCAAAGTTGGAATTGATTACGGAATAATCAACATCGTTCATGGAACGCGGCAGGAGAGCTGCTTCGATTTCCACAATTTCAATGTTTTTGGGATTGTCTACAATGTCGCCGGGGGTTGCGGTAATGGTTACGCCGTCTTTAAGTTTTAAAAGGTTGGCGCTTTGCAGAAGCATCAGTGCACGGCCGCCGTTGGTCGGGTCGTTAGGAATGGCAATTTTTGCGCCCTGCGGCAGTTCGTCAAGAGATTTGTATTTTGTGGAATAAATGCCCATAGGCTCGATATGCACTTTGGTTAAGGTAACAAGCGGCATATTGCGTTCTTTGGCAAATTCTTCAAGATAAGGAATATGCTGGAAGAAGTTAGCATCGATTTCTTTATCGTTTAAAGAAAGGTTCGGTTTTACATAATCGCTGAACTCGATAATTTGCAGGTCAACGCCTTCTTTGGCAAGCTGCGGTTTAACAAAGTTCAAAAGTTCTGCATGGGGCACCGGGGTTGCGCCAACTTTCAGCACAGTTTTGCCGCCTTCGGATTTGGTTTCGCTGCCGCCGCAGCCGGCAATTAAAAGAGCCAGCACCAAAACGGAGCAAAGGACTAACAGAATTTTTTTCATCTTTACATCTCTCCTTTTAAATTTTACACACTACTTACTGGCAATAACGAAAGCAATAAAAAAGCTCTTTCCGAGGAAAGAGCATATACTTTACTTTCCTCTCATCTATCAGGAGTTAGCACCATGGCACAGCCTGGTTGCCGGGTTTCATTGGGCCTGTCCCTCAACCGCTCTCGATAAGAGTGTGTTTGTTAAGATGAAATTATAATACAGCAATCGCAAGATATTGTCAACAAAATTTTACAATTTTTACAGCTTTGTTTACGCTTTATGGCGCACGCAGCAAATTTTACTGCAAATTGTAAATAAATTAACATTTTATTGGCGCGTTTAATTTACGCAAAACAAAAACCGGCCAAAGCCGGTTTACTGTTTAATATTCTGTTTATTCCTTGCTGTATTTGGCAATACCGACTTTGTAAAAATCGTTGCCTTCGGCATCTATGCACACAATCGCGGGAAAATCCTCCACTTCGTAACGGCGGATGGCTTCCGGCCCCAAATCTTCGTAGGCAATCATTTCTTCGCCTTTAATGGACTGGGAAATTACCGCCGCCGCACCGCCAACGGCTACAAAATACACTGCGCCGTATTTAACGCAGGCTTCAACAACTTCTTTGCCGCGCAGGCCTTTGCCAATCATGCCGCGCATACCTTCGGCAATCAGCGCCGGCGTATATTTATCCATACGGC
>OHRS01000908.1_pt1 | contig 12473 bp, 9 predicted proteins | sample 1578441 | NCBI WGS metagenome assembly OHRS01 (sample SAMEA3879592, study PRJEB24766) | human gut metagenome | biome: human-associated habitat; feature: feces | place: USA | collected 1985/1987
GAGTGTCAATGATACCGCCACTTCCGAATTCATGATGCGCTTTTACACGCACCTCATTGCCGGAAAAACCAAGCATGAGGCCCTGGACCTCGCCCGATACGACCTCATGCACAGCCCGGATTTCAACGACCCGTTCTACTGGGCCCCGTTCATCATGCTCGATTGACGTGAGCCGCGTTTCGCGTACGTAAAGTCCGTTAATCGGAAAAAGGGTGCTAAAAAGATAAAAATATTTGGAAATTAGTAACGAATCCGTTACTTTTGCAAATACAAAGTTCTTTGTTATATGAAGAGTTCTGAATTGAAGAGGCTGCTTCGGAAGAACGGATGCTTTCTTGTCCGTCAGGGGACATCCCACGAAATATGGGAATCTGCAATAACGGGCGAGAGATTCTCAATTCCGAGGCACGGGGCTCAAGAAATCCGAACTGGAACTCTTGAAGCAATCAAGAAGCAGGCAGGGATTTAATCCCTGCCCATTCTTGAATTCAGATTCTGAATAACAGAGAACTTTTTCTCGAAAGTATATTATGAATATGTATAAGATAGTAGCAATTATTGAAAAGGGAACGGACGGGCGTTTTGCTATCACGTCCTCGCAAAGTTTTGGCAAAAATCATTTCGGCGGTTTTGGGGAGACAATCGAGGAGGCCAAAGCAGATTTCCGAGAAAGCGTCGAGGATTGCCGTGATTTAGCTTTGGCGGACGGAGAGTGTGTTCCTGAAGAGTATCAGGTCACGTTTCGCTATGACATGCCATCATTCTTCGAAGATTTCGATTTCATCAATGCCAGCCGCTTCGCTCAGTATGCAGGTATCAACGAAAGCAAAATGAGGCAATACAAGAGTGGAGCAGCATTCCCTGGAGAAAAGACCACAAAAAAGATTGTGGCCGCAATACATCGCATAGGAGCCGAATTGAGTTCGGTTTCAATATAACAAAGAACGTTTTTGGAGAGGGGCAGCCGTGAGGTTGCTCCTCTTTTTTTTCTATATGCCACCTCCAGATTGAGAAGCTCAAGCGCTGAAAGCAACCATAGGGAATTGATGCCTGCGGGAATGTGTAAAGTAAAAAAAGGAGCTGTCCGTGACGGACAACTCCCTTGAAGCATAGTCTAGTTTAGTATTGTATTGATTATTTTCCTACATAGGCACCCATGACTTTACCGGTACGAGGGTTGCCTTTCTGGTCTTTGGCCACTTCAGTTTCATCGATTTCCGGTTCCCGGCCGCTCTTGATGGACTTCAGCTGGTCTGCCGTCATACCGTTTGTGAGGGCAGGATTGCCTGCGCCGATCAGAGGGACTACACCATTTGAAGCCTTTCCTAGCATTTTCTCAGGATCGAACAAGAGGCCGGGCATTACATCGTCATCACCGAACACCTTCTCGGCATTGATGGAATAAGAAACAGTCTCTGTCCTCTGGTCAATAAGTTCATTCATTGTGCTCTTTATCGCCCAGATACCATCGCGTCCTCCTTTATTGCCGGAAACTATTGAATTATAAACTTTTACCTTACTATCTATCTGAGCTATACCCGAGCAGACATCCGGGCTGCTGGATTTGTTTCCTGCAACAGTACAGCTGATGATATAAGCTTCAGTATCAGTTACGCCCTTTCCAAAAATCGCAATAGGAGCATTTCCTGCATCTGTGCCGTAGAAAGTGGTATTGACTATCACCGAGAAGGAATTTTCACGGCCATAGAAATTACTGACTCTCTTCCAGTTGGTAGAAGCTGAATTGTTTTCAAACTCGCAGCTGTAAAGATATGCTTTGGCAGTATTAAGCTTCTTGTCCGTGTCGTAATTGTAAAAACCGCCGACAAGCGAGTTCTTGGTGCAGCCGTTACGTCTGATACCGCAGTTTCTGAGAATCATCGTACCCGCATTGTGGATTCCGGCAGCATTTCCGTTTTCCACCATATTGTCAGTTATTTCACAATGCTCCATCTCCACATACGAATTGTTCGTACTGAACATACCGCATGCGAACTTGACAGATTTATTATCCTTGATAAAGCAATTTGTGAACTTGACTTTGGAACCGAGAACATAGACTCCGGCACCATATCCGGTGAAGAAATATTCACCGTTCAGTTTATTGGAGCCGGCTTTTGTACTTGTGTTGCATCCTCCACGGACAGTAATTCCATTGATCTGTATGCTGTAGTCGTCATCCTTGGGAGCGGCTATGATAAACACGTGATTGGTGGAACTTTCATTTCCGCTGAGAATGGTTTTGTTGACAGCTGGATCCGCCGCATCTCCTGCTTTAGGATTTGCAGGATAACCGCCGTAAATCCTGACATTCTGAGTCAGAAGGAATGTCTTGTCCGCATCGCTGCTGCCTCCTGCATATTGTGTCGGAGTATATGTTCCGGCTGCAAGATACAATTTGTCCGCAGTAGCACACGCCTTCAAAGCTTCGCCAAGATCTGTCGCATCCTCCCAAGAAGAGCCTTTTCCCGTAGCACCAGGTTTGATGAACCATTCATTGCCAAGGTCTTCCGGAAGACTTGGCTCCTGAACCACTTTTATACAGGCTTCCGCATCACTTGTAATAGATACACGGATTTGTCCTGTACGGGACTTGAGAGTCGTGTTCCGGGTAACATTGAAAGTCAATTCAGTTTCACCGTTTCCGCCCATTCCCCTTTTGTCACTTGTGATTTCTATCCAGTCAACGAGGCTTTCAGCGACCCACGGAAGGTTCGATTTGAAAGAGCCTTTGAATTCTCCACCCGTCTTCCCCACTGCTATATCCTTCTGCCCGGAGAATGTAATTTCAGGTGTCTGCCCGGTATTTCCGCTAAGGAAAGGATATTCGGATTCCTTAGGAAAATCGAGCGTACAAGATGCCAGCGCTGCACCTGTCAGCACGAGGCAGATTGTCTTGAATATATTGTTCATACGTCTTTACTTTTTCGTTACGAATAAAATGCCCGTATACAATGTGCGTTCTTCTCCGCCATTATCATTGGTCCAGTTAATTACATTGTATTCATTCTTATCTTTAGAGGCACGCACTATCATTTCTGAAGAACCGCCGCCGTCAAGATTCATCATATTATGACAGCCTACAGCCGACATGATCTTGCACATATCATTGTAATACAGGCCGTTGGACCATGTATAACGACGACCGTCCGCAACCATCATCCATACTGTCGTGCCGTTTTTCTCGACACCCATACAAGTTCTCGGATGGCGCTCTGAAAGTCCGTCCTTCTGTGAAGGGATATTCTGGGACACACCGTCAATGATAAGAAGCGGTCCACCTGCCCCTGCCTCCACGATATCCGGATTTTCAGACACTACTTTTTCATAATCAGCCTTGTCCGCCATACGGATTTTCTTGTCCGGCGTCATGTAGAAAAAGCATCTTGGACGATTCGGAAGTTCATTGAAAGTGTTCTTATAGCATTTACCTTCATGATGGAAGATGCCCTGAGGGCCTTTCTGGGCATCCGAGCCAAAATCGGAATTGGTTGCGGCCCACACGAAATGATCCGGACTGTCTGCTTTTTTTGCCATTTCCGTAAGTTTGCTTCCTGCGCTCTGGAACACATCTCCTGCATACACCTGGTCCAGACAAAGATTCGGTTTCGACAGGTCCGCCTTGAGGAACCATATCCTCATAGGACATCCGTCCATGCCGAGATAGCTCAATGCCGTCATTGTCAATCCGTCAGTAATTACAGTCTCACTGTCCGAATAGAGAGCAGCTATCATATCTGTCTTCTCAATGAGCGTTTTAGCCACCTCAGTTTTCGGTTCATTGCTCACATAATCAGGCTGAACAGGTTTCTCCTGACAAGCTGCCAATGCAAGTGAAGCAGCGATTATATATTTCAATGATTTCATTTTCTTGCTGTTTTATAGTTCATTTCCACCCCAACCAGGATTCTGCTTGAGCAGAGGGTTCTCCCTGATTTCTCCTTCCGGAATAGGGAACAATGTCTGTCTCTTGGTGATACCCAATCTTTCGATTGCCTTGCCCTGACGGATATAATCATACCATATCAGGTTTTCACCTATGAGTTCGAGCCTTCTCTCCTGAAGAACGGCTTCTTTAAGTTCGGCTTCGGAACTTGCCGTGCTATCTGAAAGGCCTCTCATTCTACGAAGCTGGTTAAGACGCTCGCATCCGTCAGGGAAACCTAGTGCCTCAGCGCTGATAAGATAGATCTCTCCGATTCTCGAGATGATTATCGGGTCTGAATATGCCTGTCCGCCAGGATATTTGCCCATACACTTGTCAGTACCTACCGTAACGACGGAAACCGGCAGTCTCGTGTCATTGGCATCGAAAAGATTGATAATCGTCTGCGTCGGGAAATACCATCCGCTACCCTTGTTCACATAATCATACGTAAAGTACTGCGAGCCGAGTTTGACGGATGTTTCAGTATCATCCATCTTGAAGGCGAAGATTGTTTCCGAGTTGGCTTTGCGATCATATCCGAAAATCTTGCTGAAGTCCTTTTCGAGAGCATATTTACCGCTGGTAATAAGGCCTTCTGCGAGTTCGGCGGCTTTCTTCATGTTTCCTTGATAGAGGTATGCTCTGGCGGCAAGAGCCTGTGCAGCTTCCTTGGAAACCATATACATGTCTGTAGAAGTCTCAAGATTGTCGATGGCGAGCTGGAGCTCTTCATTGATAAAGTCCCAGCAGTCCTCAACAGTGTCTCTCGCCACTCTGTCCGAGGTATTGACTCTGAGAATCGGCACGCCTCCCCATCTCGTCACGAGGTTCATATAAATCATCGCACGGAAATAATGTGCTTCTCCATAGATGACCTTATTTGCCTCAATACCGGCCTTTTCCACAGCAGCAAGAAGCACGTTCACATGATAAAGTTCATTATAGAAACTGTTCCATTGACCCGTAACATTCGAGCCGAGCGTCTTCATGTAGCCGTTATAAATATCTATCGGGTTGTAGTTTTTCTGTGTAATGTCACCACCGAGGAGATCGAAGCAAAGATAGCCTGTGGTGCCGGGTTTGTTCTGCATGGCAGAATAAACGCCGTAACGAAGAGCAGAAAGGTCATTTGCCGTCACTCCGTCAGGAGAAATCGCTGAACGCGGATATATATCCAGCATCTGCGAGCATGAATTCAGCACCATCAGCACGGACAGTGCAAGTGTAATATATCTTTTCATTTATATCCCTGTTTAGAAAGTTAGGTTTAAACCGAAAGTAAATGTACGCGGCTGAGGAACATTGAGGTCGTCCACTCCGAAGAATCTCGCATCGAGATTGCTTGAGACTTCAGGGTCATAGCCCGGATATCTTGTAAGAAGGAACAGGTTGTCGCCCTGTGCGAATACCCTAAGCCCTTTCATATGAATCTTTTCAAGGACTTTCTGTCCGAAATTGTAAGAAAGGGTAAGAGAACGGAGCCTGATAAACGAGCCGTCATAAAGGAAGTAATCAGAATTTTTGGTATTCCATGCTGAACCTGCGATAGCACGTGCATAGACATTGGTACTGCCAGGACCTGTCCATCTGTTGACAGCCATTTCTTCTCTTACACCATGATTGGTAGCGCATCTCGTAATGTTCTGTCCCTGTCCGAAATATACTTTCGCGCCATAAGAATACGAAAGGAACACATCAAGACTCAAGCCTTTCCAGTAGAAGGTATTGCTCCAACCTCCGCTGAATTTCGGATTGGAAGAGTATTTGACAGCGCGGTCAGTATCATTGATCAGATTTTCAGCATCTCCGTCAAGGTTTGCATACCTGAAGTCTCCGGCTCTCACGCCCTGCGCATAAAGCGCTTCAGGAACCTCGGCATCATACTGGTATACACCGTCGAACTTGAAGAGATAGAATGTTCCCACTTCCTCACCTACTTTGAGAACTCGGTTTCCACCGATTGCTATAAGGTCATCGTTTCCGGTGATGGAAGTTACAGTATTCTTGTTATGGGCAATGTTGAATGAAGTTGTCCAGTGTACAGGTCCCAAATCAAGGTTTCCTCCGATGGTAACTTCTATACCCTTGTTCCGGATAGAGCCGACATTGCTCATGATGGAAGTGGTACCGGACGTTGCATAAGTAGGCTTGGAATAGAGCAGGTCCGTCGTGTTCTTCACATAGCCGTCGACAATCAATGTGAGTTTGTCATTGAAGAAACCGAGATCGACACCGACGTCAATCTGACCGGACTTCTCCCAAGTCAGCTTAGGGTTTCCGAATACGGTCGAGTATATACCGCTATGCCCCATATAGTTCTTGCCACCAGCCATTTGGGACTGTGAAGAGAATAAGCCGATACCTTCCTGGTTACCTGTCTTACCATAACTTGCACGAAGTTTCATATCGACTCCGCTATCCTTCATCCATGATTCTTTTCCCACATTCCAACCGAACGAAACTGAAGGGAACCAGCCCCAACGGTATTTAGGACGGAATTTGGAAGAACCGTCAGTTCTTAATGTAGCTGTGAGGGTATATCTTTCCTTATAACCGAAGTTAAGACGACCGAAGTATGACTCCAATGCATAGGCGTAAGCGTTGCCTCCATAGCCGGCCACCTCCGCAGCAACTCCGACCACGTCGAAAGAATCAGAAGGAAAGCCTTTTCCGTCAAGAGAAATGTTTCTCGTGCTCACTTTCTGGAATGAATGGCCGAGCATTGCATTGAAAGCAAGATCACCGCCGAGATAAGTATCATTGTAGTTCAGGACAGAGTCGAAACTCAGGTTCATGATGGTCTCATGCCTGTCAATGATCTCGCCGACGCCCTTTCCATAAGGATGTTTGGAGTTATAGAAAGTATAGTCGTACAGTTGGGTGACATCCGTATTGATCGTGTTTTTGAAAGAAATCTTATTATCCAAGAACTTGAGATTCATGTGAGCATTGCCGAGGAATCTGAGGTTCTCGATAAAGGCATTCTGCTCATTGAGAATCTGAATAGGGTTATGGAACGAAAGTCCGTCGGTACCACCGACATAATAACTTCCATCCGGTTTATATATACGGTCATAAGGCCTCTGCTCCAAAGCACGTCCGATAATCATGGTTCCGGCATTTGCTCCCGGCACCTGATGTGTCTTCATGTAGTTTGCGGACATGTTCGCACCGACTTCAAGCCATTTGGTAAAATCGTGCTGTATCTTGGCTTTCAAGTTGAACTTGTCCAGTCTGTTGGTCTTGATGACACCCTCTTTATGGTTATAGTTCGCGCCAATGTAGAAATTGGTGGTCTTGTTGCCTCCTGAGAAGGAAGCATCCGCATTGTAGCTGATTCCCAGTCTGGTGATGGAACCCATCCAATCCATATCAGGCAATGTACCGAAAGGATTATAAATGTGAGTTTTATAATTGGCATCACCTATGGACAAGCCATACTGCTTGTTATAGTTGTCAACGCCCTCATTATATGCTTCCACATAGAGTTTCGAATCCGCCATCTTGATCTTGTTGATGTTAGGGAATTGCGAAACACTCGTGCTGACATTGACACGGGCTGTGGCCTTTCCCGCCGCACCGGATTTGGTGGTGATGAGAATGACACCGTTGCTGGCGCGGGAACCGTAGATTGCCGCCGAGGCTGCGTCCTTGAGCACATCGATAGACTCGATATCGCTGGTATTGAGGACGGCCAGTGAACTCATATCCTCACCGAGGTTGGTAAGGTTTGACTTCGTATTCGTAATAGGCACACCGTCAATCACATAGAGCGGCTCATTACCTGCGTTGAGCGACGAAATTCCGCGGATGACCATACGCTCACCTGAACCGAGGTTACCGGATCCGCCACTCACGGATACACCGGCGATACGTCCGCTGAGCAGAGCTGCAGGGCTGTCCACGTTACGAAGTTTGTTGTCATCCATCGACATCTTGCTGATGGCACTGGAGACGAGCGAGCGACGGAGTGAACCATAACCTACTACAACCACTTCCTCAAGGAATTCAGAGGATGTCGTCATTGTGAAATTTACATTGCTTTCTTTGCTGACTTTCGTCTCCTGGTCCACGAAACCGAGACAAGTGCATTTAAGCGTGGCAGGCTTGGCCAATGTGAGGGAATATGCTCCGTCAATATCCGTAGTCACACCGTCTTTTGTGCCCATTACGAGAATCATGGCACCCGGAACCGGTTCTCCGGCAGAATCGGTAACAATACCTTTCACGGTGAAATTCTTGGCGGCAGCCGCTGAAATCATTGCCACATTGCCATCGATTTTGACGTCGATCTGCTGGGGCTTGAAAATTTCCTTGAGCGCTTCAGTGACAGAAGCATTCTTGATGTCAACACTCACCTTGGACGAAAGATCAAGTCCTTCAATCTGAGTGACAATAGAGATTCCGTATTGGCTCTTGACAGTGTTCAATGCCGACTCAATGGAGACATTGGACACTTTCAGTGAGATGTTCTTCTGCTGGGCAGAAGCCATTACACCGCCTGCCATCAGGAAACTCAGCAGGACAGCTAGACAACGCAGAGCCATACCCGCAAAGCATTTTGAGGTTTTTAGCATAGTGAATATTTAAAAAGTTATAATTATCAATAAATCGTATACAAGTTTTCATGTTTCTTCACATGAAAATCCTTGTTTACATTCAATGATTTCAGTATTCCTTCTACATCCTCGTTGTTTACGAATGACGCATAGAACAATTTAGACGCTACATTTTGGTTGGCTATGAATATTTTGACTCCAAAACGGCGCTCAAGGTTATGACAAATCTGCTCGAGAGTCATGTGATAAGCATTGAACTCTCCCCTATACCAACCGGTCGCATTGACCGCATCAACCTCGAATAGCGATGCACTTAAATTCTTGTTGCTCACGGACAATGCAGTTCCAGGGACCAATGTTATAGGATTGACCTGGCCTGGAATCCTGACTTCTACGCCACCTTCGACCAATGTCGTGGTGCTGCTGTCCTCATCAGGAAAAGCCCTGACATTGAACTTGGTGCCGGTTACCTTGATTTGCGTTCCGGCAGCATGTACGATGAACGGATGAAGCGTATCCTTGGCTACTTCGAAGAATGCTTCGCCGCACAGGAAAACGTCTCTCGTAGCACCTGTGAGGCTCTTTTCGCAATTCAAACGGGACTGGGCATTGAGATAGACACGGGTCCCGTCGGCAAGGAGGACTTCCTTGATATCGCCGTTTGCCGCCATATATTCCACATACTCAGGAGCATATACTTCGGCTACCATTTCCGGTTTTTCGATTCTGCCGATAAATACGCCCGCGATGACCAGGCAAGCTGCGGCCACTCCACCGATGCAAGCTTTTATTCCTTTGGATATTCTGGATCTCAGGATATAGCCGCCAATGGACTCATACGCACGATCTATCTGGTCCTTGTCCATCTGCGGAGACGGGCTGTTCCAGATTTCACGGGCTTCCGATATGTCAATTTCCTCTTTCATACGAGTAATCCTTAATGCATGCTTTAGACGCAGTTGCCGGACGTCACACGTAACGGAAAATGAAAAATTTTTGATTATTTACAGAAATACACTAAATCTGATATGCGGCAAGCTCAAGCCTCAACTGTCCCAACGCGAGACTGATGTGCTTTTCGACAGTTCTCTTGCTGATTTTCAGGCGTTTGGCTATAGACTCATTGGTCATGTTATGATATCTGCTGAGAGTGAACACTTCTTTGCGCACTGCCGGCATACCCTCCACGACCCTGTCAATGATTCCGAGGGCGGTTTTCGCGTCAACAGTCTGTTCAATGCGGGATTCACAACAGAGCTGAACGGCGAAGTTCTCTCTCAACTGCTCAATTTGCCTGCATTCCCTGAAATAGTTATTCACCTCATTATGGGTAACCACGAAAAGATAACTTGAAACGATGGACATTACCTCTTTATCATCTTTTCCTTTGAGAGACAAGTTGTCACGATGCATCCACAACTTGCAGAAGACATTGTGGGCAATCTCTTCCGCAAGCCATTCCTGTCCGCCGGCCTTCAGGGCATAGCCATAGACCTTCGGATAAAACGCATCGAATATTTCCTTAAACTGCTTCAATTTAGAGGGCTGTCATCTGGTTGGTTCACTCTTCAGGCCGCGAAGTTAGAAAATAAATTTCACTTTTGCACCTTTTAATGACTCACCCTACAGCTCCAGTTCGGCAGACTTCACCCCTTTTGCATTGACTTTCAAATAAATAGAACCTTCGGCATCGGCGCGGGAGCGGACTATTACGGTCAGCTTGCCGGCGAAGAGGTGCATGTGCGGGAGATGGAACAGTTCAAGCGAGCACGGGTCGCCGTTGGCGATGGCGCGGAACTCGCCGGCACCGGACACTGAAGCGAAGACCTCGCGGGTATCGGAAGGCACGGTATTGCCGTCCTTATCTACCACACTTACAGTCACATAGGCCAAGTCTTCCCCGTCGCGGGCGATGGAATCCCTGTCACATTCAAGACGGAGGGCGTGCGGCTTGCCGGCAGTGCGGACAGACTCCGAATCTGCGACATTGCCATCCGCATCATAGGCCACGACGCGGATCTCACCCTTCCGGTAAACCACGTCATCCTGAAGGCCTTCGCAAGGCGCGGACGGCGACATCTTGGAGCGGCGTCCCTGGGAAACCCCGTTCACGAACAACTCGGCCTCAGGCCATGAAGTATAGACGTAAACCGGCGTCACCTGCCCTTCGCGGCCGGGCCAGGTCCAATGCGGAACTATATGAAGCGTAGGACTTTCCGTGTTCCAGACGCTGCGGTAAAGCCAATATCTATCCTTCGGAATTGAGGCCAGGTCAATGATTCCGAACATGGAACTGTGGTTCGGCCATGCATCGGTATCGTAAGGGCTCGGCTCGCCCAGGTAATCGAAGCCTGTCCAGACGAACTGGCCCAATGTCCATGGATAATCCTCGGCCAGAGCGAAGTCCACGTCAGGAATGTTCGACCAGTTGCAGGCCTCCATGTCATAGCCGGAAGACTGGTGGTCCTCATGCTTTACGCTGAACGCCTTCTCCACCGGAAAATGGTAGGTGCCCCTGGAACTGACGGTAGACGCCGTCTCGGAACCCAGCACGAGGCCCTGAGGCAGCTGCCCGTAGCAATCCTTGTAACGGAAAGTGCGGTAATTGATTCCCGGAATATCCAGCTGGGCCGCGAAACCGTTGGAAAGCACTTGACCTGGTCCATGCCACATGTGACAGGACGCGTCGGGTCCTCCCTGTGACAGATGGACTGAAGGAAAGCCGCCGTCTTGTAACCATCGGCAGTGCATTGGGACGGAACCTCATTGCCGATGCTCCACATGATTACGGACGGAGAATTCCTGAACGCATGGAGCATGCTGATCATGTCACGCTCGGCCCACTCGTCGAAATAACGATGATATCCATTCTGGCATTTGGCATCGTCCCACTCGTCGAAAGGCTCCACCATCATCATGAAACCCATTTCGTCACAGAGACTTACGAGTTCAGGAGCAGGCGTATTGTGCGATGTCCTTACCGCATCGCAACCCATGTCCTTCAGCATTGTCAGCTGATGCTTCAACGCCGGCACGCTCACGGCCGCGCCGAGCGGACCGAGGTCGTGATGATTGCAGACGCCCTTGAATTTCCGGCGCTCGCCGTTCAGGTAAAAGCCCTTCTCAGGAATGAACTCGACCGAACGGATGCCGAAACGCGTCTCATACTCGTCCGTCACCACGCCGTCCACCAAAATACGGGTCAATGCCTTATAAAGGTACGGGTGCTCAGGCGACCACAGCTTCGGCTTCTTCACCAGAAACTTCTGCACATGACTGTCGCCGTTATGATACAATGCTACCGACCGCCTCGAAGCCACCTTCTCGCCATCCGGCGAAAAAACGTCCGTAGCATATTCTATGTCAATGTTTTCCTTATCCGACTGCAATGAAATCGCCAGAGAGACCGACGCCATGTCCTTATGCACCGACGGAGTGGAGACGAAAGTTCCCCACACCGGAATGTGCGCCTTGGCGGAAGTACATACCAAGTGGACATTTCTGTAAAGGCCGGCACCCGGGTACCATCTGGAGGAAAAAGGAAGGTTCTCCAGCCTGACAGCCAGGACATTGGAGCCGGACTTGTCCAGATATGGCGTGACATCGCAGTGGAACGGGCTGTAGCCGTATGGCCAGAAGCAGACCTCATGGCCATTGACATAAACCCGCGCCTCGCTCATCGCGCCGTCGAACAGGAGTTCCGCCTTCATCCCGTCAGGGACATTGAACTCAGTCCTGTACCAGCCCACGCCCACGTACGGCAGACCGCCGGTACGCCCGGTCTTGAGCGATGCCTTCGTCTCCATATTCTGCACTATCTGCACATTCTGAAGGTCATTTTCAATGCTGAAAGGCCCGGTAATGGCCCAGTCATGCGGCACGCTCACGTTCGCCCACCCCGAATCATCATAACCCGGCACGAAAGCCCCGTCAGCCTCACCACGATGGAACCGCCATCCGTCCTTCAGGCAAGTCTCCACTCTGGA
>OHRS01000910.1_pt1 | contig 12465 bp, 10 predicted proteins | sample 1578441 | NCBI WGS metagenome assembly OHRS01 (sample SAMEA3879592, study PRJEB24766) | human gut metagenome | biome: human-associated habitat; feature: feces | place: USA | collected 1985/1987
GATGGCGTCAAACTCGCAGCGTGTGGTGCACAGGCCGCAGCCGATGCACTTGTTCGGATCGACGACGCTGCGGCCGCAGCTCAGGCAGCGGGACGCCTCGGAGCGGATCTGCTCTTCGGTGAACGTCACGCGGTCGTCCTGCATGGTGCGCACCTTCTTGCTGTCGATGGCAACGGCGGCACGCGCGGGCTTTTTGATCTTCTCGGTCGGCAGAACGATATCGTCCTTGTTGAGCTCCTTGAACTCGCGGGTGTTGCGGTGGATCGTCAGGGTCTGGCCCTTGTTGACGAAGCGGTGGATGGACACCGCGCCCTCGCGGCCGGTCGCGATCGCGTCGATCGTGTACTTCGGGCCAGTGGCGCAGTCGCCGCCGACGAAGATATCGGGCTCATTGGACTGGAACGTCACGGCGTCGTGTGCGATCAGGCGGCCGTCAGCCGTCTCCGCCGCGGTGCCGGCCAGAACGTCGCCGTAGACCGAGCGCTGGCCGATGGCGACCAGAACGTTGGAGCACGGGACGGTGATGGTCTCATTCTCGTCATAGACCGGGGCGAACTTGCCGCTCGCGTCGCGGACGGACACGCAGCGCATCAGCTCGATGCCGGTGACCTTGCCGCCCTCGCCGAGGATGGCCTTCGGCGCCCAGGAGTTGTTGATGACGACGCCGTCGGCGATGCCGGCGTTCTTCTCGTCCGGAACGGTGGGCATCTCCTCGTCCTTCTCGAGGCAGTACATGTTCACGCTGCCCTTGGTCAGACGCAGGGCCGCGCGCGCCACGTCGATGGCCGCGTTGCCGCCGCCGATGACGACCACATCGCCCGTGAGCTTCTTGAGCTTGCCGGCGTTGACTTCACGCAGGAAGTCGAGACCGCTCTTGACGCCTTTGAGATCCTCGCCGGCGATGTTGAGCTTCGCCGCCTGCTGCAGGCCGACCGCGACGTAGAACGCCTGGTAGCCCTCTTCGCGCAGCTGCTGGATGGTGATGTCCTTGCCGACTTCGACGCCGCATTTGAACTCCACGCCCATCTCGCGCAGCACATCGATCTCGGACTTGACCACGTCCTTGCCGATGCGGAAGCTCGGAATGCCGTTGACGAGCATGCCGCCGGGCACGGCTTCCTTCTCGAACACGACCGGGCTGTAGCCCTCGATGGCCAGGAAGTAGGCGCAGGACATACCGGCCGGGCCGCCGCCGATGATGGCGACCTTCTGGTCAAACTTCTCATGCGTGCAGGAATTCATGGGCGGCACGTAGCGGTGCTCGGCCTTCATGTCCTGCTCGGCAATGAACTTCTTGATCTCGTCGATGGCCAGCGGCTCGTCGACGGTGCCGCGGGTGCAGGCATCCTCGCAGTACTTTCTGCAGATGCTACCGCAGACAGCCGGGAACGGGTTATCCTTCTTGATGAGCTTGAGCGCGTCGGCATAGCGGCCGTCGCCCGCCATCTTGATGTAGCCCTGGATGGCGATGTGTGCCGGGCAGGCAGCCTTGCAGGGCGCCGTGCCGGTCGGCCAGGTCTGGATGCATCCGTTCTCGTTGCGGTAATTCTTGTTCCAGTGATCCTCGCCCCACTTGGTGTCGTCCGGCAGCTCATGGTGCGGATACTGGATGGGGCCTTCCTTCGTGCAGAGCTTCTGACCGAGGCGGACAGCACCAGCCGGGCAGGTCTCTACGCACTTGCCGCAGGCAACGCACTTTTCCGGGTCGCTCTCGGCCACGTAGGCGGAGGCGGACAGGTTCGGCGTGTTGAACAGCTGCGAAGTGCGCAGCGCGTTGCAGACGCCGACGGCGCAGTTGCAGATGCCGAAGATCTTGTTCTCACCGTCGATGTTCGTGATCTGGTGGACATAGCCGCGGTCCTCGGCCTTCTGGAGGATCTCCATGGCCTCTTCATAGGTGATGTCGTGGCCGTGGTTCGTCTCGCGGCAGTAGTCGGCGAAGTCGCCGACGCCGATGCACCACTCGCCTTCCACGTCGCCGGAGCCCTCGCCGCGGATGCGCTGCTGCTTGCGGCAGGAGCACACGGACACGCCGATGTGGCCCTCGTACTTCTTCAGCCAGTGGGACAGGTGCTCGATCGGCAGAGACTTGCTCTCGGCCGGGATGGCCTTTTCGACCGGGATGACGTGCATGCCGATGCCGGCGCCTCCGGGAGGCACCATCTCGGTGATGCCCGCCAGCGGCAGATACGCCATGCGCTCGAAGAAGTCTGCCGTCTCCGGGAACATGTCCGCCTGCTCGGGATTGATCATCATGATCTCGGCACTGCCGGGGACGAACATGTCCAGCACCCAGCGTTTCTCATGGTTCGGGTTCTTGCCGTCGAGGTTCTCCCAATGGAACTCGACCAGACCGCTCTCGCTGATAGCCTGCATCGCTTTTTCCAGATAGGCTCTGTCGAACTGCGGGTTTTTCTTTGCGAGCTGCTCGATCGTGAGCGGCACGCGCTTTTTCATCGTCAGGGCGATATCGAGGATATCGTCCGCCATCTTCTCATCATACTTCACCGCCGTGAACTTCAGGGCGGAGTTGATGCCCAGATACTCCGGGGCATCCGGCGTGATCTTGTCCTTGCCGAGCAGGACCGTTGCGCGATCCGTGATTTCTTTGCCGAGCTTTGCAATTTTCTCGTCTTTTGTCATGTTCTCGCTTCCTTCTCTGATAGTTTACATCCAAATAACGACGGGCCGTTCGGACACTTGAACAGCTTCCAGCGTCGCCATGTTAATTTATTAACCCTGCAATGTCAAGGCCTCCAGGGCATTTTTGAAACAAGTCACAAAAAAGTTGTAAAAGAATTGCGAATAAAATCTTATGTGTGTTGAATCACAGAAACAAAAGTCGTATAATGTTTGAAGAAAGCAAACATTTTTCGTCAGGGGTGTTTGAAGTGCAAGATTCTTCCTGGAAATTCAAAGAGGAAGTCGCGGAAACAGCCATTTCCCTCTTTAAGCGCGACGGATATAACAACGTGACCGTCAACGACATCTGCAAGGCATGCGGTATCTCCCGCTCCGTCTTTTACTCCTCTTTCAACGGCAAACGCAGCATCCTCGAATACATGGTGGAAAAACCGCAGCACAATGACGACAAGAGCTTCATGAAGTTTGCGCACGCAGATAATGACTTTGAGCGCATCTGGCAGCTGTTCGACCGGTTCATCACGATCGCTTACGACTTCGGCCCGGAACTGACGAGCACACTCTTCATCATGCAGTTCGAGTCGCCCGAAGGCATCCGCACGGCCATCCATGCGCTGGACGATCTGTTTGCAACGCTGGCCAATAACTGCGCCAAGGCGGGCATTATCGACACGGAAGAGCCGCCGGATCTGCTGTCGCGCATCGCGACGGATCTGGTCTGCCATGAGCTCTATGTCTGGTGCAGTCAAAAGGGCAACTTCTCGCTGCGCGCACGTGCGCGGCAGTATGCCGAGGTCGCCTACCACGTCAAACCGGAATACCGCATGCCGGCCGAACAGCGGGATGCTCTGTGACTTGCAGCATACGGCTACCGCCTGAATCTGTGCATGCAATACCATGGCGCTTTCAGTCAGTGACGTAAAATCACGCCGCCACAGGGACTGAACAATCTGCTGCTTGAGGAAATGATACATGAATAAATATGTTTATAAGCTCGGAGAATTCAGCGGCAGTGATTACCTCAAATTCAGAAAGGGAAATTCTGGTGCCAGCAGGAAGTTTCTTCGACAAGATTCACTGTATGTACTGGACAACGCGTTTTACTTTTTCCTGGCAAGCGCATTTCAAAAAGTCTCTGTGTCATTCGATATGTTTGAAGATACTAGTGTTACAAGAGGAGAATGGTGAAAAATGATGCAGCTGAACATTCCAGAAACCGTTCTCCCCGAATTTGTAAGTGATGCTAAGGAAACGATATCTGCTATAGACCGTTGGGTCACAGAAGAAATCGGAGAGAACGAAGAATTCATTGTCATTGGCGTATAACAAAAAAGAGCTATCTGATTTCAAATGAAGTCAGATAGCTCTTTTCTTATGAATCATAAAATTCTGTTGCCAAATCGCTGCCGCGAGGGGCTTCAAGGCTTAAAAAGTCCAGTATTTACAGGCTTTTTTCGACCTCTGGAATTATTCCCACTCGGCAAATTCAGATATAGTAGGGTGTATTTGAGGTGATTTCGCAGGAAAAACTTTCGCAAATATGTTAATATTCCACCTGCTATTTTCGGCTGTAAAGTTTATTAGTATCAAAATAGTATCACAAAAGGCTGGGAAATACAACAGAATTATGTGGAGCTCTACATAATTCCGGCACGGACGGACGCTGTCAGGCACAGCGGATAACAGCCTTGCAAGAGGCGTTGTACCTGCGCTGGATATATTCTTGATAGGCTTTCTGGTCTGTCATGGAAATTCCCCCTCTCTGAATAATAGTGCGGGGCGGCAGCACTCCTTGCTGTCGCTCCTTGACTGCCTAACTGCGAAACCGGGCGGGGCTGTCAACGGTGGGCGAAGCCCGTTCATCTTGACCGCCCGCTGGCTCGGCTGGCTTTGCTATTTACCCGACAAACTTGAATTTATCTATTAACTCTCTTAACTTTCCCCTATTTTCAAGGCTTCCCGCCATTGAAAATTCTATATATGTATCCTTTTCCCTTGTTTTTGCCCTTATGGGATAATTACAAGGGAAAATTCATTATTCAGTTGTTTAATCGTTGCCTGCCACTTTATCAAGAAGTCTTGCGGAAGTCCGCTTTGCTTCCCTTGTAGCATGGGCATAGACATTCATGGTGGTACTCACGTCTGAGTGTCCTAACAGTTCCTGCACATCCTTAGGCTGAGCCCCGTTGGATAAGAGGTTTGTCGTGTAGGTATGCCTCAGTGTGTGGAAATGGAAACCTTCAAGCTCCGGTACTTTTCTTCCTGCTGTCCGGCAGGCTGTTTCTATGGTTGCCGGAAGTTCCAGACAACCATCCTCCCTTAAGCATACAAAGAAGATTTCGGTGTAATCTTCCGGCACATTCTCTGTCATTCCCAAATGATAATACTCGTAATGCACCCGATTCTTTTCCATTACTTCTCTGTAAAAATTCCGCTGGTAGAGTTCCCCATACTGAAAACGGTTTTTGTGCTGTTCCTTTTTTGCATTCCTCAAAATATCTGCGAGGGTATCGCCAAAGTCAACAACCCTGATCTTTTTCCACTTTGTCGGACCGATTTCGTGCTTATGGGTAGCACCATTGTAGCGGATGCTCCTGCGTACAGTGAGATACTGTTCTTCAAGGTTGATATCCTGCCATGTCAGACCTGCTACCTCTCCAAGTCTGAGACCTGTAAAGTATGCTATCTGAACCGGAAGAATCGCATCCCCACTTCGTTTTCCAAGCTGTTCAATCAGTTTCCGGTACATTTCAAAGGAAAGCGGTTTAACCTTGTCTCTGTCTGTGGCTGTTTCATCCGCAAACAAATCCGTTTCTTCCTTTTTATGCCTCATCACCACATACTGCATTGGATTGAAGGTAATAAACTGTTTCGGAAATACCGCAAACCGGAATGACTGTTGCAATACTGCTGAAAATGACCTTACATAATCAATGGAATATCCTTTTGATATAAAATCTCCCACAGTGCCTCCAAATGAGAGCAAATCCATAAACTCCTGCAGGTGTACCGAAGTCACCGTTTTCAGTTTCCTTTTGCTGATAGGGTGTTGTTTGATTCTCCCAATTGTCTGAAGATAATTGCCAACCGTTCCATTACTCAATGTGCCTGTCTTTAATTCTTCCTCAGCCCACAGGTCAAGCAACTCTCCGAGTGTGATGTTTTCAGCCTTTGCAACAAACCGCTTGGCTTCATAATCCTCCATTGCCTGCCTCAACAGCTTTTCCGTTTCGCTTTTGTTTTCCGTACCTGCAAATTCCTTCTGCACCAGATTACCGCTTGCATCTTCCACATAGAAGCGGTAGTACCATTTCTTGCCTTTCTTTCTTACAGAACCTTTTGCCATAATCGTTACTCCTTTCGATATCGACAATCGGAACTGATGAAATGCTTTCTGCGTGTAAGTATATCATAACTCCGGTTGTCTAATCTATACCGGTTCGGAGTCTTTCTCTGAAAGAAGATTTGCAAGCCTTACGGCTGCCGTTTCGGGATTCTTGGAATAGAGCCTTACAATGTCGCCCATGTCGTTCAGTGCGTTTACCGTATGGGTGATTTCCCTAAGGAACATAATCTCATTATATTCCTGATTGGATTCAAACCCCATTACTTTTGCAATTGTGGCATCTTCCGTATTCCCTTTAAAATTCTTACAGGCATATTGAAAGGAATCAACGAATAATTCGTATTCCTTCAACATCAGCAGCAGTAAATCTTTGGAAAAATCCGCTTCGTCTGCCTTCATATCATAAGGCAGTTTGGAGAGAATGGAAGTCATGGTATCACGAATCTGTAATTCCCTTTTATCCGTAACATCACTTGTCATTTCTTCCGTCTCGCCCTTCAGCCACTCCACTGATACATGAAGTGCTTCCGACAGACCATCCAGAACAAGCTTCTTGGTGTTGTCAATCGTTCCTGCCTCATACCGCTGTATGGTGGAAGCGGTAACTCCCATCTTTTCTGCTATATAAGGCTGGTTGACACCTAATTCCAGTCTGCGTTGTTTTGCCCTGCTACCGATTAACTTGCGTAATTCTTTATCTTTCATTCTGATACGCCTCCTTTTTCGGTATGGCTAAAGTATAACACAGTAAAAGTGGCATTGCAATATGCAAGTTAATAATTGCTTTTAAAATTTCGTAACGCTTGACAAGAAGATATAAAAGTTATATAGTAGGCATAGTCACAAAATTGCATTATGCAATTCAAGAGGAGGTGTTTTAATGACAGAAGTGAAGATTGCACTGTCCATTGAGGAAGCTGCCGACTATACGGGTATCGGCAGAAATACCCTGCGGAAACTGGTAGAATGGAAAAAGCTTCCGGTATTGAAGGTAGGACGGAAAGTCCTTATCAAAACGGATATGCTTGAAAAGTTCATGACCGCCAATGAAGGCAGGGACTTAAGGGACAAAGGAAATGTCAGAGCTGTCACAAGAAATGTGACAAATTAAATAGGGACAGTCCTAAGACCATCCCTAAGGTATGTATCTGACCGAAGCCATGATATACCTACACGCAAATAGATTATACCATGTGCTTCCTCTAAGATACAACCGGAAATTTAAGAAGTGGGGAAGAAACTTTTTTATACAAGCCCTCGGCGTTTGAGAGCGAAATACACCCCTCGCACAAATCTTACGATTTGTACTCTGTGTATTTCGCCCTGCTGGGAGCTTTCGCCGACAGGCGGATATGTTCGTAGACAGGCTACCTATGTAGCCTACTCACTTTCACATTAGAAAGTTTCCCATCCTCATTTCTTGCAGCTTCGTACTTGGCAGATACGGAAAGGAGGAAGCACATGCCAAGAAATTCATTTATTCAGATGACGAAGCTCCACAATGTCCGGGGAAGAATTTATTATATTTCAAGCCCAAAGAAGCAGGAAAATCTGTATGCGGTATATGAAACCACAGACCGTAATTTTTGGACTGACCTTGCAAAATATAATCAGGCAGAATTTAAAAAAAACGGTACGGAGGGGAAATGTATTGAGGCAAGGGAATTGATCATAGCCCTGCCGGAATCTTTTACGGAGTATCCTCCAGACAGACTGTTGCAGATATTTACAGACCATTTCAGACAGACTTACGGAACGGACTGTATCGCAGCCCTGCATCACAATAAGCGGAAAACCAACTATCACATCCATCTCATTTTTTCGGAGCGTACACTCTTGGAACAGCCCATAGAAAAGGTTGCCACCCGCAATATGTTCTATGACGAAAAGGGAAATCATGTACGCACCAAGAAAGAGATACTTGATGAAGAAGGAAATATCCGTAAAAGATGTAAGGTGATTCACAAAGGTGAGGTATACGAAAGACAGATTTTCTCCATTAAGGATAAACACTTCAAGGCTGAAAATTTCCTTGATACCGTCAAGCAGGATTATACCAATCTTATCAATCAGTATGTGTGGGATAAAAGCCAGCGGTTAGAAGTTTTTGAGCGTGGCGGTATGTATCTTGCCACCAAAAAGATTGGTAAGAACAATCCGAAAGCCACCGAGATTGAGGCAGACAACAGTAAACGCACCTTGTGGAATCAGACTGTTGACAGAGCGATTGTAACGGGTGTTTCCAAGTCAGAAATCATGCAGATAAAAAAGGAACGGATAACGGACAAGATTGTGGAATCCGTATGGCTTTACGGAAACAGACCGAATCTGTTATCTTCCATTATCGGTACTGCCATTGCAGTATTAGAACTGTTAATCTCCAAAGTATTTCTCAAAACTCTGGAGCTTGCAGATAAAGTAATTTCCAAAGAGCTTGAAGCAAGACCGGAGAACACAGATTTCAAAGAGCAGAAAGCTGTACCAGAAGAAAGCAGAAAGCAGACAGATACACCAAAGCCTGCCATACCGCCAAGACCACAGCCATCACCGGAAGCAGTTTCTTACAAGCACTTATGCGAAATTTATCAAAAGCTGCAAGAACAGAATAAAGCAATTTTTGCACTCGAGAAACAGCGAAGTGACCTTGAAATTGAACTGTCCGACAGCAAAGGTATCTTCAAAGCAAAAAGGCGTTTCGAACTTTCAACAGAGATAGCCGGATTGGAGGAACGTATTTCCCGAATGAAAGCCCGATTATCCCATATCGTAAAGGAATACGGGTATCAGAATGCGGAAGCCTTCTACAAAGCATTTCATAAGTCAGAGACAGCTTATGGGGATTATCAGGACAGCCTTAAGAATTGGAAACAACGGTATGGAGAAAAGCCGCAGTCTCTACACGATAGGCTTATATCTAAGAAACAGGACATAAAGGAGCGAGAGTTAACAAGACCATATTCTCCACCAAACCGTGGAAGGAGTAGATAACAAACGAAGGGAGGCAATTGCCTCCCTTCGTTTGTTATCTCTCCGTAAAAGACTGGAATTTCACCCTCTCGCATAAAGATACAAATTATTTTTTTATTTCCTTATCATATATCTTTTTTGAGTATACCACAGTTACAATTGTTGCTAATAATAAATAAATCAACATAAAGATTGTGCCAGTCATCCCACTTGTAAATACGGTTGTAATGATAGTCAATAACCCCGTAATAATAATACATATTGCACCAAAGCGGTTACTCTTTCTCCATGTATTATCATTGTGCATACTCCAAACGGTTCGAACTCCCACTACTGCATTTCGTTTTGCCTTTGTCATAAAATTTCCTAATACAATAAATATAATACCACACAAAATACATGAAACTTTTGCAATGTCAATAACCGCATGTTCACCACCTGCATTTGCCTGTATCCAAGAAGAATAAAGAATAAAATAATGCATAATCCCGAACATGATTGCTTGCGAAATTCCTACAACACATAATACCTTTGCAGAAGATTTTGTTTCCATCTGTTCCTTTTCTGTATTTGCATTTTTTGATTTTTTCTCAAACACATAGATTAGCAAGTGCCAAAACAGTGTAATAAACAAAATAATTACCGGAAAAATAAAGCTTTCTGTTTTACTTCCCCATCTGTCAGTGTTTCCCTCCAAGTCATGATGCATAGGTATAATATCAGGCATAAACTGTAGTACAACACTTGTAACTACAACTGGTATCATTGCTACTATCCACATTATTTTTTTCATACTTTTTTTCCTCCAAACTGGTTAACCCATATAATTAATTCATCGAAAACCGTAGTGTTGATTTCATAATAAACAAAGTTTTTCTCTTTATATTCAGATATCAAGTCTGCGTTTTTAAGTAATTTTAAATGATAAGAAAGAGCAGCCGGTGTAATCTGTAATTTTTCAGCAATCTCTCCGGCATTTAATCGTTCATTTCTCAACATAATAAGAATGTCTCTTCGCTGGCTATCTGCCAATACTTTAAAAATGTTAGTTTCTCCCATATCTTTTACCTATTTAAAACTTTCTTTAAATAGATTTTAGCATGCTATTTGTTTTTGTGCAAGAACTATTTAAAAATAATTTTAAATAGAGGGGATACACTGAAAAATCAATGTGTCCTCTCTATTTACCTTAAGGCAAAATTCAAACATCTAGAAACTTAAGATTCCTGCCTCTTATTATGGAATAACCGTACGTTCTATATATTTTTCTGGAATTTTTAGTACTAGACCTCTATCATGATATTATATTAGCAAAATCACCACGTATCTAAACGATCCTCTGCATCAACCCATACTTGCATTTCTCCATCCAAGTATAATCTTGCATATTCTAATGGATTATCAATAGCCAAAGCATTCAACGAACACTGGGAGCCGGGAGTAGTTCTCAATCCTTCCTCTGCCTTATTGCAATCAATTCTAAGCACTACATTTTCAAACGTGGTTACATCTATGCTATTACATTGCGGATTATATCTTGCATAAATCAATCTCATATCTTATCTGTCCTTTCCTTAATTTTCTAAAAGTTTTGAAAGCATTTCAATCCGTTCCTCCTGCCATTTTCATTTCATGTTATAATTTGTTACTGGATTTTCTTTCCCTTAATTTTGCCCTTGTGAGCATTCGTAACATGAGGGAAAAGGATATAACACAAGGGAAAGCGTAAGGGCAAACTCACTCGCTACAAATTTAGCATTTTCAAGGGGTTGCGGACTTCACGAGGATAAGATATAACAGTTAATAAATGTTATGAATTAAGTCAAATCAAAACTGGAATTTGTCGATTTCTTTACATTGATAAAGTTCAATTTATCTCTCGATTCATAATTTTCTCTTCAAGTAAATTACCCACATGCTTTGTTTCAAAGAACATTTCTTTATTTATAACAACAATTATAATTGCCGCAATAACAACAAAAATAGTTTGTATACATTTTGTTTCAGGAGTCATGTTTATCTTTTCCTGCATAATATTTATAAACAAATGAAAAATAATTGTTGCAAGCATACTTCTGTTATTCTTTACATATACCCATGTCTGAAGGAAATCAAGTGGTATCACGCTAAGAAGAAAGTTAATCACATACATGATTCCCATCTCTTTAAGTCCATACTGGTACGTTCCAGGTATCCAGAATAATGGCACATGCCACAAAGACCAGATACATCCAAAGATGATAGACTCCTTAAACCAGCTGTTGTATGCACCAACAGCATCCTCTCCATAACCTCTCCAACCTAACTCCTCTATGCAGGATGCCAACAAAATTGTAAGAAATGCAGACGTACCACCTATAGAAAATGAAAAGTCTTCTGTAAATGAAAACTGATTTATACTGCCGCCAAATAATACTGATGTACCGATTGAAGCCGTCACTATCACAGCAAATATCAGCACTGCAATTAATATATATTTAGGTTTTATTCTATAAAACCCAATCAGCTTCTTCTTAAAGTCATTAATGAGTGCTTTATTCTTAGACGTAAATACAGTTACTACAGCAACCACGGCAGGTGAAACCAAGCCAAGAAACATTCCAAGATAAAGCCCCGTCCCTTCATTAAGTAAAATTGCAAATAGCCACCAGAACCAAGTGCAGGCAAATGTAATCAAATAGAATCTGACCGGTCGATATATATACTTTTCCATGACTACACCTCAGCCTCTACAATCACAAGCTCACTCTTTATACCATTGAGCTCAATGTAATTGTCTGCTTCGGCATCTGAAAAGTCATCAACCTTTTTGCCCTGTCTCTCATAATAAATATGAGTTGCTATTCCCTTTTTTGTGCTTCTAAATCTATAATCTGCAGGAATTGTAAGTCTTGATGTTGCTGACAACTGATTAATCTCAAGCGCACCCTCATGTGATAAAACACTGATCTGCATATCAAGATTTGAATCTATCTCAATTTCACTTTTATTTCCCTGAAGGGTAACTTCGCTAATTTTGCCATTTACCTCAATATGTTCATTGTCTATATCAGTAATATTCAGTGTCCCTGCATTAACTGATAATTCGATTCTTCCAATATATTTTACTGGAATAAAAATATTAATGACCAAACTCTCCTTTGCATCTGCTTCACTGGCTTCATTAAATCTGTTAAGATCAATATCGATTCGGTTTTTTATATCATCAATCTTTACTTTATAATCTGCCAAGAGATTCTTATAGACATTTGAAAACATTGCGACTTCAATTTTTTCTCCATGATATGCCTTTAAATCTACAGCATATGCTCCACCAAGCTTGATATCAAAATTCTTCTTACCATCAATATCGTATTCAGTACGACTTTCATAGATGTAATCAGACTGCTTTTTCTCTGATTTCTCATTCGAAAGTAATTCATCTACTGATATCTGGAAGAGATCTGCTATTGCCATCAGATTTGCAATATCCGGTGTTCCTGTTCCATTTTCCCACTTTGTAATGGCTT
>OHRS01000922.1_pt1 | contig 12369 bp, 7 predicted proteins | sample 1578441 | NCBI WGS metagenome assembly OHRS01 (sample SAMEA3879592, study PRJEB24766) | human gut metagenome | biome: human-associated habitat; feature: feces | place: USA | collected 1985/1987
GCGGTACGCGAGCTGGGTTCAGAACGTCGTGAGACAGTTCGGTCCCTATCCGGCGCGGGCGGAGGATATTTGAGAGGAGCTGTCCTTAGTACGAGAGGACCGGGATGGACGGACCACTGGTGTATCTGTTGTCGACCAACGGCATGGCAGAGTAGCCAAGTCTGGAAGGGATAAACGCTGAAGGCATCTAAGCGTGAAGCCCCCCTCAAGATGAGATATCCCTCCTTCGGGAGTAAGACCCCTTGAAGACTACAAGGTAGATAGGGCAGAGGTGGAAGTGTGGCAACACATGGAGCTGACTGTTACTAATAGGTCGAGGGCTTGATTAAAAAGCGGTTAAATCTGTATGAAGTTTTGAAAGTACAAATAATTTGATAGAAAGTTAGCAACGTACTTTGTCTACGTTGTTTTCTCATATAGGGGATTGGTCAAATGGTATGATAGGGGTCTCCAAAACCTTTGGTGGGAGTTCGATTCTCTCATCCCCTGTTCTTTAAAAACACCTGTTTAGGTGTTTTTTTATTTATAGTAATTTAAATTAAATTTTTATAAAGGAGAATTATATGAAAAAAACAAATAACAGCGTGCTTTCGCAATATCGGGGTGCGTTAATGGGAATATCCATCATATTGATTATAGTTTTTCATTTTACGGATGACTGTCATTATTACTCCTATCATTTTAGTGGCTGGATTTCCTTCTTTTGGAGATATATTTCATCATCGAGTGTTGATGCATTTTTATTCTTTTCTGGTCTGGGATTATATTATTCCATGAAAAAAAGATCAGATGTTAGAAGTTTTTACATAAGAAGATTAAAAAGAATTCTGATTCCTTATTGCATCGTAGCCGTACCCTCTTATATTTTACTGGATGTCTGTGTAGATAAAACAGGATGGGGAGAAGCCATAAAAGACTTCACATTTATCACATTTTTCAGTAATGGAGACAGGCTTTACTGGTATATTGGACTTATGCTGTTATGCTATTTGATTTATCCCTATATCTTTCAGATTGTGGATAGCGCACGGGACGCAATAGATGGAGAGATCCGGCTGATTTCCATGGTAAGTGCTGTTACCGTATTGGCACTTGTAATTGCATTATATGAGAAAGAGGTGTTTGGAAATGTAAATATTGCTTTGCTTCGTCTGCCTGTTTTTATAGCGGGCTGTTTTTATGGCAGATCCAGCTATGAAAAAAGGGAAAGTTATTGGAAATGGTTGATTCTGTTTGCGTTATCCGGCTATTTGCTCACCATGCTTCCAAGTGGATCTCCTATTTTTGCAAGGTATGTGACCGGAATTTTTAATATCTCATGTTGTGCGGGAATTGCCTGGATCTTTTCCAAGTTATCTATGCGCCCGGTTATAAGAATACTGGAATGGTTTGGTGCTCATTCGCTGGAATTGTATCTGGTACATGTTACCATACGAAAATTTATGAAGGGAGTAGCATTTCATACATGCCGTCTGCGTTACGAACTGGTGCTGGTATGCAGTTCCATTGTGATTGCATGGATACTTCAGATCCTTGTCCGGTATATAACAGATCATTTGCTTAAGGAAAAGAGGTAAGACATATGACCCTACAGCAGTTACATCAGGTAATTACGATTGCAGAAAGCCGCTCCATGAACGAAGCATCCCGAAAACTGTTTGTCTCACAGCCCAATCTGTCTGCGGTTGTGCGCGAACTGGAGGAAGAAGCAGGAATCACCATTTTTATCCGGTCAAACCGCGGAATCGTGCTTACACTGGAGGGAGAGGAATTTATCGGATATGCCAAGCAGGTCGTGGAGCAATATCATTTGCTGGAATCCCGTTATATTTCGTCTGCATCCAAAAAGAAATTTTCTGTGTCCATGCAGCATTATACCTTTGCGGTCAAGGCATTTGTGGAAGTCGTAAAGGCTGTCGGAATGGAAGAATATGAATTTGCCGTGCATGAGACACAGACGAATCAGGTAATCGAAAATGTGCGCAACATGAAAAGTGAGCTGGGGATTCTTTTCCTGAGCAAATTTAATGAAGCAGTACTCCAGAAACTTTTCAGGGAAAATGATGTGATTTTTGAAGAACTGTTTACCTGTGACACCTATGTATATCTGTGGAAAGGACATCCGCTGGCACAAAGGGATGTAATTTCCATGAAAGAACTGCAGGAATATCCATGTCTGGTGTTCGAACAGGGGAAAAATAATTCCTTTTATTTTGCCGAAGAGATGAAAAGTACCTATGAATATAAGAAGATGATCCATGCGGATGACCGGGCGACCATGCTGAATCTGATGGTTGGTCTGAATGGTTATACACTCTGTTCCGGGATTATCTGTGAAGAATTAAACGGTAATGATTATGCGGCAGTGCCGCTGGCAGAGAGCGAAAAGATGCGGATCGGCTATATCCGGCACAAGGGGATAAAGGTCAGTCCGATCGGAGAATTATATGTGGATATTCTGAAAAAAAGTGGGAAACCACTTTGATAAAAATAGTTTTCATCAAAAAATGCTTGTTTTGGTCATTGGAAAGGCAATTTTTTGGAGAAATTGCATAAGATAGCAGGTATAAATATAAATACACGAAAAAAAACGGTAAGAATCTGATGGAAACGGTTGCGCGATTACCGTCATTATGCAGGAAAAACCGGAGAAATGCGAAGTTTGCACAACTTTGACAGATGAGAAAAAAAGTGGCATAATCTTTTCTAAACTTGGGGATGATAATAAAAGTATGTTGTTTAAAGGTAGAAAGAGGTGTTGGATTATGTATGAAACTGTTAAAGTAATTCGGTTATCAGATATGGATGAAGTTAAGGATTTTGTACGTGCAGCGGGTGGTTGTGATTTTGATATTGATGTAAAATGTGACAGAACATTCATTGATGCAAAGTCATTGCTTGGTATGATTGGACTTGGTGTAAAAAAGAATCTTCAGGTTTGCTACGGTGGAAAGAATGAAAATTTCGAAAACGTAGTTGCTAAATTTGCAGTGGCATAATACAATTATTATATCGTGACTATGGAACTTTAAGTCCCGCTCCGTATTCCGGAGCGGGGCTTTTTATTGTAAAATAATGGAACAAATAAAAACCCGCTTCATACAACAGGAAAATACCCGCGGGAGAAAGGAGGTGTACATGCAGGAATTACATATCTCTGTGAGAAATCTGGTAGAGTTTATTTTCCGGGCAGGAGATATCGATAATCGTGCCGGAAAGCTGGCGAGTGCAGAGGCCATGATGGAAGGCAGCCGTATCCACCGGAAAATTCAAAAAAGCATGGACATCTCCTACCAGGCGGAAGTACCGCTGAAAATTGAATGGAAAGCCAACGATTACGTATTGGTCGTGGAAGGACGTGCAGACGGAATCGCCTATGGAAAATTTCAGCCGGATCTGCCGGCTGCGACGGAGTCTGTGCTGCAACCGGAGATGGAGTTTGCGGCGGAAATCCCTCCGGAAGAAGAAATCAGCTTCATCGATGAGATCAAGGGTGTATATAGAAACGTTGCGGCAATGGAACAGCCGGTCTACGTGCATAAAGCCCAGGCAATGTGCTATGCGTATATCTATGCGAAACAGAACCGTCTGGAGCGGATCGGCGTGCAGATGACCTACTGCAATCTGGATACGGAAGAAATTCGGTATTTCCGGGAAATTTATACATTTGAGACACTCACCGTGTGGTTTGGTCATCTGATCGAAGATTATCGGAAATGGGCAGACTGGCAGATCGCATGGAAAAAACAGCGGCAGGAGAGTATTCATACACTCGAGTTTCCATTTCCCTACCGGCAGGGACAAAAGAAGCTGGTTGCCGATGTTTACCGCACCATTCTGCGGGGGAAGAACCTGTTTATCGAGGCACCGACCGGAGTGGGAAAAACAATTTCCACAATCTTTCCGGCGGTAAAAGCAGTGGGAGAAGGGCTGGCAGACCGGATCTTTTATCTCACGGCAAAGACCATCACAGCAACTGTGGCAAAAGAAACGTTCGCACTGCTGGAAGAACAGGGATACCGTGCCAAAGTCATCCAGATCACAGCCAAAGAAAAACTCTGCCTGTGTGAAGAGATGGACTGCAACCCGGTAAACTGTCCATATGCAAAGGGACATTTTGACCGCGTGAACGATGCGGTGTTTGATCTCTTGCAGAAATCCAACCTGTTTACCAGAGAGGAAGTTTTAGCGCAGGCGAAAGGATATCAGGTGTGCCCGTTTGAGATGAGTCTGGATGTGGCAACCTGGGCAGACAATATTGTCTGTGATTACAATTACGTATTCGATCCGAATGTATATCTGAAACGCTTTTTTCAGGAGGGGATCAAGGGAGACTATCTGTTCCTGGTGGATGAGGCACATAACCTCGTGGATCGCAGCAGGGAGATGTACAGTGCCGATCTGTACAAAGAAGACGTGCTTGCAGTGAAGCGGATCATGAAAGCGCACAGCCGTACGATCTGCCGTATCCTGGACAAATGCAACAAAGCCATGCTGGAAATGAAACGTGAGTGTGAGCACTACCAGATTCTGGACAGTGTGGGAACGTTGACCTTCCACCTTATGCGGCTGGCCTCCCAGATGGATGAATTTTGGGAAAAACCGCGGGAATTTCCGGAGAAGAAAACGGTGCTGGATTTTTACTTTGCGCTGCGCAATTTCCTGAATATCTATGATCTGGTGGATGACCATTACGTGATCTACAGCCAGATGACGGAGGAAGGCCAGTTCCGGATCCGGCTCTTTTGCGTAGATCCGTCGGTCAATCTGCAGAAATGCATCGATAAAAGCAATTCCACGATCTTTTTCTCCGCAACGCTCCTGCCGATCGGATACTACAAGCGGCTACTTTCCACGGACGAGGATAACTATGCCATTTATGCGCAGAGTACGTTTGCCCAGACACAGAGACTTCTCGCATTTGGCCGGGATGTGAGCACAAAATATACGCGGAGGAACAGAAAAGAATACGAAAAAATCGCGGACTATATCGGTGCAGTCACAGAAGCACAGCAGGGAAATTACATGGTGTTTTTCCCGTCTTACCGGCTGATGCAGGATGTATATGAGGTCTTTGCCGGGAAGGCGGCCGATTCGTGCGAGATTCTGATGCAGCATAGTAATATGAAAGAACACGAAAGAGAAGCGTTTTTGGAAGAATTTGAAAAAGAGCGCCAGGGGACACTCGTTGCGTTCTGTGTGATGGGTGGAATTTTCGGGGAAGGCATTGATCTGAAAAACGATCGGCTGATCGGTGCCATCATCGTGGGAACCGGACTTCCGCAGGTCAGCGATGAACGTGAAATTTTAAAGAATTATTATGATGAGCGGGGATTGTCCGGATTTGACTATGCGTTCCGCTATCCGGGAATGAACAAAGTCCTGCAGGCAGCAGGGCGCGTGATCCGGACCAGCGAGGACCGCGGCGTGATCCTTCTGCTGGATGAACGTTTCCTGCAGCGCGAATACGGAGCGCTTTTTCCGAGAGAATGGGAAAAGAGAAGCGTCTGTGGTCTGCCGCAGCTGCGGGAAGAAGTGAGCCGGTTCTGGTCAGACGTCCGGGAGGAGCTTTAAAAACTCTTCGGTGGAGGCAGAAACCGGAAGGGTAGGGTTTAACGAAGCCACCAGCTGCCGCTGCGGGATCGTTTCCTGCGTGCGGACGAGGAAGAGATCCTCCGGCTTGTGTTTCAGACAAAAATCCGGGATAAAAGCAATTCCAAGACCGATGCGGGCCATGTCAATGAGCAGATCGTTGCTGCTGAGCTCTACCTGAGGCAGCAGTTCCAGCTGATGCTGCAGGAAAATGTGGTGCAGAAATTCACTTGTCGTGCTCTTGCGGTCTAACATCATGAGCGGATAGGTGCCAAGCTCCGAGAAAGGAACGATGCGGTCCGCCAGATCAAAATATGCAGGATTGGCGACGAATACATCCGAGAAAGAGCCAACCGTTTTCTGAATATAGGAAGGATTCAGATGCGGGTTTGGAAAATTTGTGATAATCAGATCTACCCGGCGCTGCTCTAACAGGTCTACACAGCCCACCGAGCTGGCATTGGTGATTTTAATCGGAACATCCGGGAATTTCCGATGGAATTTCTGCAGATACGGCAGAAGAAAATAGCGGCAGATCGTGTCGCTGGCACCGATATGCAGCTGTCCTAAACCAAGAGAGCCGGATTCTAAAAGCTGGCTTTCGCCGCGTGAGATCAGATTCATGGCAGGTTCCACATGTTTCAGAAGCAGAGCACCGGCAGGAGTCAGCTGCACTTTTTTTGTGCTGCGGATAAAAAGCGGCTGTCCCAGCTTGCGCTCTAATGTTTTGATAGACTGGCTTACCGCTGACTGGGAGATAAAAAGCTTCTTACTTGCATCCGAAAATGAGAGAGAGCTTGCAACATAATAGAAAACCTTGTATAATTCATAATTGATATCCATCGATCATATCCTCAGTAGTATAGTATAGTATAGGATATATTATATACCTTTCACAAAGGAGAGAAAAGGAGATTATCATGAAAAAGGGAATTTTGAAAACCTTATGCGGATTGATGGCGGCACTCATGCTGCTTGTGTTCGCAGGAACACCCGTTACAACTCAGGCAGCAAAACTGCCATATTACATTAAAATCAATCGTCAGCAGAACTGTGTGACCGTATATGCACTTGATTCCAAAGGCAAATATACCAAACCGGTCAAAGCATTTGCCTGCTCTGTCGGTGTCAACAATGCTACCCCGACAGGAACATTTTCGATTCCGGCAAAATACCGCTGGCATACACTTATGGGCGGTGTGTACGGACAGTATTGCAGCCGTATTCACGGTGGTGTGCTGTTCCACTCTGTTTTTTACAGTTCACAGGACCCGAGCAGGCTGGCATACAATTCTTATAACCGTCTGGGACAGACGGCATCCCACGGATGTGTCCGTCTGAATGTGGAAGATGCCAAGTGGATCTATGACAACTGCCCGGTAGGAACCAAAGTAACCATCTATGACAGCAAAGATCCGGGACCACTCGGAAAGCCAACTCCGGTTCGCATCGATGTAAACAGCCCATACCGCGGATGGGATCCGACCGATCCGGATCCGAGAAATCCATGGCTGAAACTCCGTCCGACGATTAAGGGAATCAAGAATAAAACCATCGAGAGAACAAACAGCAAAGTAGATCTGAAAAAGGGTGTGAAAGCTACCGATTACAGAGGTAAGACACTTAAATTTACCGTTTCCGGAAAAGTCAATGCGGCAAAGACCGGAAAATATAAGATTACATACACCGCAAAAGATGCCAAAGGAAACAAGACCCAAAAGAGCATCATAATTACCGTAAAAGATACGAAAGCACCATCCATCAGCCTGAAGCGAAAGACACTGACCTACAATAAAGCCGTTTCCAAAGAAAAACTGGTTTCTGCAATTAAGGCAGATGTAGTGGCAAAAGATCTGGGCAAAAAACTTGCGTCAAAATATGTTTTCGTGGATGCCAGAGAAGCACATAAGGCAGTTACCGCTATGGAAAGAGGAACCTATGGAACTTATAGCGTGACCGTATATGTAAAAGATGCGGCAGGAAATAAATCCAGAAAGCTGAAAGTAAAGATTAATTTTGTAAATCCAAACCCGGGTACCGATCAGCCGGATCAGCCGGAACCGGACACTCCGGGCGTTGTAACGGACAGTGCAATTACCGTACAGTAATTTCATAAGAACAGGTAATAGATATCGTAAGCGATATTAATTTTACTTAATTGTCAACCCATGATACAATAACATAAAGATCAATAGAATGCCCCCAAATGCAGGGGGCATTCCGTTTCGCAAAAGAAGGAGGTAAATCCAATGGGCAATGTACGTCGTGTGTACGTAGAAAAGAAACCGGATTTTGCCGTAAAGGCAAAAGAATTAAAACATGAGGTAAAGCATTATCTCGGAATCGCTGCAGATCAGGTGCGTGTTCTGATCCGTTATGATGTGGAAAATGTATCGGATGCCACTTACCAGAAGGCATTGCAGACGGTATTTTCCGAGCCGCCAGTGGATGATATTTATGAGGAGAACTTTGACGCAGAAGGTGGAAATGTATTTTCCGTAGAATTCCTGCCGGGACAGTTCGACCAGAGAGCGGATTCCGCAGAGCAGTGTGTGAAGCTTTTAAATGAGGATGAGGAGCCGATCATCCGCAGCGCGACAACCTATGTGATCAAGGGTGACATCACAGAGGATGAGTTAGAGGCGATCAAAAAGTATTGTATCAATCCGGTAGATTCCCGTGAGACCGGTATGGACAAGCCGGATACCCTCGTACAGAATTTCGATGAGCCGGCAGACGTGGCAGTTTTCGACGGATTTATCGACATGGCAGAAGCACAGCTGAAGGAACTGTACAGCTCCTTAAATCTTGCCATGACCTTTAAGGATTTCTTACATATCCAGAATTACTTCAGAAATACCGAGAAGCGGAATCCGTCCGTGACAGAGATCCGTGTGCTCGATACCTACTGGAGTGACCATTGCCGTCATACCACCTTCTCGACAGAACTGAAAAATGTAAAGTTTGATGAAGGATTTTATCAGGCACCAATCAAAAAGACTTACGAAGAATATCTGGATACCCACAAGAAACTGTATGCGGGACGCGATGACAAGTTTGTCTGCCTGATGGATCTGGCACTGCTTGCCATGAAACGTCTGAAAAAAGAAGGGAAACTTGCAGATCAGGAAGAATCTGACGAGATCAATGCATGTTCCATCGTGGTACCGGTGGAAGTAGATGGAAAGACAGAGGAATGGCTTGTAAACTTCAAGAATGAGACACACAACCATCCGACCGAGATTGAGCCGTTCGGTGGTGCTGCTACCTGTTTAGGCGGAGCCATCCGTGATCCGCTTTCCGGAAGAACTTATGTGTATCAGGCAATGCGTGTGACCGGAGCCGCGGATCCGACCGTATCCGTAAAAGATACGATTGAGGGTAAGCTGCCACAGAAGAAGATCGTGCGCGAGGCAGCCAGAGGTTACAGCTCATACGGAAACCAGATCGGACTGGCAACCGGATATGTCAAAGAAGTTTACCATCCGGATTATGTAGCAAAACGTATGGAGATCGGTGCTGTCATGGGTGCCGCACCGAGACGTGCCGTACAGAGACTGACCTCTGATCCGGGAGATAAGATTATCCTTCTGGGCGGACGTACCGGACGTGACGGTATCGGTGGAGCAACCGGATCTTCCAAGGCACATAATACAGAGTCCACATCGGTATGTGGTGCCGAGGTACAGAAAGGTAATGCACCGACTGAGCGTAAACTGCAGCGCCTGTTCCGCAGAGAAGAAGTCAGCCATATTATCAAAAAATGTAACGATTTCGGTGCCGGCGGTGTATCGGTAGCCATCGGTGAGCTTGCAGACGGACTGCGCGTGAATCTGGATAAAGTACCGAAGAAATACGCTGGTCTGGATGGAACGGAGATTGCAATCTCCGAGTCCCAGGAGCGTATGGCAGTGGTTGTCGCTCCGCAGGATGTCGAGCAGTTCCTTGCTTATGCAAAAGAAGAAAACCTTGAAGCAACCGAGGTGGCAGTTGTTACCGAGGAGCCGAGACTGATCTTAGAGTGGAGAGGAAAAGACATTGTCAATATTTCCCGTGCATTCCTCGATACCAACGGTGCGCATCAGGAAGCAGATGTCGAAGTCGAGATGCCAAAAGAGGAAGACAACTTCTTTAAAAAGATCGAACTTCCGAAAGTTGCAGATGCATTACAGAAAAACGACAACAAATCAGCATGGCTTGCCATGCTTGCGGATCTTAATGTATGTTCCCAGAAGGGACTTGTCGAGATGTTTGACGGTTCCATCGGTGCGGGAAGTGTCTACATGCCATACGGCGGCCGCTATCAGCTGACCGAGACACAGAGCATGGTTGCCAAACTTCCAGTTCTGAAAGGAAAATGCGATACCGTAACCATGATGTCCTACGGATTTGATCCGTACTTATCCTCCTGGAGTCCATACCACGGATCGGTATATGCCGTACTGGAATCCCTTTCCCGTATCGTGACCGCCGGTGGTGACTACAAGAAAGTACGCTTCACCTTCCAGGAGTATTTCCGCAGAATGAGTGAAGATCCAAAGAGATGGAGTCAGCCGTTTGCCGCACTGCTCGGTGCATTTGATGCACAGATCGGTTTTGGTCTGCCGTCCATCGGTGGAAAAGATTCCATGTCCGGAACCTTCAACGATATTGACGTGCCTCCGACACTGGTTTCTTTCGCAGTCGATGTGGCAAGAGAAAAAGACGTGATCACACCGGAACTGAAAGAAGCAGGAGATAAGCTGGTACTCTTTACGATCGAAAAGAACACATATGATCTGCCGGTATATGAGCAGGTGATGAAACTGTATGACAAGATTCATGAGCTGATCGGCAAGGGAGCAATCCGCAGTGCCTATGCACTGGACGGAAAAGGTCTGGCAGCAGCAGTCAGCAAGATGGCATTCGGTAACAAATTAGGTGTAACCATCGCCGATGATGTGACTGCAGAAACCTTATTTGCACCGGGATTCGGTAATATTGTTGCAGAAGTAAAAGAAGAGTTTCTTCCTATTATAAAAGAAGCATCCGCAATCGTTATCGGAGAAGTGAACGACGCACAGAAATTCGTATACAAAGAAATGGAACTTTCCATGGATGAAGCACTCGATGCATGGCAGGGAACACTCGAGCGTGTATTCCCAACCCGCGCGACCGAGGGCAGGGAAAAAGTACAGAGTGACGTATACGATACGAAGAATGTTTATGTATGCAGAAACAAAGTCGCAAAGCCGACCGTATTCATTCCGGTATTCCCGGGCATTAACTGCGAATATGACAGTGCCCGTGCTTTTGAAGACGCCGGTGCTGTGGCTGAAACATTTATTGTGCGCAACCTTACCCCGCAGGCAGTAGAAGAATCCGTTGCCAAAATGGTTGAAATGATTGACAATGCCCAGATTGTAATGCTTCCGGGCGGTTTCAGCGCCGGTGACGAACCGGACGGCAGCGGCAAGTTTATTGCCACCATGCTGCGCAACCCGCGCATTAAAGAAGCTATCGAACGCCTGCTTAACGACCGCGACGGTTTGATGCTCGGCATCTGCAACGGCTTCCAGGCACTTGTTAAACTCGGCCTTGTGCCTTATGGCGAAATTCGCGAAATGTCTGCTGACAGCCCGACTCTTACCTTCAATAATATCGGCCGCCACGTTTCGCAGATTGTTAACACCCGCGTTGTTTCCAATAAATCTCCGTGGTTCAGCGCCGTTGAACCGGGCGAAATTCACTCTGTTGCCGTATCTCACGGCGAAGGCCGCTTCTATGCGCCGGAAGAAACAATTAAAGCATTGTTTGCCAACGGGCAGGTTGCAACGCAGTATGTTGATGAAAACGGCAAACCCACCATGGCAATGCCGTACAACCCCAACGGTTCGCTGTATGCTATTGAAGGCATTACCAGCCCCGATGGCAGAATTTTGGGTAAAATGGGCCATACCGAACGTTTTGTACCGGGTCTGTTTAAAAACATCAGCGGCAATAAAGACCAGAAAATCTTTATCAGCGGCGTAAATTATTTTAAATAAGCATTAAAATGTTTTACCGCCCTTGCTTAAACGGTGAGGGCGGTATTATTTTTATGTAAAGCTGAATACGCAATGAATAAATCTTTTCAAATTCAGCAAAATGCAACGGCTCCTACGTGCGTGAACACGGCTGCGCTGCGGTTCACGCATTTTTGTAAATACTTAAAATGAAGCCGCCGTTGTTTTGTCTTGAATTTTCAAAGGTTTACCCATTGCGTATTTATATTATAGTTGTATAAAATATAAAAGCAGTCAATTTTTATTTTAAAAGAGTTATGTAAAATATGAGGCGAATGATTTATGCTGTTAAGTGAGCGCAAAAACTGCGGCGGCTGAAATTAAAATGTATAAGTAAGAGAGGTCAGCTGCGCAGCCTGACCGGAATCGGAGGAGCCGCAGCATTTTTGCTGAAATGAAACAGCATGAATCATTTGCGGTGAGTTTTAATAATAAAAAATTTTACTTTGCAAGCGAAGGAACATTATGGATAAGTTACAAAATTTACAGCCCTGGCAGCAGGTGCAGGGCATTTACGTGCATATACCGTTTTGCAGGCAAAAATGCCTGTACTGCGATTTTAATTCGTACGCCGGTTGTGGGGCGGAGGTAATGGCAAAATATACCGCGGCGGTATGCAGGGAAATTGCCGGGCGAGAAAAAGATGTGCCTTTAAACGATAATGCTTCAATTTATTTTGGCGGCGGCACGCCAAGCCTTTTACCGGCTGAAGCTATAAAAGAAATTACGGACG
>OHRS01000946.1_pt1 | contig 12091 bp, 9 predicted proteins | sample 1578441 | NCBI WGS metagenome assembly OHRS01 (sample SAMEA3879592, study PRJEB24766) | human gut metagenome | biome: human-associated habitat; feature: feces | place: USA | collected 1985/1987
TCCCGAGCTGGGTCATGGGCCTGATCGTTTCCGCCATCGCGGCGTTTATCTTTATCGGCGGTGTGCAGCGCATCGCCTCCGTCACGGAGAAGATCGTGCCGGTCATGGCCTGCCTGTATCTGGTCGGCGGCCTGATCGTGCTCTTTGCCCGCATCCGCTACGTGCCGGAGACCTTCGGCATGATCTTCAAGTACGCCTTCGTGCCGCAGTCCATCATCGGCGGCGGCATCGGCTACGCACTCAAGACGGCCATCAGCCAGGGCGCCAAGCGCGGCCTGTTCTCGAACGAGGCCGGTATGGGCTCCACGCCGCACGCGCATGCGCTGGCCAACGTCAAGAGCCCGCACGAGCAGGGCACGGTCGCAATGATCGGCGTGTTCATCGACACGTTCGTCGTCCTGACCATGACGGCGCTCGTCGTCATCTCCACGCTCTACGCCGGCAACGGCCCGCTGGCCCACGGCGCGGTCGACGGCATCTCCAAGACGAACATGGCGCAGCTCGCGTTCTCGAGCGTGTTCGGTGATACGCTCGGCAATGCGTTCGTGGCCATCTGCCTGCTGTTTTTCGCATTCTCGACGATCGTCGGCTGGAACCTCTTCGGCCGCATCAATGTCAATTATCTCTTCGGCAAGAAGGCAAACCTTGCCTACTCCATCATCGCCATCATCTTCATCTTCCTCGGCTCCTGCCTGTCCAATGATCTGGTCTGGGAGCTGACGGATATGTTCAACCAGCTCATGGTGCTGCCGAACATGATTGCGCTCGTCGCGCTGTCCGGCATCGTGGCCGTGGCCGCACGCAAGCGCAGCGACGAGCACGAACTGCGCAAGTAACATCCCAACAGAAAAACCGCCCTGCACCGATCGGTGCAGGGCGGTTTTTGCATGTTCGCTTATTTGCAGCGGCGCAGCACCTCGAGCGTGTAGCGCCAGACGCGCTGCACGGAGGCAATGTGCATCCGCTCGCGGCAGGTGTGGATCTCCGTCAGATCCGGGCCGAAGGACACGCAGTCGAGCCCTGGCAGCTTTCCGGCAAACAGTCCGCACTCGACGCCGGCATGGATGGCTTCCACCTTCGGGTCGCGGCCGTACTGTTCGCGGAAGACCGCGACCATGCGCTCGCGCAGAGGCGAGTCCTTGCGGTATTCCCACGCGGGGTAGTCGCCCGAGACGGCCACCGTGCCGCCGAGCTGCGCCATCAGGCAGCGCAGGCGTGCGACGAGCATCTCCTTTTGCGTGGACACGCTGCTGCGCACGCAGAACGACGCCTGCACGGTGTCCGCATCCGTCGTCAGGATGCCGAGATTCAGCGACGTCTGCACGAGACCCGGAATGTCCCGGCTCATGGCCTGAATGCCGTTCGGCAGGCAGCAGAGCATGCACACGGCGCGCTGCGTGGACGCCTCGTCCATCGGCGGCTGCTGCGCCTGGGCTGCGTCAACGCGCACGGACACATCCGGGTCGGCGGCCGCGTATTCGTGCCGGAGCGCGGCGTCCATGTCCGCGATCGCCGCCTGCGCGGCGGCTGCATCGGCCACGGCGATGACGGCCCGGCTCTCGCGCGGGATGGCGTTATCCTTCAGGCCGCCGGCGACGGAGACGAGCCGCAGCGGCGTGCGCGCGCCGACGGCGTACAGCACGCGGCCCATGAGGAGGTTCGCGTTGCCGCGGCCCTTGTCGATCTCTGCGCCCGAGTGGCCGCCGAGCAGACCGCCGACCGTCACGGTCAGCGCTGTGCCGGAAAACGGCGCGCGCGTGACCGGCAGCGTGCACACGGACACGTTGCCGCCGGCGCAGCTGACGGTGAACACGCCCTCGTCCTCAGAGTCAATGTTCAGCATCCGGCGTCCCTTCAGGCCGGACACGTCAATGCCCATGGCCCCGTCCATGCCCGTCTCCTCGTCCACGGTGATGACCGCCTCAATGGGAGGATGGGGCAGGCTCTCGTCATCCAGCACCGCCAGCGCCATGGCCACGGCGATGCCGTCGTCCCCGCCGAGCGTTGTGCCGCGTGCGCCGATCGTATCGCCGTCCACGAAGAGGTCGAGCCCCTCGCGGGCCATGTCCTTCGTGCAGTCCGGCGCAGTCTCGCAGACCATGTCCATGTGCCCCTGCAGGATGACCGGGGCGGCGGATTCATACCCCGGCGTGCCGGGTGCGAAGATGATGACATTGTTGTGCGCGTCCTGAATGCAGCGCAGCTGATGTTCGGCTGCGAAGCGAACAAGGTAATCGCTGATGGCTTTCGTGTTGCCGGAGCCGTGTGGGATGGCGCACAGCTGCTCAAAACAGGAAAAGACAGCGCGCGGCTCAAGATGATCGAGAATCGGCATGACAAATCCTTTTCTGGTGAAATGGACCCGGCGGACACGCTGCTGTGCCCGCCGGGGATGGTTACGATTCGGCCGGGATCTGCACCCGGGACAGGGAGGCGCGGATGTTGCCGGTGAACAGCAGACTCAGGCGGCGGATCTGCGCCTCGAGATCCTCTTTCATCCCGTTTTCGAGCCATTCGTAGAAAATGTCCGTGATGCCGAAGCGGTAGAGGTCGCACACGAGCTTTTTGTCCGCCTCGCTCACGCGCAAGCCGTGGGCCTGTGCCTCCACATAGCTGCGCATCATTTCCCCGGAAATGCGGTCCACATGCTTTTCCAGCTCCAGACGGTGCGAGGAGGTGTAGATGTGGTACACGGCGCGCTTGTGCTCACGCGCGAAGCGGGAGGCGGTGATCATGCACTCTTCCCAACTGCCGGTCGTCTCAAATTCATCGAGCGCGCGCTCGGTCTCGCGGCGCAGGATGGTATCGAGCAGCTCATACAGGTCGGAGTAATGATAATAAAACGTCCGGCGTGTGATCTGGCATTCTTCCACGAGCTGCGTTACGGTGATCTTGTCAAACGGCTGCTCGGACAGCAGCTTCAGGAACGCATCCTGGATGGCGGCTTCAGTCAAATGTGCCAAGCGGGATCCCACCTTTCTGGTCGTGCGGCGCGGTCATTGCGCGGCCGGTTGTGTGTCCTGTGCGGGGAGATATTCGATGTGCGCATAGCTGTGCCGCCGGGCGACAGTATCGCACATGAATGTATAGACTTTTTGATGCAGGGCCCGGCGGGCGCTGCGCGGCGGCAGGGATGCGTCCGGGTAGACCGGCTCGCCGACAACGACGGTGATGCACGGCGGCAGAAACCGCAGCAGCTTCCGCTGCCGGTAGACGACCACCACGCCGACGGCGGGCACCTGCTCGCGCACCGGATAGGCAAACGCTGTGTCCGGGAACGGGCGGATACCATTATAATATGGCCAGATGTGCGCCTCCGGGTAGATCATGACGGCCTGGCGGCGCTCGAGCCGCCGGTGGATCGCGGCCAGAAACTGCCGCGTGCCGTCGATCGTGTCGGCCAGCGGGACGGCCCCGAGCATCTGCACGATGTTGCGCACACCCGGAATGGAGACTGTGTCCGCCGCGGTGACGATGTTTGCGCGGCGCGGGAACGCCAGCAACGTCGGGATGAAGGCATCCGCCAGCGTGTTCGTGTGGTTACCGTAGAGAAAATAGCCGCCGGGCAGCTCGCGCAGCGCTTTGCGGTTTTCGATCCGCAGGCCGAAAACGAGCTTGCAGTACAAAAACAGAAACGGCGTCATGATCAGCCGGTAGACGACGAACGCGAGCGCCTGCCAGACCGGGCTGGGGTGCTCATAAGGAAAGTCGGCGCCGATCGGCTTCGGCCGGATGTGCCCGTTCGTCGGCGCGAAGTCGTCGTGCAGCGGGTCGTGATAATAGATGGTCTTGCGGCTCATGCCGGCTCACCGCGCAGGGCGACGGCGTCAAAGAGCATCTGCTCCATCTGGCGCATGCAGCTCTGCTGTTCAAACTGCGTGCCGCTCTCGAGATATTTCCGGCTGTAGTCCGCGCGCTCGGCCGGGTGCTCGACCCAGTAGTCGATCTTGGCGGCCATATCCTCGGGGTCCTTATTTTTAAATAGAGATTTCTCGTCGAGCGCGAATGACTTGGCCGCACTCTTCGGGGAGTTGGCGATGACCGGCACCAGCCCGCAGGCGATGGCCTCCAGACAGGCGATGGACTCGATCTCCACCTCGGCGGGGTGACAGTAGAGGTCGGCGCAGCGCAGCAGATTCAGCAGGTCCTGCCGTGAGAAAAACGCGATCTCCATGTCGACGCCGTATTTTTCGGCCAGATGACGGTAATGCTCTTCACGCGGCCCTTCACCGGCGAGGATCAGGTGGATCTGCTCGCGGTGGGCCGAGCGGCCGATGGCCTTGATGAGGATCTCCTGATTCTTTTCGCTCGACAGGCGGCCGGTCGAGACGATGAGGAACTTGCCTTCCAGTCCCGCCGGGCGCTTGGCCGGGCCGGGCGTGAACATGCTGTTGACGCCGTTGGAGATCACGCGGCCGTTCGTCGGGCCGACGACGGCCTCAAACGTGTCGCGGATGAACTGCGTCGGGTAATGGATGATGTCCGAATACTGATACACCATCTGGTAGCAGGCGCGGTAGACGCCGCGGTTGATCGCATCGAGATCCTTGCACAGAAAGTGCGCCGTGACGTTCTCGGCCTGGCAGTGGAAGCTGGAGGTGATGGGCTTGTTATACGCCTTGGCGATTTTCACCGCCGTGTGCGACAGCTGCAGCACGAACGTCGTGTGCACGACGTCGCAGTCGCGGATCGCGTCCTCGAGCAGGGAGCGGTCCAGGCGCGGCAGCGTCACGCCGTTGCGCTCCACGATCGGGTTGAGCAGGTAGAGGTTCAGCTCCGGTACGACGTAAAAGCACTCGTTGCCGGCCTTGTCCTGATCGGCACAGACCACGCGCACCGTGTGCCCCTGCGCGCGCAGGAAGCGGATGAGGTTCATGCAGGCAATCGTGGTGCCATTGTTTTCTTCGCCCAGAATATCACAGACAATCGTGATCGTCATGTTGTCGTATCATTCCTTGTTTTTTGAATTGGCAGGAGCGTCCCGCCGCATGATGCGACATTGCTCATTGTAACCGGAAGAAATGAGAGCCGCATGAAAAATAGAGGATAAAGATCCATTCATTTAAGAATTCAAACAAATCTCACAATATCATATCATACTTTCTCACGTGAGAAAACCTCTCATTTTCCTGAAAATGTGACGGATTTTTTGCAAGGATCGCAAAACGGACGCGCGCCCTCTTGAATTACGTTTTCGAATCGTGTATATTATTTATACCCATGTGTTCATATTTTTTGTTTTAGGAGAGCAAATTATGACAGACTATCAGAAGATGTATCAGGAAAAGCTGACGACGCCGGATAAGATTGCCCAGCAGGTGCAGTCCGGCTGGCTGCTCGGCATGGATACGGCGACCTCGCAGACACCGGCCATCATGACCGCAATCGCGGAGCGCATCCGCAACAGCGATATTACGGGCGTGAAGGTGCAGGCCCTGCTCGATGCGTACCCGTTCGAGTTTTATACCGACCCCACGCTGGCCGGCAAGATGACCGGCTACAGCTGGTTTTCCAGCAGCGCGGCGCGCAAGGCGGTCAACGCCGGCTATGCCGATATCATCCCGGCATATTACCGCGATTTCCCGACCCGCATCCGCACGGAGTACGACTATGACGCCGTGTGCGTCGAGGTCGCGCCGATGGACCGCCACGGCTACTTCAGCCTGGCGCTCAACGGTTCGTATATCGACGCCATGCTCGACAAGACCAAGCGTATCTTCCTCGAGGTCAACGACCGCCAGCCACGCGGCCTGTGCGGCTCGCTGATCCACATTTCGCAGGTCGACGCCATCGTGGAGTATAACCACGATCTGCCGGTCCTGCCGCCGGTCCAGCTCGACGAGGTGAGCAAGACGATCGGCGGCCTCATCGCCGAGCGCATTCCGGACGGCGCGTGCCTGCAGCTCGGCATCGGCGCGATCCCGGACGCGACCGGCATGGCGCTCAAGGCCAAGCACGACCTCGGCATCCACACCGAGATGTTCACCGACTCCATGGTCGAGCTCATCGAGTGTGGCGCGGTCAACAACAGCAAAAAGCAGATCCATCGCGGCAAGACCGTCACGACGTTTGCCTTCGGTTCGCAGCGCATTTATGACTATATCGACGATAACCCGGCCGTGGAGATCCTGCCGGTCGAATACGTCAACGATCCGGACGTCATCTGCCAGAACGACAACATGATCTCCATCAACGCAGCGGTCGAGGTTGACCTCTTCGGCCAGGTCTGCGCCGAGTCGGTCGGCACGAAGCACATGTCCGGCTCCGGCGGCCAGATCGACTATGTCCGCGGCGCCTGCCAGTCCCGCGGCGGCAAGAGCTTCATCGCCTTCACGTCCACGGCCAAGGGCGGCACGATCAGCAAGATCAAGTCCATCCTCACCCCGGGCGCCGTCGTTACGACGAGCAAGAACGATGTCGACTACATCGTCACCGAGTACGGCGTGGCGCATCTGCGCGGCCGCAGCCTTGGCGAGCGTGCCCGCCAGCTGATCGCCATCGCGCACCCCGACTTCCGCGACGAGCTGACCTTCGAGGCCAAAAAGCGCGGCATTATGATCTGATCCCGCAGTGCAAAGCCTGCTGTCCGTATCCCACGGACGGCAGGCTTTTTTTGTCCATACGCATTCTGTATCTGGGCGCACACAATGGTGACGTGTGTTTCATCAAGCGCTGGGAAATGTGCAAAAGTGTTACATTTGTACCGCAGTGGGGATTGTGCATTTCTCGCAGCGGCAATATAGTGTAACCATAAAAAGGGGACAGATTTCGATGCTGTCCCAAATCTATTGGAGGGATTTTTCATGAAGAAAACGTGGAGCAGAGTGCTCGCCACCGTTCTGGTTCTGGCGATGGTGCTTTGCATGCCCGGTTTCGCAGCAAGCGTTGCCGATACGACGGACTTCGAGTCCGATCGTGCGACCTCTGCTGACGAACTGACGGACGCGGATCTGCCGGAGCTCCTGTCGGCGAGCGGCAACCACTATCCGATCGTGCTGGTGCACGGCCTGTTCGGTTGGGGCGGCACGGAAGTGCTCGGCCTGAACTACTGGGGCGGCTTCAGCAGCCTGCGCGACATTCTCAACAATGCCGGCTACAAGGTCTACACCCCGTCCATCGGCCCCGTCGCCAGCAACTGGGACCGCGCCTGTGAGCTGTATGCCTACCTCGTCGGCGGCACGGTCGACTACGGCGCATACCACTCCGCCACCAACGGCCATGCGCGCTATGGCCGCACGTTCCCGGGCGTTCTGCCGGAGCTGAATAACCCCGACAGTGAGCTGAAAGTGCATCTGGTCGGCCACAGCATGGGCGGCGAGACGATCCGTATGCTCGCACAGCTGCTGGAAAACGGCGATGCCGATGAGCGCAACGCCAGCCGCGGCGGTGATATCAGCCCGCTGTTCACCGGTGAGTGCCGCCACTGGATCGAGAGCATCACGACGCTCTGCACGCCGCACGACGGCAGCCAGTATGACACGAAGGTCTATCAGAACATCGGCGATCTGGCCCAGTATGCCATGGGCATCATCGGTGCGGTTACCGGCACCAATGTCAATGAGAACAACTTCGGCCTGGACTTCAAGCTCGATCAGTGGGGTCTGGTGCGCCAGCCCAACGAGTCTTACTCCAGCTACTTCAACCGTGTGATCAACAGCAAGATCTGGACGCAGCACACCAACGACCTGAGCGTCTATGACCTTGACGTCGACGGCGCGGCCGTGCTCAACGGCTATGCCAAGGCGCAGGATGATATCTATTACTTCTCCGTCGCCTGCTCGAACACCCATCGTGAACCGCTGACCGGCCACTATCTGCCGAATGCCAGCATGAACCCGATGATGGTCAAGAGCAGCACCTACATGGGCAGACACGTCAACTACGCGGTCGGCCATGTGAACATCACGCCGGACTGGTGGGAGAATGACGGCATCGTCTCCGTCCGCTCCGCGATCCGTCCGCACGAGAATTCCACGGATAAGTACAATGAAAACTATGGCGTCGGCACTGACGGCAAGATGACCTTCAAGGCCGGCACCAAGATGGGCGTCTGGAACTACATCGAGAAGATCGACAACACCGACCACATCAACATGGTCGGCCAGATGCAGAAGTCCACGCACGCCATGCTGCAGGAAAAGTTCTTCGAGCTGGCCAAGATGCTCAACAGCATCCCGGTGAGCAGCTCGACCGGTGCACATGTCTGCCCGGGCGCTCACTTCACCGATATGCCCGCCTACACCAACTGGGCGCATAAGGGCCTGGATTACTGCATCCAGAACGGCATCCTGAACGGCACGAGCGCGACGACCATCGCGCCGAACGGCACGACCACGCGCGCACAGCTTGTGACGATGCTCTACCGTCAGGCCGGTTCTCCGAAGGCTGCCAAGTCCAGTCCCTTCACCGATGTGACCGACAGCTGGTCTGTCGATGCGGTCAACTGGGCGTTCGAGAAGGGTGTCGTGAACGGCACGAGCCCCACCACGTTCTCCCCGAATGATGTCATTACGCGCCAGGATATGGCGACCATCCTCTATAACTACACCAAGAATGTTCTGGATCTGGACGTGTACGATACCGCTGACCTGACCGGTTATCCGGACTACAGCTCCATTTCCGATTATGCCCGCACGCCGCTGTCCTGGGCGGTCGCACAGGGCGTGATCCTCGGCGTCGGCAATTCCAACGGCGTGGACACCCTTCAGCCGAAGGGTGATGCCACCCGTGCGCAGACCGCTACGATCATCATGCGCTTCTGCCAGAACGTCCTCTGAGACTTCATTTCAACAACACAAGCCCGATGGGATCTTCCCATCGGGCTTGTCCTGTTTTCGCTTTTCCTAAAAATCAGCGCGCCTTTTCCCAGCCGTCGAGCGGTGCGCGCTGGATGGTGCCGAACACCTTGCTGCGCAGATCGGGGTAGGTCTGGCTCATGGTGCGGATGAACTGCTTGATCTCGTAGCGCTTGCTGCCGCGGTCCTCGGGGCAGGGGTTTTCGACGATCGGCAGCGCCAGCGCCTTCGCCAGATTGGCGATGCGCCCCTCGCCGGCGTAGAGCATCGGACGGATCTGATCCACGCCCGTGCGCGTCATGTGTGTCACCGGCTGAAAGCAGCTGATGCGCCCCTCGTACACGAGCGAGAGCAGGAACGTCTCGACCGCGTCGTCAAAGTGATGGCCGAGCGCGAGCTTTGTGATGCCACGCGCGCTGAGCGCGGTACACAGCGCGCCGCGGCGCATCTTGGCGCACAGGGAGCAGGGATTGTCCTCCTTGCGCACGTCGAACACGACCTCTTTGATGTCCGTTTTCAGGCGGGTGTACGGCACGCCAAGCGTTTCGCACAGCTCTGCCACCGGCGTGAAATCCATGCCGTCGAACCCGAGCTCGACCGTGATGGCCTCGAGCGCAAACGGCTTCGGATAGTACCGGCGCAGCTCGTTGAGCGCCATGAGCAGCACGAGCGAATCCTTGCCGCCCGAGACGCCGACGGCGACGGTGTCGCCCGGCGCGATCATGTCATAATCCTCCACGCACCGGCGCACCAGACCGGTGAACGCGTTCAGGTCATTCATAGCGGGACCTCCAAAATGAAAATAGAAACTGTGAATTCGAGCGTAAAACGGAGAAAAACGGAGATTTTGAGAGCAAAGTAATATCTAAATCAAAATTCCGTTGACAGGTACCACCGATTGTGGTATAAAAGATAAGCGCGAATGTGAGACCTATTCTACGTTCGCGCCTGAAAAATGTCAAAATGTTTTTCAACACATTCAAATTGGAGGCACGAATATGTCCACTACTTTGCTGAACAAGGACACCGTTACCCGCAAGTGGTACGTTCTGGATGCAGCCGGCAAGCCGATGGGCAAGACCGCAGCGCTCGCTGCCGATCTGCTGCGCGGCAAGCTCAAGACCGACTACACCCCGCACGTTGACTGCGGCGACTTTGTCATCATCATCAACGCCGAGCAGGCAGTGCTCACCGGCAAGAAGCTCGAGCAGAAGTACTACCGCACGCACTCCGGTTATCCCGGCGGCCTGCACGAGACGCAGTACAAGAAGCTCATGAAGGACAAGCCCGAGCTGGCTATGCGTCTGGCTGTGCGCGGCATGCTGCAGAAGAACACCATCGCCCAGTGGCAGCTCAAGCGCCTGAAGATCTATCGCGGCGCCGAGCATCCCCATGCGGCACAGAAGCCCGAAGTCTGGGATCGCTGAGAAGGAGGAAATAGAACATGGCAACTTATACGAGCAAGAAAGCCTATATGTACGGCACCGGCCGCAGAAAGTCCTCCGTCGCGCGTGTGCACCTGTTCCCGAACGGCACCGGCAGCATCACCATCAACGGCCGTCCGCTGGATGACTACTTTGGTCTCGAGACCCTGAAGCTCATCGTTCGTCAGCCCTTCGCGGCGACCGATACCATGGGCAAGTTCGACGTCGAAGCCACCGTGACCGGCGGCGGCGTGACCGGCCAGGCCGGCGCGATCCGCCACGGCATCGCCCGTGCGCTGCTGCAGGTCGAGGACAGCTACCGTGCGCCCCTGAAGGCTGCCGGCCTGCTGACCCGTGACCCGAGAATGAAAGAGCGTAAGAAGTACGGCCTCAAAGCCGCTCGTCGCGCTCCGCAGTTCAGCAAGCGCTGATCTATCCGAATATCGTTTCCAAAGCCCGAGATCCGCTGGATCCCGGGCTTTTCTTTGTCCGCGCGGGAGCGGGCGATCGGATTTTTGCGCGCACTGGCTTGACAAACCGGGGCCGATGTGGCACATTATGCATGATTAGTTGTATCTAACTGCGTTTTGGGGGCACAAAACGCCCTGTTCCGGGGCAAATCTGAAAAGGAGTCAAGCCTTTTATGCCGGAATCACTGATATTCTGAAACTTCGCGTCCTACTCAGCTTCCTCAATGAAGATCCCAAAACCTGCACGGTCACGGGCCTTGCCGGTGTGCTCGGCGAGGGGAAGCAGAAGGTCAGCCGCATCTTCATGGCGCTCGAGCGCGAGGGCCTGCTCGACCGGAGCGACCCGCGCCGCCCCTGCCTGACGGAGGCCGGGCGGGCGCGCGCGGCCTGTTATGAGGCGCGCACGAACGTCGTGCTCAACCACCTGCTCTATGAGGGCCTGGACATCGACAGCGCCATGCACGACGCCTATGCCTGGGCGCTCATCCGCAGCGAGCACGCCTTCCGGCTCTACACGCCGGCGGAGGAGTTGGCGATCAGCGAGACCATCTGCCGCCCCATGCTCGTGGGCAGCGTGCTCAGTTGGGTCGTATTTGCGGCGCTTGTGGCGCTAGCAGTCAGAGTCAGCGCGTGGTTTTGCATTCCGGCCGTTTTGGTCTGCATTTATGCGGCGATGTGCACCTGCCTTGGCATCTCCTATACCGTGCTGATCCGGACGCTGCGCGGGGAATGTGAAGATCCTGTACGCTGAGATGACCCGGCGGGCCGCCCGACGGCCTCATGACAGAGTACGCAAGGAAAGGAGGAGCGCGCGTGATCGAGATCGTGTATCATGGCGAGGCGGCCGCCGCTTTCGGCCCGGACGGGCAGGCCGGCGGCTTTGAAAACGCGGACGGAAACGGAGAGATCCACCTCTATCCGCTGCTGGACGGTGTGAGCGCCATGTGCCTGCGGCTGGAGATGGGCTCCTATACGGAGATCCGCACGCAGATCGGGATGCTGGAGATCAATTTCTGCGCCAACGGGCGCTTTGAGACCCGGTTTTCTCTGCGGGATCATGTTCTGCTCAAGCCGGGAGATATGGCCATCAGCTGTTACGACGGCGTGCACGGCACGATGTCGGAGTCGCACTTTCCGCTGGGCTATTACGAAGGCATCTGCCTGGAGGTAGCTCCGGATCCCGCCCGGCGCTGGATCGCGCGGAACGCGCCGGCGCTTTCCGTGGACTTTTCCGCGCTCAATCGCAACCTCCTGGGCAGTAAGTGGTATACATACGGCCCGGCCGGGCCGCGCTGTGAGCACGTGTTTCGGGAATTGTATGAAAGCATTGCCTATCTGGATCCCGGCTTCCTGCAGCTCAAGGTGCTGGAGCTGCTGATGCTGCTCGGCCGTGTTCCCCGCG
>OHRS01000949.1_pt1 | contig 12060 bp, 6 predicted proteins | sample 1578441 | NCBI WGS metagenome assembly OHRS01 (sample SAMEA3879592, study PRJEB24766) | human gut metagenome | biome: human-associated habitat; feature: feces | place: USA | collected 1985/1987
CAGAGGCTCTTTACAAGAGTAATCAAGTAGGCGAGGCCATTAAATGGATAAATAAAGTACGTAATCGTTCCAATGCTGTAAGTATTACTGAAGATGATCTTAGAATCGGTGGTATGGATTTCATTCTTGATGAACGCAGCCGTGAACTGCTTACGGAGGAAGAACGTCGTCATACATTGGTACGTGTTTGCCAAGAAAATGGTGGTGACGAACGTGATACCAATAACTATTTCAAACGTCGCATGCGTGAACTCAATGAGATAGCTGGTATTGCAGGACGTGGTATGGATGAATATGAAACTCCTGTCCTTTTCCCGCTGCCGCAATCATTCGTTGATGCCAATACTGGTAATCCTTTGGAAAATAATCCGGGGTATTGATAGATAATAGTCAGATATAAATACCGCATATAAACGGCTTTGTATATATCGGTGTTTATATCTGATTTAGATTCATATATTCAAAAGAAAACAAAAACTTAATATCTTGATACATCATGTCCGAATTGGCTTTCATTTTTAGTCTTCTTATGGTAGGGATTACAGCGGTAGGTCTTTATCGTAAGCTCAATCCTCAAGGTCTTTTGATGCTTTCCGGTTTATTAATGCTTACAGCTGCTTTTTTCATGCAAGTGCATTCGGTAGTACCTAGTAAAGCTACGGGAATGGTGGTGTTTGATTTGGTAAGGATGATAGAGGAAGTTTTTCTTTCTAATTTGGCGCGTGCAGGGTTTATGATAATGACAATTGGCGGTTATGTAGCTTTCATGAATAACATAAAGGCTACTAATGCATTGGTCTATATTTCCATGAAGCCATTAGGTCTTTTTCGACGTTATCCTTATTTGGCGGCTACTATAGTTATTCCTATTGGACAATTACTTTTTATTACTACTCCTTCAGCTGCCGGATTAGGATTGTTGCTTGTGGCTTCGGTTTATCCTGTTTTAATTAGTTTGGGAGTAAGCCAACTTACAGCATTGTCAGTCATTGCCGCTGCTACTCTATTTGATCAGGGACCGGGGTCGGCAAATACTGCTATGGCTGCCGAATTGATAGGACAATCCAATGTGGAATATTTCATCACTCATCAACTTCCTTTAGTAATTCCTACTTCCTTGGTTGTAATGGTACTCTTCTATTTCAATAACCGTTATTTTGATAAAAAAGATGCAAAGAAACAGCAGGATGGCATATTGCAGGTGTCAAATGTGACTGCAACCTCATTAGTAGAAAAACCGGATGTTCCATTGGCTTTTGCGCTACTCCCGGTATTACCTTTGGCTCTTCTCATTTTCTTTTCACCTTTTGTGGGACTGTTTCAGCCTACTGTAACATTGGGTACCACTACTGCTATGCTTTTTTCTCTGTTCTTATCATTGGTATTTGTGTTGTTTCATACTCGTAGTGTGCGTACTACTTTTAACGTTTTTGCAAGTTTTTGGAAAGGCATGGGAAATGTGTTTACTTCAGTTGTAACATTGATTGTAGCTTCAGAAGTTTTCTCTAAAGGACTGATTGGTTTGGGATTTATTGATTCATTGGTGGGTTATTCCTCTCATATCGGACTTTCGGGATTAGCTATTGCCGCAATCTTTACTCTCATTATTTTTGGAGCTGCCATGCTGATGGGAAGTGGCAATGCAGCCTTTTTTTCATTTGGTCCTTTATTGCCGGGTATAGCCACTCAGCTTGGTTTGCCGGTTTTTTCATTGATACTTCCTTTGCAGTTGGCGGCAAGCATGGGACGTGCCGCATCTCCTATTGCCGGAGTCATTGTTGCCATTGCCGGGGTAGCCGGTGTGTCATCAGTGGAGTTGGCAAGGCGTAATACATTTCCTTTAATAGGAGGAATTGTTTTCTTGATACTTTATCATCTTATCACTTTCTAAAATTAATCGACAGCTATGTTTACATTGATAAAGAATGCAAATTTATATGCTCCTGCCTATCTTGGTAAAACAGACATTTTGCTATGCGGAGAAAAGATTGCGCATATTTCAAAGACAATTGAACTGAATGAATCATTTTGCCATACTATTGACGTGCAAGGTAAAATTGTTACTCCGGGATTTATAGATCAGCATGTACATATTACTGGTGGAGGAGGGCAACAAGGTTATGCCTCATTAGTCCCCGAGGTGACTATGAGCGAACTGGTGGCATGTGGTACTACTACTGTATTGGGTATGCTTGGTACTGATGGATTTGCCAAAGAACTTACTACGCTTTATGCCAAGGCCAAAGCTATTGACGATGACGGATTGTCGGCTTATATGCTGACAAGTTATTACGGATTGCCTACCAAAACATTGATGAATAGTGTGGCTGACGATCTTATCTTCATAGATAAAGTTATTGGCTGTAAGCTGGCGATGAGTGATGACCGTAGTCCGTTTCCGACAGAGCAAGAGATATTACGTATTATACATCAGGTACGTTTAGGGGGATTTACATCTGGTAAAGGAGGAATTCTCCACATTCATTTGGGAGCACTTCCGGAAGGTATTGAGCCCTTACTCAATATTGCTCGTCACTATCCTACACTGATATCTTATCTGTCTCCTACTCATCTGATACGTACTGAAGCTCTTTTTATGCAGGCTGTAGAATTTGGTAAATTAGGTGGAATGATTGATTTTTCGACTGGTGGCTCAAAGTTTGATACTCCCCATCGTTGTGTGATACGTGCATTGCGAGCTGGTGTCCCCCTTGATCGCATTACTTTTTCTAGTGATGGCCATGGTGGCGTACGCAGAGTGAATCCTGAAACTGGAGAAATAACTTATCGTCCTGCTCCTTTGAATTTAAATTTCAAGGAGGTAGTTGCATTAGTCAATGAGGAGGGGGTACCATTGGAACAGGCGATTACATTGATAACATCCAATCCGGCTCGTAATCTGAAATTACGAGCTAAAGGTATTGTGGCACAAGGAGCAGATGCAGACTTGTGTTTTTTGGCGGAAGATTTGCAGCTTACAGATGTCATTGCCCGTGGTAAATTTGTAATGCAAGATGGTACAATAGTAAAGAAGGGAAGGTACGAATTATGAAGAAGCTGATTATATTTTATATTGGATTCCTCTGTATTTGTTTATCTGCAATAGCGAAACAGACTTTGGAAAGGCCAAGAGGTGAACATTTCTTCACTTATAGTCAATACCCTCCTTTTGCCGATCGCCCGGTAGATGTACATTATTATATACCTTCCCAGGGGAATATTAAACAAATGCCTATTGTATTTGTCTTTGAAGGAGGAGACCGCGGCTATCGTTATCTTTTGGACGGTTGGAAAGAAGAAGCGGAGAGAAAGGGTTTTATGCTTTTTATACCTCACTTTGATTTGAAATCTTATCCTTTGGCAGACTATCAGGAGGTGGGGGTGATGAATGCTGCCCATACAGTAGCTAATGCTCCCGAAAAAATTACACCAGTGTTGGTTGATAAACTATTTGAATATGTGCGTCAATTTACGGGAAGCATGCGCAAAGGATATATGATTTATGGTCATTCTGCTGGTGGGCAATTCGTACAGCGTTTCATGCTTTTTCACGATAGTCCTTATGTGGAAAAAGCTATTATAAGTTCTCCCGGTTGGTATACTTTTCCTGATTTGGCCCAGACATATCCTTATGGTACGGCTGGTATCCCCTATATTTCATCTGAACAGATAAAAAAATACTTGTCAAAACCTATCATACTACAGCTGGCTTTGGGAGATACGATACGTGAGTCTTTTCTACGCAAGACTCCTGAAGCTGAACGACAAGGACGAAACCGTATGGAGCGTGGGCGTAGTTTCTGGCTTTATATTCACCAGTTGGCTGCATCCCGTGGTTGGGAATGCCATTGGCGCAAGATAGAAGAGTGCGGCATCGGGCATGAGGCTGTCCCTATGGGGAAACAAGCTGTGCCATTATTGACGACAGATTCTTTACGGGTACTTTTTATAGGTAACAGCTATACTTTTTTTAATCGTTTGCCATGGCAAGTCCAATCGTTAGCATCCTCATGTGGAAAAAAAATATCAGTGCGCCAGGTTGCTAACCCTGGTTGGTACTTGAGACAGCATGCAGCCAATACGCAAACATTAGAGGCGATTCGTGAAGGAGGATGGGATTATATGGTGATGCAGGAACAGAGCAAGGCACCTACTCGTGAAAAGGAATGGGTAAAGAAGAATGTATTCCATCCTGCGGCGCAGTTAGATAGTTTACGCCGTCTTTATGCCCCAAAAGGAAAAAGTGTCTGTTATATGACATGGGGGCGTAATAATGATACTTATGAAGGAATGCAGCAGCAACTTACGGAAAACTATTTGGAAATGGCTGATGTCCTTGATGCTTATTGTGCTCCTGTGGGTGAGGCATGGAGACGTGTACGTAGAGAGTGTCCAAGTTTGCAGTTGTATAATTCTGATGGCAGCCACCCTAGTCCTGCAGGCAGTTATCTGGCGGCTTGTGTCTTTTATGCAATTTTTTTTGGTGAGCCTTTTAGCAGCGATTATTATGCAGGTCTACCGTCTGAAACGGCTCTTTATTTACAGAGGATAGCACAAGAAGTGGTATTAGCTAATCTTGTGTTATGGAATAGAAATCAGTCGAAGCAACCTGCCGGAGTAACTGCAAGTTTCTATCCTGACCCCAAATTTGACCGTGAGACACCTACTCTAAGTAAACCTTACGGTAGCGGATTGGCATCGGTTGATGAGATAAAGGACTATTTACAACAATTGGTTGTACGTTCTCCGGGTTTGGCATATATGGAGAATATTGGTGTTACCAAACAAGGACGTACCATTCCGGTACTTTATTTGGGTACTCCCGACAAGAAGAAGGTAAGGGTATGGATTCAAGCGGCACTGCATGGTAACGAGCCGGCAGGTGCTGAGGCTGTATGCATGCTTGTCCGTTACTTACTTTGTGAAAAAGAAGGACGTGAATTGCTGAATCATATAGCTGTGGCTTTGGTTCCTATAGCCAATGTTGATGGTTATGCCATTCAGCAACGTCGTTCAGCCGATGGTTACGATTTGAATCGCGATCAGAGCAAATTAGAGGATGCTGTCACTTTGCTGTTGAAGCAGTCCTATCAGCAATGGAATCCGGACGTAGCTCTTGATATTCATGAATATACACCTTTACGTCGTGAGTTTAACTTATTACGTGGAGTGCCGACAGCAAATGCTGCTGATGTACTTTTTTTACCTACAGGACATCTTAATGCGCCTTTAGCTTTACGTACGCTGTCTGAAGAACTTTTTCGTCGTGAGGCAGAGGTCGTTTTAAATAGTGCCGGTTATGCTTCCGGTTTCTACTTTACTCCTCGTGTGGCAGATGGTTCCCTTGTTCTTGTAAAAGGTGCCAAAAGTCCGCAGTCCAGTTCTACTTTTCAAGCATTGACGGGGGCTGTATCGCTTTTTGTCGAAATAAGAGGTATTGGATTGGGACCGGAGTGTTTTGCACGTCGTAGTGAGTGCGGTTTCTTGGTGGCACGGCAAACGTTGGTTACTGCTGCGCAACATCGTGCTTCAATTAAACGTAAGATAGAACAAGCCAGGAAGCGCACCTTGAAAGCTACTGAACCGATATATGTTACTTTCACTTCGGATACTGTACGTCATGTAGTCTCTTTTATCGATTATAAGGCCAATGAACTGTTTAAGACTGAACTGCCAACCCTTGATGCCATGCAGGCAACACCTCAATTGATGCGTACTCGCCCTAAGGCTTATCTGCTCGATGCTCCCTGTACAGAAGCAGTATGTAAGCTTCGAGCGTTGGGTGTACACATTGAGCAAGTTACCCGTGTACAAAAAGCAAAAGTTGAGCGTTACAAAGTAACCCGTCTGTATCGTGCAGAGAAGGAATGGGAGGGGATTCATCCGGTAAATGTAGAAACGGATGTCTATGAAGATAATGTAGAACTTCCAATAGGTAGTTGGTTGGTACCTTTGGCACAACCTTTAGGAAATTTGGTTGCCACGTTGCTTGAACCGGAGTCTGTCTGTGGTTTCGTAAACTTCTGTGTTATTCCGGCTGAGGAAGGAAAGGGACTGTTTGTCAGTAGACTTATAAAATAAGAATTGGATATATAAAATTAAATTCGGTAATGACTATGAAACTAAAAAAAACGCTACAGATTATACTTGCTTTATGTTTAGGCCTATGGATGATTTCATGCCAGCAGGAACATATCAAGTTGACCTCTCCAAATGGAAAACTTTCTTTAGAGTTTACACTTGATGAAGAAGGTGCTCCCCGATATTGTTTAAGACATGCGGGGAAGAATATTTTACTTCCTTCACGTCTGGGATTGGTTTTGAGGGATGCGCCAGATCTTTTGACTGGTTTCGTTCTAAAAGAGGTTAAGCATGATTCGCATAATGATGTGTGGCAACCAGTATGGGGGGAAGAGGCTGAAATTGTAAATCATTATAATGAATTGAGGGTATGCCTCAAGGAAGAAACATCGTTGGAGCGGGAACTGAATATTATTTTTCGTCTTTTTGATGATGGGATGGGATTCCGGTATGAGTTCCCGCGCCAGCAACAGCTACAAGAGTTTCTTATTGATGACGAAGTGACTGAATTCGTTTTTCCTGCAGATTATGATGCTTGGAGTATTCCAGTGAAAGGAGTTCGTTTTTACGAGGCCTTATTTGAGAAAAAAACTCTTAGTAAGATGGGATGGGTAAGCACTCCGGTGACGATTGAGACAACAGATAGCCTTTATTTGGCTATTCATGAAGCAAATCTTACAGATTATGCTGCCATGAACTTGAAGCCGGTTGAACAACTTGAAGATAATAAAACGGTTACATTACGTGCGGCTCTTACACCTTGGAGTACAGGTGAGAAAGTACGTGTTACCGATACCCGTGTATCTCCTTGGCGTACAATGATAGTGGCTGAATCTGCCGGTGATTTGCTTCTTTCCCGTCTCATGTTAAATCTTAATGAACCTTGTCGTATAACCGATACTTCCTGGATACAACCTATGCGCTATATTGGAATTTGGTGGACTTATCACATGAAGCATAACACCTGGCATGCCGGTCCCCATCATGGGGCCACAACAGAGAATACAATGCGTCACATCGATTTTGCTGCTGCCAATAACCTGGGAGGTGTACTGGTGGAAGGGTGGAATGAAGACTGGGCTACTTGGAAGTTTAGTTTCACAAAACCTTATACCGATTTTGATATACAACGTATTACTGATTATGGGCGTAGCAAAGGAGTAGCTTTGATAGGACATCATGAAACTGGCGGTAATGTTTCCAATTATGAAAATCAGATGGAAGATGGTTTCAAGTTCTATGAGAAATATGGTGTGCATCAAGTAAAAACGGGTTATGTGGGCGATTTGCTTGATGGGAAAGAATATCATAGCAGTCAGTTTGGTGTACTTCATTATCGCAAGGTAATAGAGGCTGCTGCCCGTCACCGTATCTGTATTGATAATCATGAACCGGTGATTCCTACAGGTTTGCAGCGTACTTTTCCTAATCTGATGACACAAGAGGGAGTACGTGGACAAGAATGGGACGCTTGGGATGTAGATGGTGGAAATCCTCCCTCTCATACCGTAATATTGCCTTTCACTCGTGGGTTGGCAGGCCCGATGGACTTTACACCGGTGACGTTTCGGTTTGTTAACGATGTAATGCCACAGACACGTGTACATACCACACTGGCCAAACAATTGGCGCTGTTTGTGGTGCTCTATTCACCGTTACAAATGGCTTCGGATGAAATAGAGAATTACGAGGCTAATCCGGAACCTTTTAATTTTATAGTATCTTGTCCTACAGATTGGAGCAGAACAGTGGTGCCGGAAGCATGCATTGGCAGTTATGTTACTATTGCCCGTTGTGGTAAAGGAGAGGGATGCTGGTATATAGGCAGCATCACGGGAGATGAGGAACGAACGGCTAATATCAGTCTGTCTTTTCTCGATACAGATAAAAGATATCTGGCTACTATTTATCGTGATGCTCCTGAGGCCGATTATGAGACATGTCCTGCTGCTATACTTATAGAAGAGCGCGAAGTGACTTATAGTGATACCCTCACCATTCGGCAAGCACGTAGTGGAGGAACTGCCGTACGTCTGTGTCCTATAAAAGACAGTTGAGCCGGAGGTGTATTGGGGCAGAGTTGTTTATATTTTCTCTCTCAAGTATTCGTAAAAGCTATATTGCGACCGTACCTTCTCCTTTTGCGGTCGCGACGACTTCCAGCGGTTTCGCAACCGGTCGTCCACAAAGCAGGCTTTCCGTTTGTCTGACAGTTGTATGGATAGCATATCGATGAGCTCTTGCTTCAAGTCCGGGTCCAGAATGGGGGTGACAGCTTCGATACGGCGGTACAAGTTACGCCGCATCCAGTCCGGCGAGCCGAGGAAGAGCTTGGGTGCGCCGCCGTTGCCGAAGTACCACACACGAGCATGTTCCAAAAAGGTATCCACGATGCGTGTTACGCGGATGTTGCGGCTGTACTCCTGCCCGGGGATGAGGCAGCAGATGCCGCGGACGATGAGGTCGATCTGCACGCCGTGTTCGGAGGCCTCGTAGAGTCGGTCGATCATTGCGGGGTCTTGGAGGGCGTTCATTTTGAGGATGATACGTCCGCCTTTGCCTTGGTCGGCAAGGGATATTTCACGGTCGATGAGGCGGTTCAGTTCCGGTATGAGGTTGAAGCGGGCGACGAGGAGAGTGGTGAATTTCGGATCTTCCTTGCCTTGCAGGGTGCGGAAGAGGTTGTAAAGGTCGTTCACTATTTCCTTGCGGCAGGTGAAAAGTCCACAGTCGGCGTATAGGGTGGCGGTCTTTTCGTTGAAGTTGCCCGTGCTGATGTAGGCGTAGCTGGGGATTTTCTCTCCATTCAGTCCGCGGCGACGGACGAGGGCCACTTTGGCGTGTACTTTTAGTCCGGGGATGCTGTAAATGATTTTGATGCCGGCGGCTTGCATCATTTCGGCGGTGGCGAGGTTGTTCTCTTCGTCGAAACGGGCTTTGAGCTCGACAAATACGGTGACTTTCTTGCCGTTCTGCGCGGCGGCTATCAAGGTGTTGATGACGGCTGAGTTTTCGGCTACACGGTATTGGGTGACCATGATTTCACGCGTCTCCGGATTGTGCACTGCTTCGTAGAGGAAGTGGGTGAAATGCTCGAAGGAGTGGTACGGGTAATACAGCAGCAGGTCCTTTTGGGCGACGTAGTTGAAGATCGATTCTTTTTCGTCGAGGATGTTCAGCTTCATCGGTTGCGGCTTTTCGATGCGGCGGAGAGACTTGTTCGGGTTGGGCAGGTGGCGCAGGTCTTCGAGGTTCAGGTGCTTGTCGCCGGGGACGAGTTCGTCACGGTGGATGCGGAAGGCGTCGACCAGAAAGTCGAGGAAGTCTTGCGGCATGGCACGGTCGTAGACAAAGCGGCAGACGTCGCCTATCTTGCGTTTTTTTACCTTCTTTTTCAGTTGAGCTACGAGGTCGGCGCTGCTGGCGGTGTCGTCTATCAGAATGTCGGCGTCACGGGATATTTTGATGCAGTAGCTCGAATCGACGTCGTAGCCGGGGAAAATAAGGTTGAGGTTCGCTTTGATGATGTCCTCGGTGAACATGATGTAATAGTTGTCTCCACGGGGCGGAAGTTCGATGAAACGGGGCACTTTGGCGTACGGCTGCTTCATGACGAAATAGAAAGGCTGCCGGTTGGCGGGGTTCCTGTTTTCCTTCGGATAGAGGCGGATGGCGAGGTAGAGCCGGTTGTCTCGCAGAAAAGAGACGATTTTGTCTTTCGATACGGGCACGGGTTGCAGGTAGGGGAAGATTTCTTCCCGGAAAAAGTCCTTGATAAACTGCTGGTGAAACGGTTCCACGTGTCTGTCCTGATAGAAGATGATGTGGTTTTTGCGCAGGGCGGGCAGTATCTTTTCTTCGTAAATGCGTACACGGTCGTCCAGCTGGCGGTTTACTTCGTGGTTGATTTCTTCCACGAGTTCGCGGGCGGATTGTACGGTTTCTTCATCGCTCTCCGTTGCGCCGGATGCCACGGCCTTGTGGTCCGCCACCCGGATTTTGTAAAACTCTTCCAGATTGGAGGAGTAGATGGAGATGAAATTGATGCGCTCGTATAGCGGCAGGTGCTCATCCAGCGCTTCGAGCAACACCCGATAGTTGAATGAGAGCCAGCTGATATCACGTTTGAAATAATTATATTTGCTTTCCATGTGCTTTAAGATTTTCCCAAATATAGTATCTTTGCAGGACTAAACAAAGAAAATTATGACAAGAATTGGATTATTGTCCGATACCCACGCTTATTGGGACGAAAAATATCTCGAATATTTTGAATCGTGCGACGAAATCTGGCATGCCGGAGATATCGGTTCGGTAGAAGTAGCCGAGAAGTTGGCGGCTTTCCGGCCCCTGCGGGCAGTTTACGGCAACATAGACGGGCAAGAAATACGGAAGATGTTCCCGCAGGTGAACCGCTTCACGGTGGACGGAGCGGAAGTGCTGATCAAGCATATCGGCGGGTATCCGGGCAAGTACGACCCTTCGGTTATCGGCAGTTTGATGGCACGTCCGCCGAAACTTTTCATCAGCGGACACTCCCATATATTAAAGGTGAAATACGACAAAACGTTGGACATGCTGCACATCAATCCCGGAGCCGCAGGGATGTCCGGTTTCCATAAAGTGCGGACAATGGTGCGCTTTGTCATCGACAACGGAACGTTCAAAGACCTCGAAGTTATTGAACTGGCAGGATAGATTTCTTACAATTCATTTTGTCACGTCAGATTTCTTTCCGACCTTTGCACACAGTAAAATGAATAACTCAGACGACAATGAAAGGAATTATTCTGGCCGGTGGAAGCGCCACTCGTCTTTATCCGCTTTCCAAAGCGATTTCCAAACAAATCATGCCTGTATACGACAAGCCGATGATCTATTATCCGCTGTCTACGCTTATGCTGGCAGGGATACGGGAGGTCTTGGTCATCTCTACTCCGCGTGATTTGCCGATGTTTCGGGACTTGTTGGGCTCAGGTGAGGAGCTCGGGATGTCTTTCTCTTACAAAATACAGGAGCAGCCTAACGGACTGGCACAAGCCTTTGTGTTGGGAGCTGATTTCTTGAACGGTGAGGCAGGTTGTCTGATTCTTGGGGACAATATGTTTTATGGACAAGGGTTTTCCGCTATGCTCCGGCGTGCTGCCGGTGTGGAGAAGGGAGCCTGCATCTTCGGCTATTACGTGAAAGATCCTCGGGCTTACGGGGTAGTGGAGTTCGACGAACAAGGCAAAGTGATTTCTCTGGAAGAAAAGCCACTGGTGCCGAAAAGTAATTATGCCGTTCCCGGACTTTATTTCTACGACGCTACCGTGACGGAAAAAGCGGCTTCTCTCCGCCCTTCGGCACGTGGAGAATATGAGATAACGGACTTGAACCGCCTGTACCTCGAAGAAGGAACACTGAACGTGGAACTGTTCGGACGCGGATTCGCATGGCTGGATACCGGAAACTGCGACAGCCTGCTCGAAGCCTCCAACTTCGTGGCTACCATTCAGAACCGGCAAGGCTTCTACGTCAGCTGTATCGAAGAGATAGCCTGGCGGCAAGGATGGATTTCGTCCGGACAATTGCTGCTGCTTGGACAGAAACTCGAAAAGACCGAATACGGTAAATATCTGATAGAACTGTCTAAACAACCCTTGAAATAAACATAAATAATCATATATGAAAACTTATCTGGTGACCGGTGCCGCAGGATTTATTGGCGCCAATTATATTAAGTATATCTTGGCCAAGCACAGCGATATAAAAGTGGTGGTTCTTGACGCCCTGACGTATGCGGGTAATCTGGGAACTATTGCCAAAGATATCGACAACGAACGTTGTTTCTTTATCAAAGGAGACATTTGCAGCCGCGAAGTGGTGGACAGCCTTTTTGCCGAATACCGTTTCGACTATGTCGTGAACTTCGCCGCCGAAAGCCATGTAGACCGCAGTATCGAAAACCCGCAACTGTTTCTGATCACCAACATCCTC
>OHRS01000953.1_pt1 | contig 12005 bp, 7 predicted proteins | sample 1578441 | NCBI WGS metagenome assembly OHRS01 (sample SAMEA3879592, study PRJEB24766) | human gut metagenome | biome: human-associated habitat; feature: feces | place: USA | collected 1985/1987
CGGCGGCTCGCTGCTGATGGAGCGGTTCTTCTCGGTGCCCGGCATGGGCCCCCTGCTGACGGATGCCATCCAGCGCTATGACCTGAACGTTGTGCAGACCCTGGTCATCCTCTACGCTGTGCTGGGCATCGTGGGCGTGTTCCTGGGCGATGTGCTGATGATGGTGGTTGACCCCCGTATTACTCTGACCGGAAAGGAGGAGGCTCGCTGATGGCTAAGGCATCTGATTTTGAGGGCAAGAAGCAGGACGAACTGTTCTACTTCGTCGATTACTCTCCGGAGGAAGCCGAGCGTGTCGGCTACTCCAACTATTCCTATTGGGGTTCTGTCATCCAGAACTTCCTCAAGCAGAAGGTCGCTGTCTTCTGCCTGATCCTGTTCCTGGCGCTGACGGTGTTCTCCTTCATTGCGCTGGGCATCGGCAAGTATCACTACACTACCCTGATCTCTGATTCCAGCAAGGCTTTCATCAAGCCCAACAGTGAGTACTGGTTCGGTACCGACAACCTGGGCCGTGACTACTGGTGCCAGGTGTGGTACGCCACCCAGGTGTCCATCCGTCTGGCTCTGATCGTTGCCGTAGGCGAGAGCATCCTCGGTGTCATCATCGGCCTGATCTGGGGCTATGTCCGTAAGCTGGACCGCTTCTTCACCGAGCTGTACAACATCTTCGATAACATTCCCACCGCCATCGTGCTGATCCTCATTTCCTATGTAGCCACCCCCAGCATCTGGACCATGGTCCTTGGCATGGCCATCAAGGGCTGGATCGAAATGGCACGCTTCATCCGCAACCAGATCCTCATTATCCGCGACCGGGATTATAATGTGGCTTCCCGCTGCATCGGCACGCCCACCATCCGCATCGTGCTGCGCAACCTGCTGCCCTACCTCGTCTCGGTCATCATGCTGCGCATGGCCCTCACCATCCCGGAAGCCATTGGCAACGAGGTGTTCATCACCTACATCGGTCTGGGCCTGTCCGTGGAGACCCCCTCGCTGGGCAACCTGGTCAACGATGGCCGCAAGGTGATGATGCAGGCCGGGCTGCGCTACCAGCTGCTGTACCCCACCCTCATCCTGAGCTTTGTTACCATTGCGTTCTATCTGATCGGCAACGCCTTCTCGGATGCTGCCGATCCGAAGAACCATCTGCAGTAAGGAGGGGATATCATGGAACACAACCAGCTCATTCTCTCCGCAAAAGATGTCAACATCCAGTTCAACCTGCGTGGAAAAGTGCTGCACGCCATCCGTGGCATCGATCTTGACCTCTATCAGGGAGAGGTGCTTGCCATCGTAGGCGAGAGCGGCTCCGGCAAGAGCGTTTTTACCAAGAGCTTCATGGGCCTGCTGGATGCCAACGGCTCCATTACCAGCGGCACCATTGATTACTACGGCATGGCGGACGGCAAGCCGCTGCGCCTTTCTGACCTCAGAACCGAAAAGGACTGGCTGCGGGTACGTGGCCGAGAGATCGCCATGGTCATGCAGGACCCCATGACCAGCCTGAACCCGCTGAAGACCATCGGGGCACAGATCATGGAAGCCGTTGCCCTGCATCAGGGCTTAAAGGGTGCTGCCGCCAAGGAAAAAACGCTGGAATACCTGCGGGATGTGGGCATCTCTGACCCGGAAAAGCGCTTTAAGCAGTACCCGCACGAGTTCTCCGGCGGCATGCGCCAGCGTGTGGTCATTGCCATTGCGGTGGCCTGCAGCCCCAAGATCCTGATCTGCGACGAGCCTACCACCGCACTGGACGTGACCATTCAAGCCCAGATTTTGCAGCTTTTGAAGGAAATGCGGTTCAAGTACGATCTGACCATCGTCATGATCACCCACGATCTGGGCGTTGTGGCAAACATTGCAGACCGCGTGGCTGTGATGTACGCAGGCGACATTGTGGAGATCGGCACTGCTGACGAAATTTATTACGATCCCCGCCACCCCTACACATGGGCGCTGCTTTCCAGTATGCCGCAGATGGGCGTGAAGGGCGAGGACCTGTTCAACATCGTGGGCACACCGCCAAACCTGTTTGCGGAAATTCGCGGCGATGCTTTTGCGCCCCGCAACCCGCAGGCGCTGAAGATCGATTTTGTCAAGCGCCCGCCTTACTTTGAGGTAACGCCCACCCACAAGGCCAAAACATGGCTGCTGGACCCCCGGGCACCCAAGATCGAGCCGCCTGCTGCGGTAAAAATGCTGCGAGAGGAGGGGCTGTAAGATGGAAAATGAACGCGAAGTTCTTGTGGAAGTGAACCACCTGAACGTAACCTACGGCTCCGGCAAAAAAGCATATGAAGCTGTGCAGGATGCCAACTTTAAAATTTATAAGGGCGAGACCTTCGGCCTTGTAGGCGAAAGCGGCAGCGGCAAAACTACCATTGGCCGCGCCATCCTGCGCATTCTGCCCACCTCGGGCGGCGAGATCCTTTATAAAGGCCAGAAGATCAACGGCAGAATTTCCCGCCAGCTGGACAGGCAGATCATCAAAGAGATCCAGATGATCTTTCAGGACCCGCAGTCCTCGCTGAACGAGCGCGCCAAGGTGAGCTACATCGTGGGCGAAGGCCTGCAGAACGTCCGGCCTGATCTTTCCACCGCCCAGCAGGAGGAAAAGGTGCGTCAGGCTCTGCTGGACGTGGGTCTGCTGCCGGAATTTGCCTCCCGCTTCCCGCACGAATTTTCCGGCGGACAGCGCCAGCGCATCGGCATTGCCCGGGCCCTGATCGTGGAGCCGGAGTTCATCGTTGCCGATGAGCCCATCAGCGCACTGGATATGTCCATCCGTGCACAGGTGCTGAACCTGCTGCGCCGCCTGCAGAAGGAACGCGGCATCACCTACCTGTTCATCGCCCACGATCTTTCCGTGATGCGCTACATCTCCGACCGCATCGCCGTCATCCACAAGGGCCGCATCGTGGAGCTGGCCGGGGCCGAAGAGTTGACAGCCCACGCCATCCACCCCTATACCCGCAGCCTGCTTTCCGCCATTCCCATGCCGGATCCCCGCCGGGAGCGGCAGAAAAAGCTGCTGGTGTACGACCCCGCCATGCACGACTACTCCAGAGAGGCCCCCCAGTGGCGCGAACTGCGGCCTGAGCATTTTGTACTGTGCAGCGCTGCCGAAGCCGAGCAGTGGCTGCCGCGCTGACCCCCCGACATTTCGGGAGGAATCGTTGTTTTACGGCTCTTTTACGCAACATTCAAAGTTTATTTCTTGACATTCTCCGGCAGCTCCACTACAATAGAATCTGCATCATTGATTCTGATTTTTGAGTTATTAGCGTGTTCTGACCGGCGGCTTTCATCTTTCTTGCAAAAGCTGTCGGCTTTTAGCAATGAAAAGAAGAAGAAAGAAAAGAGGACTTTATTCTATGACTACTGAACAGCGTGAACCGCTCTATGCGTCCACTGCGAAGCCCTGGCTGAAGTACTATGACCAGAAATACATCGATATGCCCCTGCCCAAGTGCAGCGCCTTTGAGTATCTCTGCCATCAGAACAAAAACCACCTGAGCGAGACCGCTCTGGAGTATTATGGCCGCAAATTCACCTTTGCAGACCTCTTTGTGAATGTCAAGAAAACCGCTGCCGCCTTCCGTGCTCTCGGCGTGAAGAAGGGCGACATCATCACCGTTGTCAGTGTGATGACCCCCGAGGTGATCTATGCCTTCTACGCTGTCGATATGATCGGTGCAACGCTGAATCTGGTGGACCCGCGCTACAGCGTTGAGGGCATCCACGAGTACATCGAAGAGGTAGATTCCCGCCTACTGATCTGCCTGAATGTGACCTATGAGCGCTGCCACAAGGCAGAAAAGCGCACCAATGTGGAGCGCGTTCTGGTCATCAGCCCCGCAGACTCTCTGCCGCTGCATCTGGCCGTCGGCTACAAGCTGACCAACCCCGATAAGAACCGCTACAAGTCCAATGTGATCCACTGGAAGGACTTTATTGCACAGGGCAAGGATCAGAGCATGAACGCCGAACCCTACGACCCGCAGCACGCCTGCGTGGTGGTGCACACCGGCGGCACCACCGGTTCGCCCAAGGGCGTTATGCTGACCGACGACTGCTTTAACTCTCTGGCCCACGAATTCATCGCCCAGAGCAACCTGTTCTGCCGCGGCCAGAAGCTGATGAACGTCATGCCTCCGTTCATTGCCTACGGCTATGCCTGCGGCGTGCACATGCCGCTGGTCATGGGCCTGCACGTCGTCATCATCCCCAATCTGGACCCCGACAAGCTGGGCGCACTGATCTGGAAGCACAAGCCCGAGCACATGTTCGGCGTTCCGGCCCACTACCAGCAGATGGCAGCTTCTCCGCTGCTCAAGAAGAAGAAGGATCTCTCCTTCATCCGCAACTATGCCGCCGGCGGCGACTCGCTGCCGCTGGGCGCTGAGCTGACTGTGAACGAGTTCCTGAAGGCGCACAACGTGGAATATCCGCTGGCCAAGGGCTATGGCATGACCGAGGTCGCCTCTGCCGCTACCGTTGCCGCCGGCAACGTGACCAAGCCCGGCAGCGTGGGCATTCCCATGCTGAACACGGTGGTGTCCATTTTTGAGCCTGGCACCGAGACCGAACTGCCCATCGGTGAGCGCGGCGAGATCTGCATCTGCACCCCCACCGTCATGAAGGGCTACTACAATAAGCCCGAGGAGACCGACATGATCCTGCGCCGCCATGCAGACGGCCAGATCTGGGCACACACCGGCGATGTCGGCTACATGGACGAGGACGGCTTTGTGTATCTGGATTCCCGCATCAAGCGCATGATCATCCGTCACGATGGCTTCAAGGTGTTCCCGTCCATGATCGAGAACGTCATCAGCCGCCACCCGGCCGTGCATCAGTGCTCGGTGGTGGGCTGCACCGATAAGGACCATGTGCAGGGCCGCCTGCCCTTCGTCTACGTGGTGCTGGACCCGGAAGGCGACAAGAAAAAGCGCCAGATCGTGCGGGAACTGCGCCAGCTGTGCAATGAAGAGCTGCCGGAGTATGTGCAGCCGGTGGGCTACAAGTTCATCTCCGAAATGCCCTTTACCCCTGTTGGCAAGGTGGACTACCGCAAGCTGGAAGAAGAGATCACTCCCCGCGATTACTGATCCTGAACTTCACCCTGTAATTTTTCAGACACTGAGCTCTCCCGAAAGGGAGAGCTTTTTTGTATGGAAGAAACTGCAGAATACGGACGCAGCGATGGCCGCAATTTTTTGAATTTTGTCAGTTGACAATTTTTACTTTCCATTTTATCATAGAGACAACAGCTGTGCCGCACAGGTGCAGTCATTCCAGAAAGAAGGAATTACAATGAAAAACAAAAAGTTTGCCAGCTTTCTGGCCGCAGCGGCAGCGCTTGTGCTGCTGGCCATGCCTGCATTTGCTGCCGACGAACAGACGGAGCTGCCTGCCGCCGAAGCAGCAGAGGTGCAGCAGGAGCAGACCGCAGCGCCTGCCGAGCAGGAGGCCGCCCTGCCCGCCGATGCCCAGACAGCCGGCGAACCGGAGCAGCAGCTCACCTATGTGGCGCTGGGCGACAGCATCACCTCCGGTGTCGGCCTTGCCGATATGAAATACAACATCGCCCAGATCGGCTACGATCTGCAGCCGAACTTTGAGGGCTACCCTTCCCAATGCTACACCGCCCTTGTGGGCAAGGGCCTTGGGCTGGACCGCCAGCACGCCATCAATCTGGGCCTGCCCGGCCTGATGAGCCCTGACATGCTGGATATGGTGCAGAACAGCGCCATGCCCAAGATGAATCAGGCTTCCGGCGCATATTACGTCTACCCGGAATATCAGGAGTATCTGCGCAAGGCCGATATCATTTCCATCCAGATCGGCTCCAACGACGCGCTGGTGCCCTGCATCGTAGGTCTGGGCGAGGCCACCAACTGGAAGAGCGAGCAGCTTGCCGCACTGATGGTCAGCGGTGCCCTGCGTGATTTCAACTTCCAGAAGCTGGGGCTCTTCCTCGAAGCGCTGAACCGTATGACCCTTACCTTTGACGAAAGCCGCGCCACCAACCGCCTGCTGTTCCGCGGCATGGATGAGATCTGCGATCAGGCCTATACCAATGTGACCGCCAGCCTGCCGCAGATCGTGGCCGGTATCCGTGCACTGAACCCGGATGCCAAAATCGTGCTGCTGGGTTACACCAATCCGGTGCCTCTGCTGCCCGCATGGAACCGCTATTTCAGCAAATTGAACCGCTTTGCCAAAGACCTTGCCGCACAGGAAGGCTTGATTTATGTGGACATTCCCCGTGCGCAGACCGCTGCCGACGGCCACCCCACCGTTAAGGGCCACCAGTACATTGCAAACCAGATTTTGAATGCTCTGAAGTGAGCTTTCCATCAAAAAAGCCTGTCTCATTTTCGCGAGACAGGCTTTTTTTGTTTGCGCTGTTCTGTTTTCAGCTCAGCCGGCCACTTTCCACCGAGAAGCTCACATCGGCTGCGGCCATGGTAGACTTGCGGTGGGAGACCAACAGCACCGTTTTGTCTTTGCACTCTGCCCGCACAGCCTTGAGGATCACGCCCTCATTCAGGCTGTCCAGATTGGAGGTAGGCTCGTCCAGCAGCAGGAAGGGTGCATCATGCAGGAAGGCACGCGCCACACCGATGCGCTGGCGCTCGCCGCCGGAAAGTGCACCGCCCAGCTCACCCACCGGGGTATCATAGCCCTTGGGCAGGCTGTGGATAAAGCCGTCCAGCGCAGCCTTTTTGCAGGCTGTTTCCACCTCTTCCCGGGTGGCATCCCGCTTTGCAATGCGGATGTTGTTCTCAATGGTATCGTCGAACAGCTCGGTCTCCTGCGTCACAAGGCTTTCCTGTTCGCGCAGGGCGGCGGTGTTCACGTGGCGGATATCCTCTGCGCCAAAGCGGATGCTGCCGCTGGATACATCCCAGAAGCGCATCAGCAGCCGCAGGAAGGTAGACTTTCCGCTGCCGGAGCGGCCGGTGATGCCCACGATCTTCTTTTCCGGAACGGTCAGGCTCAGGTCATGCAGCACCTCCTCATTGGCATAGGCAAAGTTCACATGCTCTGCCGCAGCACCTGCAAATGCGGTGTCTGTGCCGTCGGTCACATCGGCGGTGACGGGCTGTTCGTCCAGCAGGTCCAGCACGCGGTCTGCGCTGGCGAACACCTGCGTCAGGCTGGCACCAAGGTTTGCCAGCGCCACCACCGGGCCAAAGGAGCTGAGGGCCGAAAGGGTGCACACCAGTACGCCCTCCACGCCCATTTTACCGCTCTGGTAAAGGTTCAGGCTCACACCCAGCACGGCCAGCACCGTGAGCAGGATCAAGGTGTTCGTGATGGCCACGGTCAGGCCCTCGCGGTATTTCATCGCCTTCTGCTTTTCGCCCAACATCTCACTGTGGGCCGTGATGCCCTCGGCGCGGGCTGCGGTGTCCTGATACTGCAGGGTATCCTTCAGGCCGCGCAGGCTTTCCAGCACATAGCTGTTGGTATCGGCCAGTGCCTGACGGTACTCCCGGGCGGCACGGTCGCCGCGCTTTGCGCTCCACACCGGCAGGGCCACGCCCACCAGCAGATAGCCCGCCAGCAGCACCAGCGCAGGCAGGATGTGCCAGCTGCCCACAAAGCCCGTCATGCCGATGACGCAGATGCACGCGATGCAGATGGGCGAAATGGTGTGGGCATAGAACACCTCCAGCGCTTCGATATCGGCGGTGATGAGCGAGATCAGGTCACCGCGGTCACGGCCTTCCAGCTTTGCAGGGGTCAGACGGCGCAAGGCACCGAACACCTTATCGCGGATCAGGGCCAGCAGCTTGAAGGCGATATAGTGATTGGATGCCTGCTCTGCGTAACGCAGAACGCCGCGCAGCAGGGCAAACACCAGAATGCAGGCAAAGGCCGTGCCCACGGTCCTCACCGGGCTTGCAAGCCCCAGCGCACGCAGGATGCCAAAGCCGCCGAAGATGGTAATGAAGGTGGCGCAGAAGTGGCCTGCCACCCCCATCACGATCGCTGCCAGCATAACGGGCAGCATGGGCTTTACCAGTACGATCAGCCGTCCCACAATGGCAAAGGGGCTGCGATGATTGCTCTTGTTCATGCTCAGGCATCCTCCTCTTCCAGTGTTTCCAGCTGCCGCTGTGCCAGATACAGGCGGCTATAAGCCCCCTGCTGGGCCAGCAGTTCGGCGTGGGTGCCCTGCTCCATCACCCGGCCATTGCTCATTGCATAGATGCAGTCGCTGTGCACCACGTTTGCCAGACGGTGGGAGATCAGGATGATCGTCTTTTTTCCGGCAAGGCTGTGGATGGCCTGCATGATATCGTTCTCGCTTTCGGCATCCACATTGGAAGTGGCCTCGTCGAAGAGGTAGATGGGCGTATCGTGCAGCAGGGCGCGGGCCATGGCAAGGCGCTGGCGCTGGCCGCCGGAAAGATTGCTGCCGCCCTCATGCAGAGCGGTCTGCAGGCCGTTCTGGCTGCGGCAGAAATCGGCCAGATTCACCTGTTCCAATGCCGCCCAGAGCTGTGTCTCGTCCGCGTCCGGCTTTGCCATGCGCAGGTTGCTCTCCACCGTACCCTTGAAGATGGCGGCGTTGTGGGGCACCAGCGTCAGGGTGCGCAGACGCTGTTCCTGCTGCAGCTCCTGCACCGGCACGCCGCCCAGCGTCACGCTGCCGGTATAGCCGGTGCGGCTGCCGGACAGCAGCGCCGCAATGGTGCTTTTGCCGCAGCCACTCTCACCCACCAGCGAGACAAAGCTGCCCTGCGGAATGGTAAAGGAGACATCGTTCAGGATGGTGCGGTCCTTCTCGTAGCCAAAGGTGACATGCTCAAGCTTCAGAGTCGTATTCTCTCCGGGCACGCGGTCACCATCGGCAGGCTCTTCCGCTGCCAGAAGCTTGAAGATCTTCTCTGCCGAAGCGGCACCGTTCATGGCAATGTGGAAGTAGCTGCCCAGCAACCGCAGCGGCAGGAAAAAGTCCGCCGCCAGCAGCACGATGGTCAATGTGGCGGTCAGGGTCAGCCGGCCTTCCGCAAATGCAGCCACCGCGCTGATGATGCCAAGGCCCGCACCGCCGTAAGCCATCAGGTCCATCAGTGTCACCGAGTTCAGCTGCATGGTGAGCACCTTCATGGTGATCCTGCGGAAGCGCTCGGCCTGCGCATTCATCTGCTCGTGCTTCCAGCCGTCGGCCTGATAAATTTTCAGGGTGGTCAGGCCCTGAATGTTCTCAAGGAAGCTGTCGCCAAGGGTGGTGTATTCGCCCCAGTAGTTTGCCAGCAGCTTTTTGGCAAACTTCTGCACTGCCACAATGGACATGGGGATCAGCGGCACGCAGCACAGCAGGATGATGGCTGACCGTGCGTGTACACCCACCAGCAGCACAAACAGGGTAACGGGTGCCAGCAGGCTGTAAAACAGCTGCGGCAGGTATTTTGCAAAGTAGGTGTCGATCTGCTCCACCCCTTCGCTGGCCAGCATCACCACCTCGCTGGTGGCCGCCGTCTCGGTGTAGTTGGGGCCAAGGCGGGCAAGCTTTGCGTAGATGCTGCTGCGCAGGGTGCGCTTGACATCCTTGGAAGCCTGATCGCTCATGGCCGATGCCAGCATGGTAAAGGCAAAGCGCATGGGCACCGTGGCAAGGCAGAGCACAAGGTTCTGCCACAGCTGTGCACTGGTCAGGCTGCCCGCAAAGGCTGCGCCCACCAGCTGGGCAATGGCCCGCACAAAGATCACGTTGCACAGCATCCCCAGCCATTGGAAAGCCACATTGGCTCCCACATACCGCAGCGCACCACGGTCAAAGGAAAGCAATTTTTTATTGATCACTGGGCTTTCTCCGTTTCTGCTTTTTCTGCATCACTGCCAAACAGACGCTCATATTCGCCGGTAAAGATGCGCTCCGGCAGTGCACTGGTCATGGCAAGGGCAGCGGTAAAGCGCTCTTCTTCGCTCAGCGGCTCACTGACCGGTGGGAAATGGGTCAGGATCGTTTTCAGCTCCCGATCCACCTGTTTTGCCACCCAGATGCCCCGGTCTGTCATATAGATCTTGCCGTAGTGCTCCTTTACGATCATGCCGCGCTCCATGAGCAGATTCATGATACGCACTACCGAGGGCTTGGTCACGCCAAGCTTTTCGGCAATGCTGCGGGAGCTGATATCCAGATGGGTCTGTGAGACTTCGTAGATCGCCAGCAGATAGCGCAGATGCGCCGACGTAAGTTCCATCCCGATCACTCTCTTTCGTTCTGAATTTCCAATGTTATCCAAAGCTAACTTTTTGTTTTTGAAAAAAGGGCGCGAGCCGAATGTTCCAGCCCGCGCCCTTTGCGGATCATTTCAATGCTCAGTGACAGCCGCTGCAACCGCTGCAGCTGCCATTGCAGCCGCCTTCGCCGCAGCCGCTGCACCCACTGCAGCCGCCGCCATGCTTGTGGGAGTGCCATGTGATCCAGCCCACACCGCCAAACACGATGACTGCCACAATGATCGTGGGCAGATTAAAATTTGCAGCGAGGAATTCCATCATACAAAACACACCCTTTCCGTGCAAAGCGTTCTTTTAAATCTTGGAGATGTCGATTTTGACCTCGTTGTCACCAGCATACTTGTTGGGACGGACCAGCAGGTAGATGAAGCCAACCAGAACAACAGCAGCCACGATGGTGAAGAAGTTGAAGCCAATCTCACCGGTGATCAGGCCGCCCAGCTGGTACACCACCAGAGCGGCGCAGTAAGCCAGAGCGCACATATAACCAATGGCGATGGCGGTCCACTTGCCGTTGTTCATCTCGCGCTTGATGGCGCCCATAGCAGCGAAGCAGGGAGCGCACAGCAGGTTGAAGATCATGAAGGCGTAAGCCGACAGAGCGGTGTAGTCCTGCGCAACAGCAGCCCAGATCTCATCGCCGTTCTCAGACAGCTCGCCGCCGAAGTGATACAGAACACCGAAGGTACCAACCACGTTCTCCTTTGCGATCAGGCCGGAGACGGAAGCGACAGTTGCACGCCAGTTGCCGAAGCCCAGAGGTGCAAAGATCCATGCGACCTTGGTAGCGATCGCAGCCAGCACGGAGTTGTCCTGATCCTCGACCATGCCGAAGACACCGTTCTCGAAGCCGAATCCCTGCAGGAACCACAGCACAACGGTAGCGGCCAGAATGACGGAGCCTGCGCGCTTGATGAAGGACCAGCCGCGCTCCCAGGTTGCACGGAACACGTTGCCCCATGCAGGCACATGGTAGGCGGGCAGCTCCATAACGAAGGGAACAGGATTCCCTCTGAAAACGGTTTTGCCAATCAAAAGTGCCATCAGAATTCCGACAAGCATCCCTGCGGCATACAGTCCAATCATCACCAGTGCCGCACGCTGCGGGAAAAATGCCGCTGCAAAGACCGCATAAATGGGAATCTTTGCGGAGCAGCTCATAAACGGCGTAAGCAGAATCGTCATGCGTCTGTCTCTGTCCGAGGAAAGGGTACGCGTTGCCATAACGGCAGGAACGGTGCAACCAAAGCCAACCAGAAGCGGCACAATGCTTCTGCCGGAAAGACCGATTTTTCGCAGCAGCTTGTCCATCACAAAGGCCACGCGGGCCATATAGCCGGTATCCTCCAGCAGGGAAAGGAAGAAGAACAGGGTCACGATGATGGGCAGGAAGCTCAGCACACTGCCCACACCGGTAAAGATGCCGTCGATCACCAGCGAATGCACTGCATCGTTGACGTTCCACGCCGTCAGGGCATTGTCCACAAGGATCGTCAGATTCTCAATGCCCAGTTCCAGCAGGCCTTGCAGCCCCGCGCCGATCACGCCGAAGGTCAGATAGAACACCAGCGCCATGATGCCCACGAACGCCGGGATCGCCGTATATTTTCCGGTGAGGAAGCGGTCGATCCTTGCGCTGCGCAGCTGCTCCTTGCTCTGGTGGGGCTTTACCACGGTCTGATTCACCAGCTGGTGGATAAAGTGGAACCGCATATCCGCAATGGCAGCGGCCC
>OHRS01000972.1_pt1 | contig 11774 bp, 15 predicted proteins | sample 1578441 | NCBI WGS metagenome assembly OHRS01 (sample SAMEA3879592, study PRJEB24766) | human gut metagenome | biome: human-associated habitat; feature: feces | place: USA | collected 1985/1987
AGGTAAGCGAAAACCTACCGCTGTAAAGCGGAAAGGCGTTGTTTGCCGAGCCTACAAGTGACCAACAGGATGGTAAGCTCCGATTTCCGGGCGATCTCCGGCAACCTCGCCGCCATGCAGCGGAGCGTGCTGGAGAAGAAGGACAGGAAACAGGACGGGAAGCGGGTGCGCCGCTCCCTCCGGGAAACGGCTTGACGCCTTTCCCCGGTGCAGAATGCGGCAAAGGCAGGAACTTCCGATGCGGTGTTCCTGCCTTTGCTGCATTTCCCGATGCACACCCCCGTGCGTTTATGTTGGAGTTTTCCCCCGTTTGCGCTTTGGGCGCATGTCCACGTAGTTCTCCTCCAGCATACGCAGCAGGTCCGACTGGCGGTAGAGCGTCTTGCCCGGCAGCGATATGTAGGGGATCAGCCGTTGCGTGCGGTAGTCCTGCAACGTTCTCGGCGTGATGTGCAGCAGCCTGCACACATCCTCGCCCGTAAGATAGACCTCGCCGTTCATCGCCGGGCGGAAGTGCGCCGTTACCGTGTCAAGGTACCTCATGCCTTCCTCCAGTGCCTCGAAGTACGCCCGTACCTCTTCCGTGTCCCTTGTGATCACTTCCATCTCACTCGTCCTCCGTCATTTCCCGGCTCATGGCTTCCACGAACGCCTCCACGTCCTCCGTCCGGTAGTAAATCTTGTGGTTGATCTGGCTGTACGGCAGCAGCCCCCGGTCACGGTAGGTCTGCAACGTCCGCTTGCTGATGCCTAATTTCTCGCACACGTCCGCCCCGTCCATCCAGTTCATCTTTTCGGGCGGACGGTAGCGGGCGCAAAGCTCCCTCACGTGCTGCGAAAAGCAGCCGAACCGTTCCTTCATCTCCTCGAAGGTCTTTCTCTCGATGCTTACTATTTCCATTGTCCCGATACGTTTTTATTGTTATACTTCCCTGCAAATATACCGGTCTGTATATGTCCGTGTATCAAAACCGTACCGCTTGTCCTCGTTTTGCTTCACGTTTGTAGCCTTGTCACGTTCCGGGCGGTGAAAAGCAGGGAGAAGCTCTACATATCCGCACGCCCTTCCGCATATTTTCCGCCCTTTCCGCTTGCCGTGTGCCGGACATTTCGCATATTTGTAACCGACCAAACATCATCACTATGGACGAGGCTGTCTTTATCGCACAATACACCTTCCTTGCCACTCCTGCGGTCATCGAGGAGGAGAGCCGCATCTTGGGCAAGATCGCACGCCGCCTGCGTTGCGAGTACGTCATCCGTTTCGAGGACGACGGCAAGTTCTATTTCCTTTTGGAGACCCGTTCCGGCTACGAGGAGCATTTCGCCCGGTGCGGCTGGTACATCGTCAGCCAGACCGACTTCAACAGCCGCCTGACCATCGGCATGGGCTTGTATGAGAGCGGGAACTTGGCGGGATTCATGTACAGGCTCGATTCCGGCAGCGAGGACGAGGCACGTTTCTGGAACAATATCCTTGTATTCACTTTCTTCAATGACTTCCGCAAGGCGTTCTTTCCGCTCGACAACCGCTTTCAGGGATTCTTCCGCTTGGACGGCAGCTTGTGTTTATACCTTTATGACTATTGCCCCGTCCGCCGGAACGACAAGATTACTTTCGAAGGGAAGAAGGTGTCGAACGCCGTCTGGCGTTTCAAGAGCGGTGAGCAGACCGACCTCTTCGTCAAGCTCTTCTCCATCGCCGCCAGCCGCATCCGGGCGATTCAGGAGAACAGGCACCGTGCCGTACTGGTTCCCGTCCCGGCATCCACACGGGAGAAGCACCGCACCCGGTACGAGGCGTTCTGCCGCAAGCTCTCGGCGGACATGGGGGTTGCCGACGGGTACGGGGCGATAACCGTCGCTTATGACAGGGCGCAATACAAGGGCACGCGCGGGAACGGAGACCGCACCGCCAATCTGGAGTTCCACCCCGAACGGTTCAGGGGAAAGTGCGTCTTGCTCGTGGACGACGTGCTTACCACCGGGGCTACTTTCATAGCGCTGCGGCGCAAGCTGATAGCGCATGGGGCAAAGTTCGTCATCGGCATATTCCTTGCCAAGACCATCGTTTTCGAGGACGAGCGGAATGACCTATCCATAAATGACTATACAATTCCAACAACATCGAAGTAGTGTCAGTACAAAATGTACCAGCAGTATTTTTCCGCTATACTTGAAACGATAGCAGGCAGATGCGACAAAGCCGATAGCACTCCAACCAATCACCACATAGCCCGTAAGGATATAGTTTTCGGAAGATTCATAGCTCCAACTTAATCCTTCACAACCTATCGGGTAAAGTTCCGGATGCTTTGAGAATTGTATAGAATCAGCGACAGCCACCCACAGCAACAGCAGACAGCATAACCCCCACAATATCCTTAATACTAATCTTAATTTCATCTTGTTTGGTTCATCATTTCAGGTTATCGTGAATGGTCCAAGTCAATGCAATTTCAATTTCTGTAATTGCTTTTCCATTGTTGCACTTAATACATCCCTATTCATTAATCCTCTTACCTCTTTTCCCCAACCTTTAGCACCTCCATAATGAATTGTAACTCTTTCAGACCAATCCGATATGATTTTCTTCCCCTTTTCAATTTCACGTTCTGCCTGCTCTTCATTTCCATAATAATAATTTAATAAAACAATATCGGTTAATGTGGTCTTGTCGTAATAAATATTTTTGATACCCTTCATATATGCAATTAAATCACTAATCATTAACTGATTTCTTGTTAAAACGGGAACTTGATCATATAATTCATTTACAATTGTTTCTAAATTGTTCTCGTGCTCTTGCATGGAAAAACTATTTATCGCTCCCTTTTTGTTTAGTAAATAAGTGGCAGAAATCAGAGGAATGGTTGGAACATCTAAATCAACCATTAAGTTATATAAATGAAAACAAACCCGATAGCGTTGACTTGATAAACTTTCAAATTGCAAACCGGACAGAAAACAGTCATTTCGTTTTATTATGTGCATTGTTTTATACTTGGAAAAATCAGGAAAGAAATTGAGCCAATCGGTTGTTATTTTATTTTTATTCAATCTTTCAATCATACTTTTCAATTTAATTTTGGATATGTTGAGATCTGATTTGTCACACCCACTTGTTTATTATCAGGTTATCGTGAATGGTCTAACTTGATGTACCAGCCTTCCTTGACGGGCTTGTACAACGTGGTGTCGTTGTACATCCTGCGGTAGATCTCGTTCAGGTCGCCGTGTTCGGTGATGCGGATGTTCCGGCGGCTTCTCAATCCGGGGTCGTAAACGAAACTCTTGGATGTTCCCGCATCCACGATGCCGTGGGAATAGTACGGCATAACGAGGCTCACATATACCGAATCCGCCGTTTCCCATTCCCTGCGGTCAACAAGGACAAGACCGCATCCAATCTCTGACAACAAGGAATCGAGCTGGAGTCGGTCTGGCTTCAGCAGCCCATATACCGGAAGGTCTTGTTCGTCATTCGTTTCATGGGATGTATCGCTTTGCTCTGTTGGATCAAGTATAATGACCTCTTCCGGAGAAAGCGGCGGATAGTGGAAACTGCCTTCTGAACTCTCTTCCATGATTTCGTACACCTTGCGGAACGCCGTCTCGTGCGTGGCGAAGTGGCGTATCATTTCCTCGTCGCTCGGCGGCATGGGCGGTTCGCAACTCACGACGGATACAACCGCTAAAAACAGTGTTATGATAGATTTCTTCATTCTATTTATTGGGTATGTTGCTGATTATTCAAAATTCCGTATCTTCCGTCCATTCCAAAGAATCGACTGGACAAAGCCCGGTGTTTCTCACCTCGTACCACCCGGTCAGCAGTACCCTTATGCTGTCCGGCGTATATCCCTTGACCCATGTACATTCGACAAACTTCCGGCTGCCGTCTTGGATTTCATCAAAGGTGGCATGGTTCAGCAATCCTGCACGGAACTTTCCTCCCATATCTGTCTCCCTTACCTGCATGACATAGACCGGTTGCCCGTAGCGGGAGGTGCGACCGTCCTGATTGATCAGATATTGCAAGGCTTCGCTGGGTACTTCCTGACGGGCTCCTACCGTGATATGCAGCGCAAGGTAATCTCTCCACCTTTGCGGAACTTCCGTCCGTGTGTTCTCCACCGGCTCTGCCTTGCGCCCGTCTATCCGCATCAGTGTGCTTGGCAACAGGTACATTTCGGCAATAATCAGAAAGCCGAGGGAGAACAGGAAGAAGTAACATCTGAAGGGGCTGAACCTGCGTCCCTCATAGTGCTGCATGACCGCTTCCCTTCGTGAAAACGGGTATATCCAGCCGCGCGAAACACAGTGATGGACTACGACGATTCCAACTATCATGGCGACTGTAAACCACCCAAATGCCGTGGAGCCGAAAAGGAAATGAGCGGTTGTACAGAATATCGGTTCATAGATAAATATCATGATGCAAAGCATCAGCATGGACTCCCCGTCGGGGCGTCTTGGCTCGCCCTTGTAATGCCATTGTGCCATTTCTCCCAACCAGAACAGATAGTCGAAGAAATAATAGCGCCGTTGTCGTTCTTGCTCCTTATAGTCCCGTTTCTTCATTCTAAATATAATATTTGGTGGCTAACCGACCTTTAGGGGAGGTTACGCCGTTTGCTATCTACCGTTGTTTGATTTCTTTCGTTTAATATGTCTTTGAATCAAAACAATCAAAAGAGTTGCAATACATCCTAAAGTAAATCCTATGAATCCCCACAAATAAATAGCTAATCGTACATTATCGTAAGATAGTATTTTGAATATCATTTCGGGAAAAGATTCATACAATGGAGCAGTATCGCAATAGTTAATAAAAGCATACAGAAGCAAATATAGGTAAGCTATCACAAAACCTGCAATAGGTAGTAATATATGTGCTTTGTTTATTCTTACTTTCATTGTTTCTTCTGATTTATGAGGATAAATAATGTTTGACAGCGTTCCGCTTTAAGCGGTAGTAACTGTCTTTTTAATAAGTCGTGAAATAGATAACTGCCAGAATGATGATTATGAGTACCAGCGAAACGGCGTGCCAAAAGCGGTAAGAGGTCGGTCCTAAAAGTTCTAACCAATGATACCCGACCCAACTTTTAGGCTCATAAGTCCATTTCCAGTTTAAGATATTGCCAATCAGTAAAAAAACAAATACTCCGATAAATATTAAAAAGGCAATATCATGATTCTTGTCTAAAAAAACAGATATTTTCTCCGAAAAGTTAGATATAGATTCTTGCATACTATTTCTTTATTTTATAAATGCTTTGGCGGATAATCACCATTAATGGATGTTATCTGCCTTTTCGAGTTATTACAATATCATCATACATCAATAATAAAGGCTGACCGTCTGGTTTATATTCCCTCCAATTTTCAATGCTTGGGTCTTCATAATCCATCATTAAATGATAATAGTTATATATTCCACAACTTTTTGGTGGCAAATCCGGAAGGCTATGTATGTCATAGCATCCGACATTTTCCAGCCCTTTTTCTTCTATCAGTTTCAACCATCCTAAAGCTTTGTCTATTTGTTGAAGATAGGAAAGTTCCTGTTTATTGCCATTTTTCAAAGCGTCAACAGTTTTAATTCGTTCTTTTTGTAATAACTCAATAATATCTTTCATTCATTTTTAATTATTAACAGGTAATGTTTAGTGGCTAACCGACTGTTCAAGGAAGATTAAACCTCTTTCCGACATCAAGCGGAATATTTACCGAATGACGACGATCCAGCGAATCCGAATAAAGCCTGACTCTTAAGGAATCACCTGAAATAAGTTGTCTGATAAACTTCCGCTGGCGTGGGGAAAGTGAAGATGGAGTAACCCGCCAACGAGATTCCTTGTGTTTTCGGAACATTGAGGCAACCGTATCCTCAAACAGTTTCTGAAATTCAGGATTTTTATAAACAAATATTCGTGAATTGATGATGTAACGGTTGGATTCTTTTGGAAAAATGGGGTCAGAATTACGCAAATAACTTCCTATAGAGTCTTCTTCAACTCTATACAAAAGAACCCGGCTCCATCCTTTGGTAGGATTTTCTTTTAATCTGTATCCGGTTTCATAAGCATAGCCATAATAAGAAGGACCAAGTACATATAACCTGGGGCTGTTATTCTGTATGACAAATTCGGCAGGAATTTCTATCCACATCAGTTTGTTCTCTTTGGAAGAGTAACCGAAAACCGGATAGTGGGCTGTACGGGTTTGGACAATCTCATACTCCCGAATCAGATTCTGCCGGATTATTCTTTTTATCGTTTCGGGAGAAAACATGGAGAATACAATCGGTTTTTCGGATAAGATACTGTATTCTACATTCTTGCTTTTCTGTTCTGTATCCAGTCTGTCTATATTTTCCTCCCTGTATTCTGTTAAAATAAAATCATCGTATTTTTCTGAATAGTCAAATCGGGCATAGCCGATACGGAACATATGACCGTCGCAGTATGGGATTCTGATTATAAATCCCTTGTCAGAGACTTCAACGCCTATATCCTCTTCAATCGGGCACTTTCCTGTTAATGGAAAATTTCTTTCACCGATAATCCTTCCATCCCTTGCAAGCCTTATACGGAAGAAAGAAAGTACCGTATCATGTATGATTGAATCAATGGATGTTGTAAGTTCATAAACCTGATTGTTGACATGAACGGTTACTGCATCTGTTGCATTTTTCCCGACATAACGATACTTTATTTTTTTTAATGCACTTTTTCTTTTACCTGTTTCAATCAATCCAGTTTCACATATGAGGTATTTGTAAACAATATCATGTTCCAAGGCTTCTTTTCTGTTATTCTCCCATGCCGGATAGGTAAAGCAAAGAGTTTGTCCGTCATAACGGCTTTGTACCCTTGGCGGAAATAAATCGGGCACTACACTACAGACAAGCGTGTCTTTGTTTACATTCCATGTCCCGGTAAGATAATTTCCACCTTCCCCATCCAAATTGAAAATATTACTGATATATTCAAAAGTTCCATCAGGGACAAGTTTCATCATTGCCCATATATATTCCTCTCCGTCAAAACACAACGTCTGCTGATAGGTTCCTGTCAATGTTGAAACAAGATTTTCTTTTTTGGCTGACAGCCGTTCTGTCTTATTATTGTCAAAGCGGTGCCAGCCATTATATGACTTGGGAAAGTTCCAAACATGAATATTGGTTGGAGTATCGCTCTCAGCGATACACTCTACTTGAAAGCGGAAAGGAGAAGCTGACAATACCTCTAAAACGATGGTATCTCCCCGCAAACATTTGATTGCAAAATTAGCCGTGTCTAACAAAGTTTTATTTTGCGGGTTATTTTTGCAAAACAGATTGTATCTATATTGCGTTACAATATCCTCCTCTTCCTTCATGTCGTTCGTTATATTGCCATGAAAGATGATAGAGTCCCTGTCTGTTTGCCCTTTTATCATTAGAAAGGGAGACAACACCAATATAATGCAAAAAAATATTCTCATCAAAAATAGATATGTAACACTATCTGCAATTATCTACGGCTTTCACGACTGTCTTCTCCTCATGTCTTGACAGGCAGTCCTTCCATTCCGCTCAATTACAAATATATATCATAAGGGCGAAACTTCGGAGCGTTCGGTCTTCCTTTTTTCTATGGTATGCTCAAAAGCAGTTTTTGCGGGTGGCTGTTTGGCCGTTCCCCTTCGGGTCTGGTTTTCCGTCCTGCCCGAAAGTTTCCCGGCGTTTAATCGCTAGTCAGGAATTGAAAAGCAAAACCAAATGCAATAGAAAATCAGACAAAGCCAATGGCGTAAGAATATGATTAGCGACAGCACGAAATGTACCAACAGGATTTTTTCGCTATGCCTGAAACGATAGCAGACAGATGTGATAATGCCGATAATGTCCCAAGCAAGCGCCACCCGACACCCCAAGACATAGTTCTCGAAAGATTTATAAATCCAACCAAATTCTCCTTCACCTATCGGGTAAAGTTCAGGATGCTTCGCGAATTGTATGTAATCACTGATATGCACCCATAACAGAAACAAGCAACATAAACCCCATAATATTCTTGATACAAATTGTAACTTCATCTTGTTTTACTTATCACTTCAAGTTATCGTGAATGGTCTAACTCGATGTACCAGCCTTCCTTGATAGGTTTGTACAGCGTGGTGTCGTTGTACGTCCTTCGGTAGATATCGTTCAGGTCGTCGTGTTCGGTGATTCGGATGTTCCGGCGGCTTCTCAATCCGGGATTGTAAACGAAACTCTTGGATGTTCCGCCGTCCACGATGCCATGGGAATAGTATGGCATAACGAGGCTCACACATATACCAAATCCGCCGTTTCCCATTCCCTGCGGTCAACAAGGACGGGCTATAAATGTTAAATCCTGTCCGATTTACCGAAAAAAGTACAGTGTGCCGTTCGTAATGTACCGCACTTTTTTTATATTTGCCTAAGAGACAACTGAATGTAGTGTGTATCTATTGAAAATGAAAGTGAAATAATCATCCATTCCAAAAACAAAAAAAATATGAAGATGATAAGAAGAGCTTTTGCAGTTTTATCGGCAGTGTTTTGTCTGGTAAGTTGTAATAATGAATCTGAACGAATACCCATTTATGTTGAGCCGTGGTATAATTCTGAACCTTTTACAATTCAAGTAGGGAAGTTTAGCGATGTGCTGAAAAGTGAAGATGTAAAAAAACTGCAAAGCACGGCTGATGTAATTCGAGCAGAAATAGATAATACTCCCATTGAAACGCTCTATGTATTGGCGATTAGATTTTATGACTTAGGGCAAAAAGATGATGCCGTTTATTGGTTTTATACAGCACAGTTCCGCCGAAATCTTTACGCCCGTATGATAGAAAATGTAGGGGGTGTAGGAGAACCTGCATTTGAATGTCGGCAGGCGCAATTGGCATTCAATAAACTGTCCGGGAAATGGATTAACGGTTATGCAGGTGGTGTACCGGATAAATGGCTTGAAATACTTGCTCAAGTTATTGATGAAGGTCCCAAAAGCGGCTATGTCGGATTGGCTTATCCTAAACTTACCTTTAAGCCGGAAACAGAACAAGCTGCGGTAGCCGAAGAAATAGCGAAAGAATTATCTGAACTGCGACAATATATTATAGATAATCGGGAAGAAATGGCACAAGCCCGTAAAGAAAATGGAATAGAAGGGAAATATTGATTGAATCTGAAAATAGGATATAGATAAACGACCATAAGATGAATATAAACTGGAGAATAATAATTCCTATTGTTCTTTTATTAATTTATGCTTTTGAATTGGCTAACAAATTAATGAAGATGAATATGGAAAAAGTAATCATGGTTGTGGTCAGCTTATTGCTTTATATATCAGCATGTTGTGCCAATGTGTTTGCTGGTGGTGACAGAAATCCCGGATGGGCATATTTGCTCGGAGGATGGATTGAAATCTTTTTGGTAAAATGGTCTTCAAAGCTTTTTTATATGGCATGGCTGGCTAATATCACTTATGGATTTTCTATTAATATGTACTTGTCGGGGAAGAACACTTCACTATTACATGTACTTATTATAGTCAGTATATTATTGGCTATGCTTCCGTTGTTTTTTAATAATCCGACATTCGTAGACCCGGAACGGGGCATTGAAAGCACTCTTGGAGTTTTTCATTTGTCAATAGGTTATTATCTTTGGATAGGTAGCTTTTTGACTTTGTTATTGGGCGAAATCGCATTGTTTGTATTAAAAATAAAATAGGATGACTCACTATAATCTACTTCGTATTTTTCCATAAATGCAATCCTTGCCAAAAAGCAGTTTGTTCGGGTGGTTGTTTGGGCGTTCCCCTTCGGGTCGGGCTTTCCGCTGCAAGTCCTCGCTATGCTGTGATTTTTCCCCTGCAATCCCTAACGTGGGTGAAAGGGTTTTCACTATCTTGCGCTTGCACTTTGACACACGGGGCTTCGGCTGTTCGCTGAAACTTCCTGCGCCCCGTCCCGCCCGAAAGAGTTCCCCGGCGTTTGTCCGGCAGCCGACATTATTCAAGGTAGTATTCTATAATATCTTTTATCAGTAGCTCTTCTCCTTGTTTCCATAATTTCCAGCCTTGTTCACTCTTTATTGTATCGCCTTGTACCTTAAACGGTTTTCGGACTTCCGTATTGTCCTTGAAGCAGACTACCGTCACCATGCGAAGATAGTCTTCCCAAGAGATATAGTAGGTGTCAAAGTCATGCGTTCTTTTCGCTGGAATACCATTTATCCGCATGAGGCTGCAGTTGCGTTGCATCCTGTTTCCATGCATCATAATCTGCCCAGATGAACAGTTGATCCATGCCGTTTTTCCGCTTTCCTCGTTCAGTACAATTTCAGCCCTTCCCGCCATTAAGCCCAACACTCGATATGGAGCATGGGAAAAGTGTAGATCAGACTTGCCGTCTCTTCTAAGTATTCATGTATGTTGCTTCCGGATCTCCATGCCAAGGGCATTAACGTATCTGATTCCGAAGAGTAACGATAGTAATATCTGCCATCTTTGCATGAAGCGTTATTCTGTCCGTCCTGCCATTCCTGCGGATTGTCATCCTTCCTTTTCCGCTCGGCAATATCCTTGTCAAACGGATACTGATGCAGTGCAATGCTATCTTCCGGCTCCTTGCACGTTGCTGTCCGGTATAATGGTATGACGGGGTTCTGCTCGGCTATGACCTCCATGAACCCAATACCCAAAGGAGCATATAATCCATTCTTGCGTTGGAACTGGAAATGATTGCCTTGTATGAAAAGGGAGGGAAAATCATCGGAAGCAATCCCCGTTATTATATCCGCTTCGCCAATAACATCCGCTGTCCGTTGGTCTTGTTTGCATGAAGATGTGCAAGCGGACTCATTGTCTGTCGGAGGCATAGGCGGCTTGCAACTCATGACCGATGCAGCCGTCAAAAGTAGTGTTATGATGACGGTTTTCATCTAAGTTTAAGCCCCACCTTCACCATGCCATGTGCAGGTTTGGGTATTATCTTGATAGTTATGCTGTATCCATTGCCCTGATTTCTCACCGTCGGTGTATTGTCCCTCAATGGTTATATAGGGTTTACCCTCCCATGTTGATTCCACACGATACGAACCGTCGAGTTTTCCATTACGGTAGTGGCATGTAGTCTTGCTGCGTATTGCGCGGCCGTCCTCGAAGATTTCCCATTCCTCGCCATCTTTTTTCCCGTCGATATAATGAGATTCAAAAATCTGCTCACCCGTCTTGTTGGCAAAGCGACGTTCCCGCCCGTTCTCCACACTCTGTTTGTACTCCTTTTCTATCTCTATTTTTCCGTTACGGAAATAGGTCTTTACAGTTCCGTCTATCTTGCCTTGTAGTATGGGTGTTTCCTTTCGGGGAGTAACGCCGTCTTGGTAGTATTCCGTGAATGTACCGTTACGCTTGCCCTTGACATATATGCCCGACTCACGCAATACCCCGTCACGGTAGCGATGATAGTCACCGTTTATCATGCCGTCTGAAAGTTTCACGTGTTCTTCGTCAAGCCCTCGTATAATGCGATATTTTCCCTGCAACGGCCGTTTACTGTCTTTTTTATAATATACCGTGCGGTGTGCATCATCCGTCAGGGGCTGCAAATCATTCCATTCTACTGTTCGTTGTGCGGAAACCGTGCCGCAAAGCAACAAAAAAATGTATAGTATCAACATTCTATTCATATGTCGTATATTTTTATTTTTCGAGGTTGATAATGTTCTGTGGCAAACTGACTTTCAG